>Ga0169931_10000362_pt1 | contig 74342 bp, 53 predicted proteins | sample Kivu_15m_20L_FD_129675 | JGI IMG/M metagenome (GOLD analysis project Ga0169931, IMG submission 129675) | Freshwater microbial communities from Lake Kivu, Western Province, Rwanda to study Microbial Dark Matter (Phase II) - Kivu_15m_20L... | ecosystem: Environmental > Aquatic > Freshwater > Lake... | reverse complement strand
GGTTTGGTGAATCTCGTCGGTCGGTATGAGACGTTGCAAGCAATTTAGGAACCGCCGGATACGTCAGTACGTCCGGTGGTGTGGGAGGACGGCGGGGCAATCCCGCCTCCTACCCGATCCCCACGAACGCAAAAAACGCCCCAGCTTTTACCGGGGCGTTTTCGCTTCTCGGGTAGCACCGGGGTAGCACCCGGACACCACACCTAGTTGGGGATCTAGGATTTGAACCTAGACTAACTGAGTCAGAGTCAGTCGTGCTACCGTTACACCAATCCCCATTCCTGCTTGGCGAGTGGACTCTGATTCACTCGCCGTGGGGGATTTTACCGTCGGGCGTTCGGAATGTCCATGCCGCTCGGCTTGTCGGCGGCGGTCGGAGCGGCTATCGTCCGGACATGAATTCCGCCGAGCTATCGGTCATCCTGCCGAACTACAATCACGCGAGGTATTTGCCTCGGTCGTTATCCGCGATCTTCTCGCAGAGCGTGCAGCCACGCGAGGTGATCGTTCTGGACGACGCCTCCACCGACGACAGCGTCGCGGTGATCGAGGGATTCGCGAAACGGCATCCGACGCTTCGGCTGGTGAGAAACTCGGCCAATCGCGGCGTCGTCGCGAATATGAATCGCGGGTTGGAATTGGCATCGGGCCGGTACCTTGCGACCTGCGCCGCGGACGACTTCACTTTGCCGGGATTTTTCGAGAAGATCCTCGCGATGTTCGAACGGCATCCGCACGCGGGGCTTTGTTTCGCGAACGACGCCTACAAAATCGGGGACGACGGCCCGCTTCAATCGAATCCGGGAAACTGGCCGAGCGTGGCCGCCTTTCACGACGCGGACAGCGTGTGCCGGCATCTTCGCCATACGATCGCGGGCCATGCCGCCGTCTATCGCACGCAGGCGCTCCGCGACGCCGGCGGGTTCGACCCGGCTCTCGAATGGTACTGCGACTGGTTCGTGAATTTGACGCTCGCATTCCGCCACGGGGCGGGCCATCTCCCGGAGGCCCTTGCCGTGCGAGTGATCCTGGACGGGAATTACTCGGCAAACGCGAAGCCCGGTCCGAAGCATATCGATGCGCTGAAGACGTTCTTCGACCGCATCACCTCGCCCGCGCTGGCGGATGTGGCGCCGCACTTCCGGCGAAACGGAGCCGTGACCTTCTTCGGGACGGACGTGATTCGTGCGGCGGCGACGCGATCGGACGTCTGGCGACCCGAGACTCTCGGATTCCTCAACGGGTTCTCAGACGAACAGTATCGAGAAGCGCTCGACGATTCGGATGAGACCGTTCGAGAGATCGCGGCCTTCTTCCTGGGGCCGTTCTGGCGCCAACGGGAGGAAGAACGCCGACGACACGAAGCGGAACTGGCGGCCGCGCGGAACGAGTTGGAGGCCCTTCGCAAGAAGGCGCCGCCGAACGGCGCGGCCCAGAAGCTGAAGTGGATCGCGAAGTTGGCCGTGAATCGCTTGCGGCGAGCCGGATGACCACGGATCACAGATCGAATCGCATGTGTCCGGTTCGCACGTCGTAGATCGCGCCGAAGATGCGGATCTGGCCGGCGTCTTCGAGTTCACGCAACTTGCGGCTCTTCTCGCGGAGCAAGGCCATCGTACGTTGCACGTTCAGGGCCGCCACGCCATCCGCGAACTCGCCTTTCTTCTCCTCCGTCCACGTCGCGTAGTCGGTCAGCTTCGCGGTGTCGATCGTGCCCTTGATCTCGTCCACGACCGAATCGAGGTTCTCGCAGCCGGTCGCTTTCAGGGCCGAAACGTTCTTGGCCGTGAGGTCGATCGTCGAGTTCACGGCGCCGCACCGGGTGTGGCCCATCACGAGAATCATCTTCGCGCCGGCGACGGCGCACGCATACTCGAGGCTTCCGATGACCTTGTCCGGGGCGATGTTCCCCGCGATGCGCACGGTGAAGATGTCTCCGAGTCCGACGTCGAAGATGATCTCGGTGGGCGTGCGAGAATCGATGCAACTGAGAACGGCGGCGATCGGAGTTTGGCCCGCGGCGGTGGCCGCCCGTTGCCGGTGCAGGTTTCGGGTGAGTTGTTCCCCGCGCTCGAACCGCTGATGCCCCGCCTGAAGAATCTCGAGCACGCCCTCCGGCGTCAGCGAGTCGCGAACCTCGCGGCTCGTATAGTCCTCGTACAGAATCCGGTCTTCGAGATCGTAGCGGTCGTGGAAGCCGATGACGCTCACACGCACGCCGCGAACGGGCGCTTCGTCCTTCTCGAACGTGCGAATCATGTCCAGGATGTCCGGGTCGATGTAGTCCGTTTCGGTCGCGTCGATGAGGACGTGCGAGCCGGAGGGAATGCTCTCGAACGTGTTCGCCAGCTTCGCCCGATTCAAGAAGCTGACCTGATTCGGAAGTTGGATGTGGAGCACGTCGCCGGAAACGTGCTTTTCGAGAACGCGGTGCAGCGGCCGCCGCACGTTGCTCCGCAAGATGAACATCGTGCTCACGCCGAGCCCGATGAGCGTCCCCTTCAGCAAGTCCGTGAACACGATCGCCGCGAGCGTGATGATGAACGGCAGGAACATCGGCCAGCCCTGCCGATACATCCCGACGATGATCCGCCACGACGACAGCCGCCAGCCGGTCATGATGAGAATCGCGGCCAGGCATGCGAGCGGGATCTTGTTCAGTATCGCCGGCATCAGCGCGATGCAGATCAGCAGCAACAGCCCGTGGAAGATGGTGGACAACTTGGACGTCGCCCCCGCGTTGATGTTCGCGGAGGATCGAACGATCACGGTGGCGATCGGAAGCCCCGCCAGCAAGCCGCTCAGGACGTTGCCGGTTCCTTGTGCCACGAGTTCGCGGCTGGCGGGCGTGATTCGCTTGCGCGGGTCGAGTTTGTCCACGGCTTCGGTGTTGATCAGCGTCTCGAACGAGGCCACCAGCGCGAGCGTGATCGCGGCGAGCCAGAGCGCCGGGTTCCCGAGCGCCTCCGGATTCGGCGCGCTCAGCGTGCTCGCGAAATCCCCCACGCCCTTGAAATCGGGCACGCGGATGTAATGAATGAACTTCGAATCGTCCGGGTCGCTCACGGACGCGAGCAGGGCGAACGGCTTGCCGAGCGATTCGAACAGAAGCGCAAGCCCGACTCCGACCAGAACGACGATCAAGGGCGCCGGCGCGGTCGATCGCTTCAGCTTGCCGATGCGATCCCATCCGATCAGGATCGCGAGGCAAACGAGCCCGATGATCGTGGCGCCGACGTGAGGGTCCGCGAGGGTGTAGACGATTTCCGAGAACGTGTTCGCCTTGTCCGGCTGGAAGAAACTCTCGTCGCCTTCAGGGTCGGAATCGCGGCCGAGCAAGTGGGGGATCTGCTTCAGAACGATGATGATGCCGATGGCGGCGAGCAGGCCCTTGATCACGCTCGAAGGGAAAAAACTCGAAATGAAACCGGCGCGAGCCACGCCCAACGCGATCTGCATGAGCCCGGCGAGCACCACCGCGAGAGTGAAGGTCGAATAGTCGCCGAGGATGCCGATCTGATAGGCGACGAAAGCGCTGAGACCGGCGGCCGGGCCGCTTACGCAAGTGTTCGAACCGCTGATGCTCCCCACCACGATGCCGCCGATGATCCCCGCGACGAGCCCCGCGAAAGGAGGCGCCCCGGACGCCACCGCGACGCCCAGACACAGCGGGATCGCGATGAGAAACACCACGACCCCGGCCGAAAGGTCGCGAAGTAGGTTTTGGGGCGACATTCGAAGTGGATGGATCCCGAGGCTCGGCGTTGGGGCGACAAGGCGTATTATTAGGGATTCGTGGACAGTTCGCCAGCCGATTTCTGGTCCTTCACCGAGATCACACGGACCTTGCCGGTGAAGTCCCCCACGAAGAGCCGCTCGCTGTCGTGTGAAAAGACGACCTTCGCGGGCAGATCGGCGAAGCCGTCGATGCGGGCCGTTTGCGATCCGCTCGCGTTCCAGAGGCGGGCCGAGTTGTCGCGGCCGCAGGTGGCGAGGGAACCGTTTCGGGCGTAGCTCACGGCGAGAACGCCGGGGAGTTTGCGGGCGTTCGACGCCTTCGGGTCGACCTGCGCGTTGAAGCTTCGCGTCGGAAAGCCGTCCTCGGAGTACCAGAGAATCACCTTTCCGTCTTCGCTCGCGGTGGCGAGCATCTGCGAATCCGCTCGCCAACTCAGCCCCGCGATGGCGTCCTTGTGGTCGCCGAGGGTGAAGGCGATGCCGCCGGTCTCGGCATCCCAGATGAATGCGCCGCCGTTGCGGTCCCCGGTCGCCAGCGTCTCGCCGTTCGGGCTGAACTCCATCGCCGTGATCCAGTCCGTGTGCTTCTTGATCTTGTGCTTCAACTCGCCCGTGGCGGTGTCGTAGATCTTGATGAGTTTGCCGGGCCCGCCGAGGGCCACGAGCTTGTGGTTCGGGCTCACGTCCGCCGCGAGGACGACATCGGCTTCGTCTCCGACCTCGGTGACGCGCTTGCCGGTGGTCACGTCCCAGATTACGACCTTGCCGGCGGAGGCGCCGCGGCCGCCCGCCGCGAGCAGCCACTTCCCGTTGCGGCTGAACTTCAGCACGTGGGGAATGCGCTCGGGGAAGGGGAGCGTGCCGATCAGCTTCAGGGTGTCCGAATTGAACAGCAGCACGCGTTCGTGCCCGGAAACGGCGAGAAGCGGAGCCCACGGGCTGGCCGCCAAAGCGGTCACGGGATGGGCGCGAGCCGTCTTCGCGAGGTTCACTTCGGGCAGCTTGCCGGGCATCGGAGGCGGGCCGTCCGGCTTGCCGAACTTCACGTTCACGGGATCGATGTCGACCTTGCGGGCTGCGGACTTGGCCGCACCGACCGCCGTCTCGGGGGCGCCGCCGTCGATCCACTTCTTGAGAACGGCCAGATCCGCGTCCGGGATCTTCGGGCCCTTCGGAGGCATCTGCGGTTCGATCTCGTGGTTCGTCACGCGGAAGAGCAGGCTCTGCGCCGCGTTGCCGGGCTTCACCGCTTCGCCGCTGGACCCGCCGGTCATGAGCGCGGAGAAGCTCGAAACGTCCAAGTCGGCTTTGGCCTTGTCGGAAGAATGACAATTGACGCAGTGTTTCCGAAGGATCGGCAGCACGTGATCCTTGTAGTTCACGGCGGCGTCCTTCGGCGCGGGCGGCTGCGCGCCGGCGGAACCAAAAACGACGACGGCCATCGCCAGAACGATGCTTCGTTTCATGTTCGTCCAACGACCCGCTTGCGGGTTCGCACCCATCTTAATGGTTGAACGTGAACTCAGTGGAGTTGAACAACCCCCACAGGATGTCCCCGTAGATCATGGCGGGCACGGCGGCTTCGTGGCGTTGCCGTGCCGCGAACAGTTGCTTTTCTCCGGCGTCGATCTGGCGACCGAGCGAGATGGATTCTTTGGAATCCTTCGGCAGCTTTTTGAGATCCGCCTTCAACCCGGCGACTCGTTCCTCGAGGCGGCCGTAGGCCACGTCAAGCCGCGCCTGGACCGAGGCGAGTTCCTTCACCCGATCCGCGTCCTTCGACTCGCGAGCCACGATCTCGACCAATTTCTTCACCTCGGTCTCGGTTGGTTTGCGGGAGAGCGCCCGCACGTACAACTCGCCGATGATGGCCTCGGGGCTTTTCTTCTCCGCGAGCATCCCCGCGATGAGCCGGCTCTGGGCTATCTTGTTCGTGACGGTGTCGCCGTTGACGAGATGCAGAGCCTGGCTCAGGTTCGCCTCGCGATTCACCTCGCAGGAACACGGCGTCTCACGCGGCGCCCGACCGAAAGTCGTCAGGAAGTAGTTCGTCACTTCGCCCGTGTGAATCTGCACGGCCCGCGTGCCCGGGGGCGATTGTGCGAAGCGATCCTCGGTGCCCGTGATCCGCGTGATCGAATCGAGGAGCACTTCCGCCCGCAGGCGACGCACGTAGGCGTGCGAGAAGTATTGTTCGTCCAGTTCGTTGGTCGGGTTCGTGCTCGCTGCAAGCTGGTACGTCCGCGAGTTGCAGATGTCCCGGATCAGCCTCTTCTTGTCGAACTTGTACTCGGCGAGTTTCCTTCCGAGTTCCTCGAGCAGTTCCTTGTTGCTCGGCGGGTTCGAGATGCGGACGTCGTCCACCGGATCGACGATGCCGCGGCCGAAGAAGTGCGCCCACATCACGTTGGCCATGGTCTGGGAGAAGGCTGCGTTCTCGGGGCGGTGAGCCAGGCCGCCAGCGACTTTCGCGGATCCTGACCTTCAACCTCGGGAGCGTCTCCGCCCAGGAACTTCGGCTTCATGCGTCGCCCATCCACCGGATGGGCCGTCGTGTTCGCGGCGTTGTTGTTGCTCACGAACACCTCGCGGCCCTCGATTCCGCGCTTCAGGTTCACCCCCGCGAAGAAAGCGGAGAAACCGTAGTAGTCGTCCATCGTCCAGCGATCGAACGGGTGGTTGTGGCACTGGGCGCACTGGATGCGGATGCCGAGGAACACCTGGGCAATGTCTTCGGCCGTCTTCTCGGGAGTGAGGCGCTCCGCGGCGGTGTAGAGGTTCGCGGGCGGGCTCTTGAAGTTGCTCCCGGCCCCGACCAGAAGCTCCGCGGCAAATTCGTTCAGCGGCCGATTCAAGGCCATCTGTTCGCGAATCCACGCCGCGTAGCCATACATCGCTTTCGCGTCGCGGCCGTACTGCGGCACCTGGTTGTAAGACCGCACGCGGAGCAGTTCGCCCCACTTCATCGTCCACATGTCGATGAACTCGGGGCGTTCGAGCAACGCGTCGATCAGCTTTTCGCGTTTGTTCGCGCTCTTGTCCGCGAGGAAAGCCTCGAACTCCTCGCGGCTGGGCGGCAGCCCGACGAGATCGAGCGAGACGCGACGGAGGAATGCTTCGTCCGAGCAAAGGTCGGACGGCGCCAGGTGCAGCTTCTTGAGTTTGTCGAAGACGAGCGGATCGATCCAGTTCTTCTCCGGCGGGTTGGGCCATGTGAACTGATCGTCCGTGGGAAGCACGATGGCTTCGGCCCCGACGGTGAACTTGCCGAAGCGGGCGAAGACAAACGCGCCGCCGCGGCCGCCCGCGGTCACGGCGCCGTCCTTGTTCATCGCCGCGATCGCCTCGTTGTTGGTCATGTACAGAGCGAGGCGGGTCACGTCTCGAACGGAGCCGTCCGAATACTTCGCGAGGACGACGGTGGTTTGCGATTGCGCTTTGTTCGAGAACACCATCTTGGAAGGGAGCAGTTCGAGGGCCGTGGGCACGGCGGTGTCGGCGGCATCGTCCGGAGCCCCGGCGGCGAGCCACTTCAGAATTGTCTTGTAGTCGTCGTGCTTCTCGTCGAAGAGCTTGCCGCCGGTGTGTGGGACGGCCGCGGTCGCCTTCTCGAGGAGCAGGCTCTTCGCGGGCACGGCGAGATCGACGCGGCGGCCGACGATCGCACGCGTGAGGCGGAAGTAATCCCCGGCCGGGTCGTAGCCGAAGAGCGAGAGCATGAAGCCGTCCTTGCCGCGAGCCGCGCCGTGGCACGAGCCGTTGTTGCACCCGTGCTTCATAAAGATCGGCATCACGTCCAGCCGGAAGGAGACGGGCCGCGATTTGGCGGCGTCCGTCACCGTCACCGGCGCCTCGGCCACGAGCCCGCCCGCCTCGACGATCAGCTTCGTGGCGCCGTCTCGCTTCGGGCTCAGCGTACGGCCCGACACCGCGGCCACGTCGTCCGCGAGGCGAAGTTTCGCCGTGGCGGTCACGTCCTTCGTGGAACCCTGCTCGTCGATCACCTGCACGACCACGCCTTGGCGGTCGTCGGCGCCGCGGAGTTCGATCGCGGGCGGAAACACCTTCAGCGTGGACGCCGCGAATGATGGCGTGCACGCGAACGCGAAGCCGCAAGCGACAAGGAAGCTGCGCATGTTCGAGCCCAATATGGCGTGTTTCGTTCGAGTCACTTCTTGCCGCGTTCGGCGTCCACGCGGAGGATGCCGTAGCCGCTCAGTTGGCGAACGGCCTGGCCGTTCTCGGTCACGGTGAGGTCCAGCACGATGCCCTGGTAGTTTCCGACGAGCGCCTCGGGGCCGGCCTTCAACGTGAAACTCACGTCTTTGTCCGCGCTCGTGATTTCCTTCGAAGCCTCGACCAATTCGATCCCGCGGGGCAGGCGAGAGAGCGTGGCCGTGGCTTTCCCTTCGAACGCCTGCAGATGCGTGAGCTTCACCACGAGCGTCGTCGTCTTGCCGCGTTCGATGGACGTGCGGGCGATCCGAGCGTCGACGTGCGGCTCGGAGACGTTCAGCGTGAACGGCTGCGACGACACGACGGTTCGAATGTCCTCGCCGCCGCGGCGGGCGGTTCCGGTCGCGGCCGTAAGCGCGACCTGATGCATGCCCGCGGCGGCGTTTCGCGCCGCACCCAGGATGTACGTGCCTTCCGTCTGCCCGGCCGCGAGCGTCACGGGAGTCGCCGTGTTGATCCCCTGCGGGCGGAGGTCCATCTGCACGGTCACGGGGCCGTCGAAACCCTTCTTGCGGTTCACGGAGAACTTCAGAGCCATCTCGCCGTTTTGCACGAGGGCGGACTTCGGCTGTTCGACCTTGAGCGTGAACGGAGCCGGTTCCGTGACCGCGATCGCGAGCCGCTCCACGGGCACGTGCAGGTAGTAATCGTTGTTGCCGTATCCGTTCAGGGCGATGCTTTGGCGGAAGCCGGAGGCGATGGACTCCCCGCCAACCGGCTTCACGATGAGGTCCACGAGTGCCCCAAGCGGTTCGGTTCCCTCCGCGGCCTCGAACACGACCGGCACGCGAGTCATGCCTTGCTTGATGATCGGGGCCTTGACCGTGACGCCCTTCGGAAGGTTGATGCCGACGAGCTCCAGGTCGCCGAGAAACGGGCGGTTCCCGGCGAAGATTCCGACTTGGCACGTGGTGCGGTTGCCGGGTGCGACCGCGATCGTTTGCCGGGCCTGTGGTTGCTGCTGGTTCTCGGCCTCGGGGGCGATGTAGGTGTAAATCGGATTCGTTTCGCGGCTCGCCTCGATGCGGTAGACGAAGTCCGGGCCCGCCTCGCCGCGTTCGTCCTCGATCGTGAGAATGAATTCGCCATCGGCGTTCGCCGCGAATTCGAGCACGGAATCGTGCGTCTCGCGGATCAGGCCGCCGGGGTTGGCCAGGCCTTGCTGGGCAGGCGTGGAGTCGGCCGCACGCTGTAATCCAGCCGTTCCCTTGGCGTTCGCCGGCCGAATCGAGATGGTGGGGTTCAACGGCGAACCGAGGGCGTTGGCCAACGCGTGAAACTTGAAGCGGTCGCCCTTCTTCGCATGGAATCGGAACGCGTCCGACTCGCCGGGCTTGGCGATGATTCCGTTGAAGGCCGCAGGCAGGCTCGCGACCGATTTGCTTCCTTCGATCACGTTCGGGAACGGGGACACGCGTAGGCGGTTGGGCGTCGGCGCGGGCACGCCGTCCGACAACGCGATGAAGCCGAAATCGCCCGAGGCCTCGGGCAACGTCACGACTTGCTCCCAAATTCCCTTCGGGTCGCCGATGATGCGGACTTTCAGGTCGGAGCCGGCGAGGCCGCCCGCAGGAAAGATCGCCGTGGGCCGCGAGAACGTGCCGACGTGCAGGCGGTACTGGTCGTTCGCCCCGTTGTACATGCTGTGCCGCACTTCGACGAAGCACTCGCCGTCGCTGTCCGCGATCACGGAGAGAACGGGATCCTGGACGAATATCGCGGAGTCGTCCGCGGCGGCGAGGATCTTGCCGCTCGCGTCGCGAATCGTGAGGTGGAGGTCCGGGATGCCGCGTTCGACACCGAGGCGGTGGGCCTCGATCTCAGCCGAGAGTCGTTGGCCTTTCTTCACCTGCACGCGGAACGTGTCCAGGTCGGTGGGCTCGTTCAGACGGCCGAACACGGTGCTGTTCAGGGGCACGTCCTGAGCGGCGTCACGCTTGTCGTTCCGTTTCAGCGTGGTTTCGGTCTCATCGACGGTGGGGAAGGGGCCGACGTGGAAGCGGGCGTACTCGGTGAGCCCGCCCGCCGTGCGCAGCCGGAGGCCGTGCGCGCCGAGTTGGCAATCGGCGGCGATCTTCAACTTCGCTCGCACACGGTAACCCGGCTCGACCGCGACCTCGCGACCGTTCACGAATCCCTTCTCGACCGGCTCGAGAGATTCGAGCGCGATCCCGGGTTCGTAGAAGAGAATGTCCTTGGGTTGATCCAATCCGCGACCGGAGAACTCGACCTCGACGATCGTCCCGCGCTGCCCGCCGGGCGGCGTGACACGTGCGAGACGCGGCACACCGGCGCCGAAAGCCAGTTCACCACAGAGGCACAGAGCACACAGAGAAATACAGAAAACCGAAAGCCGGTCCTGACGGCGGGTCGCGTTCATTCTTTCCTCGGTTCTCTCGGTGTTCTCTGTGCCTCTGTGGTGAAAATGGTTCTCAACCGATCAAGTCCTTGACCACTTCGCCGCCGTCGATGATCTCGATGGGGCGATTGCCGGGGGCCATCAGTTCCTTGTCCGCGTTGATGCCGAGTTGGTGGTAGACGGTGGTGAGGACGTCTTCAACGCGGACCGGGTTCTCTTCGGGTTCGCTCGCGGTGGAGTTGGACGAGCCGTAGACGAGGCCTTTCTTGAAGCCGCCGCCGGCGACGGCGAGGGAGAACACGCGGGGGAAGTGATCGCGGCCCGCCGAGGCGTTGATCTTTGGCGTGCGGCCGAACTCGCTGGTCACGAGCACGATCGTGCTGGCGAGCAGGCCCCGGTCGTCGAGATCCCTGATGAGCCCGGCGAGGGCCTGATCGAGGCCGGGAGCCTGGCGTCGCATCGCGTTCTCGATGCCCGCGTGCATGTCCCAGCCGCCGTAGCTCACGGTGACGAACCGCACGCCGGCTTCGACCAGACGGCGGGCCAGGAGGAATCGCGGGCCGGCATCCGTGTTGCCGTACTTGGCGCGGGTCGCGGAGGATTCCTTCTCGATGTCGAAGGCCTCGCGGGCGGCCGGAGACGAGATCAACGCGTAGGCGCGTTGGTAGAAGGCGTCCATCGCGCCGAGCGCTTCGGCGTTTCCGGCCTGATAGCGGAAGTGGTCGTCGACGGCGGAGCGGATTTCGCGGCGGGTGTTGGAACGGCGATCATCCACGCCCGGCGGCAGCTTCAGATCGCGAACCACGTAGCCGCTTCGGGCGGGGTCGGAGCCGATGCCGAAGGGGCCGAACTGCGAGCCGAGGTAGCCGGTGCCGCCGTACTCGTTGGCGTTGGGCACGGCCACGTACGGGGGCAGATCCTTGCGGGGGCCGAACTCGTGGCTCACGACGGCGCCGAGGCTCGGGTGCTCGATCGCGGGGCTCTTGCGGTAGCCGGTGAACATCGTGTAACTGGCGCGGCCGTGGTCCGCTTCTTTTCCGGCGATGGAGCGGATGATCGTCATCTTCTCCGCGACGCCGGCGATGTTCTTGAAGTTCTCGTTCAGCACCACGCCGGGGATCTTCGTCTTCGCGACATTGAACGGGCCGCGGTATTCGAGCGGGGCGTCCGGCTTCGGATCCCACGATTCCTGATGGGCCATGCCGCCGGGCAGCACGATCTGGATCACGCTCTTCGCGACGCCTTCCTTGCTGGCGTAGTTCTTCAGGTCCGCTCGGGCCTGCATGGCGAAGTAGTCGCCGAGCGTGAGGCCGAGGGAACCGACGACGCCGACGCGGAGGAAATCACGACGACCGGGGGGCAGCAAGTCCGTTCGTGGCAGGCATGTGGGGCACCGTTTGAGGAGTGGCGGTCCGGCGGGTTGAGACATTGAACACGGGAGCGGGTGCGAGGTACCGCTCAAATCCGAGTTTATCCGAGCGAGGCTGAACTCGCAAGCGGGTTGATGTACGGTCGTGAGCTCCGAGTTGCGAGCTTGCTTACCCTTTGGGCGAGCCGCCGCCCGTCTTGGTCGCGGGAGGGGCGACCTTTGGCGGAGCCATCGGCACGGGCACCTTCGGCGGGGTCAGCGCGGTCCGTGGCGGCGTCACCGGGTTCGAGCGAACCGGCGGGCTCTTCACCTCGGGCAGCTTGAAGCTGTATCCGTACGAGCCGAGCCAGCCGATTCCCGAGCACGAGTAGGCGAGGATCTTGGTCTTCGGCAGCATCCCCTGAAGCGGGCCGATGTCCCGCGAGCCGAGGTGCGGGCAGTTCTCGCGAAGGTCAAGCGCTTGAAGCGACTTGGCGGCGCCGAGGATCGTGAACGAGTTCGGGCTCACGTCCGTTGCCTTCAAAGAAAGATGCCGCAGGGCCGTGAGATAGCTCAGGCTGCGGCACTCGGTCGCCGAGACGCGGGTGCCGTCCATCGAGAGCGACTTCAACGTGCGAACCTGACCGAGGGCTTCGAGCGATTTGTCGGTCAGTTTCGGAACGTCGTCCAGCGTGAGAACCTCGAGCCGCGGCAGGTCCGCGAGTTCACGCACGCCTTCATCCGTCACTTGCGTGAAGCTAAGGTCCAGCTTCGTGAGCGCCTTGCACTTCCGAACGACGTTGAGCCCTTCATCGTTCACGCTCGTGGAAGCGACGTCGAGTTCCGACAAGCCTTCGAGCTTCGCCAGTTCGGGCACGCCACTCAGCCGCACGGAGCCGGACACGCGAATGCTCGTGAGCGATTTGCAACCCATGAAGTGTTTCAGGCCGCTGTCCGAAACCTGACCGAAGCGACGGGCCCGCTGCTCCCACGGCGTCATCTTCGCCGTCTCGACGACCTGCGTGAGATCGAGGTGCGTCAGTTCCTTGAGCTTGCCGAGTTCCTCGGCTTCGTCGTCTCCCGCGGGGTAAACGTGAATCCGGGTGAGTGCGGCCAGCTTGCCGATGGCGGTCGCGAGCGGCAGGCGATCCGCCGAGATGTCCATGTTCAGTTCGGTGAGCCGCGACGCCTTTTGCAGCGAATCGATTCCGCGCGGCGAGACGAACCGTGTGCCGTTCAGAGTGAGATTCGCGAGCTTCGGGATCATCGCGATCTCGGCCATCGCCGCGTCGCGGATCGGCGTGTCGTTGATCTCCATCCATGTGAGGCTGCGAAGGGCCACGAACTCGCCGAAATCGCGATCCGCGATCGAGACGTTTGTGAGAATGATGCCCTGCAGGTCCGGCAGTTCTTTCGCGAGAAGCTTCAGCCCTTTCGCCGTGACCTTGTCCGTGTTCCAGAGCATGATCGCTTTGAGCGCGGGCAGTCGCTTGGCGTGCGGGAGCAGCTTGGCGAGGTCGGCGTCGCTCGTGTCGTTTGGAAAGCCGACGAGATCGACGGCGGCCTGCGGTTCCGCGGGTTTGCGCAGAAACGCTTCCCAATCCTCGCGATGGGCCTCGGGCCGGTTCAAGGTGCATTTCGCGGCCACGAGTTTGGCCTGCGCATCGGCGATCTGCCCGGGTGTGAACTTCACCTTCGGCGCGGCCTTCGGCTCCTGTGCCAGTGCGAGGGCGGAAGTGAGAAGGAACACGGCGGCGAAGATACGGGCCATCGCTAGGCTCCTACGGATTCGGGATCCGGGGCGGCAGGATCGTGACGTTCGCGGACGGAGCGGGGCGGTCCGGCGCGGTCGCGGCACAACTTGGGTTCGCGGCCAGCAGCGGACCGAGGCTGCCGTCCGTCAAACGGCCGGCGTCCACCACGATCACCCGCAGCGTCTTCACCTTCGACAACGACTTGAACCCCGCGGCGCCGATCTTCGTGTTCGACACATCCAGGGACGAGAGCGTGGTTCCCGCGAGGAACTCCAAACCCTCGTTCACCGGTGTACCACGAATGTTCAGGCTTTGCAACTGTCGGGCGGTCGCGAGTCGGTCCAGATTCTTGTTTGATAGCGGCGTTTCCTCCAGGCTCAGCGATTGGAAATTGGGGAGGTTTCCGAAGGCTCCGAGCCAGTCGCCCGTGATCCTGGTGCGGGCCGCGTTCACGACACGGAGGGATTTCAGCCGCTTGAGTTCCTCGATGGCGCCATCCTGGACCGCGGAGGATTCGAGGTCCAGTTCGCGAAGTTCGGCCAACGGTTCGAGTTGCTTGAAACTGGCGCCTCGGAGCGTGCTTCTCGCCAGGGACAGTTTGCGAAGTTCGACGCAGCCGACGATTCCGGGAAGGCCTGCGTCCGTGAGCTTCATGAGCGACGGCGGCGTAGCGTTGGTCGGCGGCTGACCCAGATCCAACTCGCGGAGCGAAGCCAGCGTGCCGATCCCGGCCGCACCCGCGTCCGTGATCCCGGCGCCTTGCAGGTTCAGAACCTGCAGCGTCCTGATGCTCGCGAGCGACTTCAATCCGTCCCCGCTCACGGACGTTCGCGACAGGTCGAGTTTCTGGAGTTGCTTGAGTGGGGCGAGCTTCGCGAGGCCGGCGTCCGTCACGGCCGTGCGGGCGAGGCCGAGGTGTCGCAGGCTCTTCATCGCGTTGAAGTCCAAGTTCGCCGTGAGGCTCACGCCGGTGCCGCCAAGTTCGAGCGAGCGCAGGTTCCCGAGCTTGAGCAGATGCGTGAGCCCGGCGTCGGTGATCTTCGGGTTGTCCGCGAGCTTCAACACTTGAAGGGCCTTCAGGCTCGGCAACTCGGCGAGGCCAACGTCCGTGATCGCGGTGCCGGAGAGATCGAGGGAGTGAAGCTCGGCGCACTGGGCGATTTCCTTCAGGCCCGCGTCCCCGACCTCGGTGCGATCCAGGTACAGAACGTTCAACTCGGGCAGCGTCTTGAGGACCTTCATGCTCTTGTCGGAGACTTTCGTTTGTCCCAGGTCGAGGGTCGCCAGGCCGGGCAGGTGTGCGAGGAACGGCCCGAGGCGGGTCAGCGATTCGTCGCCGGTGCGGGTGAGAAGGCTGAGCGCCTGGGCGCGGTCGGCCATCGCCGCAACCATGCCGCACACGATGTACGTGTACGACATCGTCGAACGCCGCACGCTGTACATGAACCGTGCCATCTGGCTGGACCTTGGCTACTCGCCCGAGGAAGGAGCGGCCTTCGGTTCGAACCTGATGGACAAATTGCTGCACCCGAACGATCTGACCCGCTTCGGCGAACTGGTCGCCCGTTGGGACACGGCGAATGATGGGGACGTTCTCGAAGTCGAATATCGAATGCGTGCGAAGTCCGGCGAGTGGCGTTGGTACCTCGGTCGCGACACGGTGTACTCGCGAGACTCCGAAGGCCGCGTGCGGCAGGTCATCGGCACCGCCGAGGACATGACCGAACGAAAGCAGGCCGCACTGGCGCTCCGCGAGAGTGAAGCCTTCCTGAGGCTTTCGCAGCGAGTCGGCCGAATGGGAAGTTGGGAATGGGACATTCGCACGAATCGCGTGCATTGGTCGGAGGGGATGCTGGTGCTGCACGGGTTGCGGCCCGATGAGTTCGATGGAACCCTGGAGGCGTCCCTCCGCCCCGTTCACCCGGACGATCGTGAAGCGCTCGCCGAGTCCGTTTCCGGCGTGACTCTCGGCGGCGAAGGCAAGCCACTCGAGTATCGAATTCAACGGCCGGATGGAACGACCGTGCATCTCTGGGCGAGCGGCGAACTCACCCGCGACGCGGACGGGTTGCCCTTGAAGATGACCGGCACCGTGGTGGACGTCACGGAACGCAAGCTGCTCGAGGAGGAACGCCGAAAGCTGGAACTGCAGATTCAGCACGCTCAGAAACTGGAGAGCCTTGGGGTTCTCACCGGCGGCATCGCCCACGACTTCAACAACCTCCTGACCGGCATCCTGGGCTACGCCAACCTCGCGCGAATGATTCTTCCCGCGGATTCCGAAGCGGCCGGGATGCTCCGCGAGATCGAACGCGGAGGCGAACGCGCCGCCGAACTCACCCAGCAGATGCTCGCCTACGCCGGCAAGGGCCGCATCGTGATCCAACCCGTTCGTCTGGATCGTCTCGTGCAGGAGATGGCGAAGCTACTCAAGACCGTGGTGTCGAAGAAAGCGGAGGTCGAGTTGAATCTCGACCCGGCGGCGGCGAACGGCGACCCGGCGCAGCTTCGCCAGGTCGCGATGAACCTGATCACGAACGCCTCGGACGCGCTCGCCGATCACGTGGGCCGCATCGTGATTCGCACCGGCACGCGCATGGCGGACGACGCCGACCGCACGTCCCCCTTCTTCCCCGAGCCGCTCCCGCCCGGCCTCTACAGCTTCATCGAGGTGGAGGACACGGGGCAGGGGATGAACGACGAAACCGTGCGGCGGATCTTCGATCCGTTCTTCACGACGAAGTTCACGGGCCGCGGGCTCGGCCTCGCCGCGACGCTCGGGATCGTCCGCACGCATCGGGGCAACATTCACGTGCACTCGGCTCCCGGACGAGGCACGCGATTCGAAGTGCTGATCCCGGCGATTCCTCCACATGTCGAAGAGTCCGGAGCGATTCCTCATCCGCTCCCGCGTGGCCGCGGCGCCGTGCTCGTGGTGGACGACGAGCCGAGCGTTCGCGGGTACGCCAAACGCGTGCTCGAATCCGGCGGCTACCGCACGCGCCTTGCCGCGAACGGCGCCGTCGCTTTGCAGGAACTCGATGCCGATCCCGCGATCGACGTGCTTCTCCTCGATCTCACCATGCCCGTGATGGACGGCGCCGAAACGCTCCACGCTCTCCGCGATCGCGGGCTCGGGATTCCAGTTCTCGTCATGAGCGGGTACAGCGAACACGACGTGGAAACGCAACTGAACGGCCTCGGCATTTCCGGTGCGATCCAGAAGCCCTTCCTCGCGCACGATCTGCTCGAACGCCTTGCCGCGATCCTCGCTTCACGATGAGCCACCCATAGCGGAGGACGTCAGTCCTGGGTGTGGTCATCCGAAGCGATGTGGATCAGTTGGGCTTCATGGAACGGAGTTGATCGACGACTTGTTTCACCGCAGCGGATTCAGTGGGGCCTTGGCCGGTGAAGGCTTTGGCGGGGCCGTCCGGAGCCGTGAGCACCTTCACGCGAACGACCACGAGTCCGTCTTCACGGGAGACGGCGTAGTCGCCACGGGTCACGCCGTACTTCGCGAGGTCGGCGAATGCGGCATCCGATCCGAGAGGCGTGGCGGGGGCGGGCTTCGGCGCGGGGGCCGCGTCCATCCGGCTTCCGCCGGCCGGGGTGAGGCCGACTCCGCCGGGCAACTCGATCGCGAGGCCCTCGCCATCGGGAAGCGGTTGGCCCGCGAGCGCGGCGGGCGAGCCGCCGGGGCCGGGCACGTAGGGGCCCTTCTTCCAGCGGTCCGGGTCGCCGGCGTTGGACCGCGTGCCGCTCGTGGGCGATCCGAGAAGCGGGTCCGAACGCTTGCCGCCGGCGGTGCCGTCCCGACCGGGCACGGGCACGTTTTGTCGAGGAATTCGGCCGGGGCCCGCGAGCAGCGGATCGTTGCGGCTCATGTTGCTGCTGGGGCCGCTTTCCTTTCCTTTGCAGCCGAACGCGGCGAGAAACGGCGCAAGCAGCAGCAGGCCCGCGAGAAGGCGGGAACTGGCGATTCGGGGAATGCTGCGAAGCCGCGTCATCTTGACCCGCCTCCGGGGTCGGCTACTTCTAACCGTTCACCTGTATCGTTCCTCGTCGCGTGGCCACGGACAACCCCGGCCGCGGGAATCGGGCGAGCAACGTGGCGGGTGCCGGCGGACTGTGTCGCGTTTGACGGCGAAATAACCATTCACGAGGGTGCGTTCAATGGCGGTTCTGCGGATCGCGGTGATTGGCGGGGACGGCATCGGGCCGGAAGTGATCGACCAGGCCATCCGCGGGGCGGACGCCGCCGCGAAGAAGTTCGACAACGTCGAACTCGCGTGGAACAAACTGCCGTGGTCCACCGCCTACTACAAGCAGCACGGCAAGATGCTCCCGGAGGACGGCTGGGAGACGCTCGCGAAGCACGACGCGATTCTCTTCGGCGCCGTCGGCGACCCCACCGTGCCGGACACGATCCCGGTTCACCAACTGCTCCTGCCGATGCGGCGGAAGTTCGACCAGTACGTGAACCTGCGCCCCGCGTATCTCTTCGCCGGCGTGCCGTGTCCGCTCGTCGGCAAGAAGCCCGGCGCCATCGACATGCTCGTTTACCGCGAGAACACCGAGGGCGAGTATGCTCCGGTCGGCGGCAACCTCTACCCCGGTACCGAACACGAAGTCGCGGTGCAGACGGGCGTGTTCACGAAGCGCGGCACGGAGCGCATCCTGCGGGCCGCCTTCGAAGCCGCCCGCAAGCGGCCCCGCAAGACGCTCACAAGCATCACCAAGTCCAACGCCATGGTTCACAGCATGGTGCTGTGGGATCAGGTGTTCGCCGAAGTGCGGAAGGACTACCCGGACGTGAAGAGCGGTTCGCTGCTCGTGGACGCGGCCGCGATGGATTTCGTTCGCAAGCCGGAATCGTTCGATGTCGTCGTGGCCAGCAACCTGTTCGGAGACATTCTCACGGATCTGAGCGCGGCCGTCACGGGGAGCATCGGGCTCGCCAGCAGCGCGAACATCAACCCGACGAAGCAGTTCCCCAGCATGTTCGAGCCGGTGCACGGCTCCGCGCCGGACATCACGGGGAAGGGGGTCGCCAACCCGATGGCCGCGGTGCTGTCCGCGTCCCTGATGCTGCACCACCTCGGACTCGAGAAGAGCGGGGACGCGTTGCGGAACGCCGTGGCCAAGGTGCTGGCGGATGCCGAGGTCCTGACGCCGGACCTCGGCGGCAAACACACCACCACTCAAATGGGCGACGCCGTCGTCGCCGCGGTGTGAGACTCAGTCGATCGTGAAGCGGAAGGAGCCGTCGTCCGCGGTGGCGATCTTCACCGCGGAGACGGTGCGGCCCTCGGCCTTCCGAGCGAGAATCTCGGAGGCGATCGCGGGCAGCAGCGTCTTCGTCATGATGTGATCGACGTTGCGGGCGCCGCTCTCCACTTCCTTGCAGCGAGCCGAGATCGCTTCCACGACGTTCGGATCGTATTCGAACGTCGCCTTGTGGTTCGTCTTGATCCGGTCGCGAATCTTCTTCAGCCTCAGTTCGATGATCGACTTGAGGACCGAATCCGAGAGCGGCAGGTACGGCACGACGCTCATGCGGCCGAGGAGCGCGGGCTTGAACGCCTTCAGCAGATCGGGGCGGAGCATCTCGCCGAGCTTCAACGCGTCCGGCGGCGGTTCCTTCCCCGAGAACGCCTTCTGAACCGTCGCGGTGCCGACGTTCGACGTGAGGAGGATGATGGTGTTCTTGAAGTTCACCTCGATGCCGCGCGAGTCGGTCAGCACGCCCTTGTCGAACACCTGATAGAAGATCTCCTGCACCGAGGGGTGGCTCTTCTCGACTTCGTCGAGCAGGACCACGGAGTAGGGCTTGCGGCGGACCGCTTCCGTGAGCACGCCGCCCTCCGAGGAGCCTTCGTACCCGCGTGGCGAACCGATGAGTTGCGAGACCTTGTACTCCTCCTTGAACTCGGACATGTTGACGACGACCATGTTGCGGTCGCCGCCGTAGAGCAGGTCCGCGAGGGCCATGGCGGTTTCGGTTTTGCCGACGCCCGAGGGGCCGACGAGGAGGAAGACGCCGATCGGGCGGCTCGGGTCGCCGAGTTCCGCGCGCGAGGTGCGGATGCGTTCCGCGATTTCGCCGAGGGCGTGGTCCTGGCCCACGACGCGTTCGCCGAGCTTCTTGTCCAGTTGAAGCAGGAGATCGAGTTCGTTGCGGACCATCTTGCCGACGGGGATGCCGGTCCAGCCGCCGATGATCTGGCTGATCGCGGCGCCGTCCACGATCGGCATCACGAGCGGGTTCTCGCCTTGGAGAGCGGCCAGTTCCTTGCGGAGTTTCGCCAGTTCCGCGCGGCCCGCTTCCGCCGTGGCGGCATCGGTTCCTTCCGCGTCCGTCGCGGCCTTGTGAATTGCAGCCACGAGCACGCGTTCCTTTTCGAGCCGCTCCTTGAGCACGTCGCGGTTCGCTTCCGCCGCTTTCTTCCGTTCCGAGAGTTCGACATAGCGCGCGTCGTGATTCTCCCAACCGTGTCGTTCTCGGTTGATGCTCGCCATCTCGATGTCGATGTGCTCGATTTCGCGGATCACGTCTTCAAGCGAAGGCGGGGTCGCACCCTGACTCAGCTTCACGCGGGCACAGGCGGTATCGAGCAGGCTCACGGACTTGTCCGGAAGCTGGCGTTCGGGCAGGTAACGGATGCTGAGCCGCACCGATTCGACGACCGCTTCATCGAGAATGCGCACCTTGTGGTGCTTCTCCATGGGCTCGGCGACAGCCCGCATCATGCGGATGGCGCGGGCCTCGTCCGGTTCCTCGACCCGCACTTCCTGGAAGCGGCGCTTCAGGGCCGGATCCGATTCGAAGTACTTCTTGTATTCGTCGAAGGTGGTGGCCGCGATGGTGCGGAGTTCGCCGCGGGCGAGGGCCGGCTTCAGAAGGTTGGCCGCGTCGTTCTGACCGGCCGCGCCACCGGCCCCGATCATCGTGTGCGCTTCGTCGATGAACAGGATGATCGGAACGGGCGAGCCCTTCACTTCCTGAATCACGGACTTGAGGCGGTTCTCGAACTCGCCCTTCATCCCGGCCCCGGCTTGAAGGAGGCCGAGGTCCAGCGTGCGCAGTTCGACGTTGCGAAGCGGTTCGGGAACGTCCCCGGCCACGATCCGCACGGCGAGCCCTTCGACCACGGCCGTTTTGCCGACGCCCGCTTCACCCGTGAGGATCGGGTTGTTCTGCCGGCGGCGGGTGAGAATGTCGATGACCTGGCGGATCTCGGCGTCGCGGCCGAGGATCTTGTCGATCTTTCCGGACTTCACCTGCGCCGTGAGGTTGTGCGTGTATTGGTCGAGGTTCGGGGTCTTGGAGTTGGCCGCGGGTCGGGGCGAGCCGTCCGCCGCGGGGGCTTGAGCGGCGACGGCCGCGGCCTCCATCAAGTTCTCTTCCGAATCCGAACCCTCCACGATGCTCTTGAACTCGGCGAGCAACCGATCGGCGGGAATGCGGGCGAGTTCGAGCGAAGAACCCTTCAGGTGCATCCCGATGGTGCGCTCCGTGAGCGCGGCCACGAGCAGATGCCCGGAGCGAACCTGCGGCGCTCCGTACTCCAGCGAGGCGAGAACCCACGCTTCCCGGATCAGATCGAAGAGTTCCACCGCGAGGCTGGGGGCCCGGCCGTTCCCCGTCTTGAAGTGGCGGATGGTCGCATCCAGTTGCAGCTTCACCTTCGCGGGATCGATCTGGAAGTGGCGGAACACCGGAGTGAAGTCCGCGGCCGCGTTCTCGATCAGCTTGATGAACCAGTGCTCGATCTCGATGGAGAAGTGTGTCTGCGAGAGGCAGAGTCCCGCGGCCGCGTCGAGGGCCTTATGACACGTGGGGTTCAGTTTTTCGATGAGTGTGCGTGGGCTGATCGAGGCCATGGGGCGGCTCACCGGTGAGGGGGGTACGGGACGTGAGGAAGAGTGTACCGGCGCGAGAACCGAGTTGCGAGTGTCCACCGACCGATTGAACGACGACTGACGGCGGGAGGCCGTCTCGCGAACCGTCATCGGGTCCGCGAGACGGAACGCCCGTCACACTCCCTTGGGGACGGCCCAGTGTCCGGCTCGATACTTGCGCTTGACGAGCGCGTTCGCCTCGGGGCTGTTCGTGACCTGCTCGGTCTTCGGGTCGAACTCGATGGTCTTCCGGAGGCGCGTGCTGATGTTCGAGAGGTGAACGAGGCCGGCGGAGATGTGCCCGACGCTCGCGGGAGCGTTTGGCTTCTCGCCGGCGAGCACGGCGTTGATGAAGTTCTCGTGATGGGCGGGAAGGTCGGCGCGGCCACGCATCTTCTCGATGGGCTTGTTCTTCTCCCCGTACAGTTCCCAGCCGTCGCCGTGGCCGATGATCAGCATGCCCTTGGTGCCGTAGAACGCGGCTCCGTTCTCGTACCCCTCCTGAACGTACGGGCTCCAGATGCGTTGCTCGAAAATGAACTGCCGCGGCTTCTCGCCGCCGTTCCCCTTGTCGTAGTCCGCGACCACATATTGGGTGTCCGGCCACTGCTGGTCGTCGTCGAAGAACGACTTGCCGCCGAGGGCGGCGACGCGGTTCGGCAGCGTGGTGAAGTTCATCCCCCAGACGCAGACATCGACGTCGTGAACCCCGTCGTTGCCCATGTCCCCGGCGCCGTAGTCGTGGAAGAAACGCCACATGCCGTGAACGCGGTTCGTGAAGAAGGGGGCTTCCGGCACGGGCCCTTGCCACATCTCGTAGTCGATGTGCGGCGGCGGATCGGTCGGTTTCACGTGCCCGAGGTTGCGGCGAAGCTGCGAGTTCCACGCCTTCGTCACGAGAATCTCGCCGATGGCTCCGCCGAGGATGCGGTCCATGGCTTCTTTCACGGTCTTCGTGCTGCGCGACTGCGTGCCCACCTGGATCACGACTTTGTTCCGCGCCGCGGCGTCCGCGAGAAGCCGGCCTTCGCGCACGTTGTGCGAGCAGGGTTTCTCGACGTACACGTGCTTGCCCGCGTCCGAGGCCAGGATCGCGCCCGGCGTGTGCCAGTGGTCCGGCGTCGCCATCCACAACGCGTTCACGAATTTGTCGTCGAGCACGGTGCGGATGTCCTTGGTCGTCTTCACGGGGTGGCCGGCGTCCGCCGCGATCTTCGCGGCGGCGGCGAGCCGGTTCGCGTCCGCGTCGCAGACGTGAGCGATCGTGATGCGCTTGTTCTGGGCGAGCAGCTTGAGGTGGCCCGTGCCCATCCCGCCGCAGCCCATCAGGCAGATCGTCAGTTTGTCCGGCCCGGCCTTGGCGGGCGCGAGGGACGGCGCCGCGATCGCGGCTGCGGAGGATTGGAGGAACGCGCGGCGGGTCGTCATGGCGGACTCCGGGGAGGGAAATCTTCGAGACGTGCGCCCCCGCTTGCGGGGCCGCGGTTGAAATCGGAACCACGATTCCAGAAGCGGAGCGCACGACTCGCGGGAGTATACCGGATCGCTCGGAACGATGATCGCGAAATCTCGAAGTGGTCCGATGAGCTTGATCGGAACGCTGGATCGGGGTACGCTCTTCTTCATCGACCCGCCACGGAATCCATCATGACTCGCCTCTCCCGACGTTCCGCGATCCGATCCATGCTCGCCGCCGGCACCGCCCCGTTCGTGTGGCGGGCTCACGCACATGCCGCGCCGAGCGAAACCGTGCTCCACGCCAGCTTCGGCGCGGACGGCATGGCCGGGGCGGACATCGGCCAACTCACCGGCAGCAAGAACCTGAAGCTCGTCGCGGTCGCCGAAGTCGACTCGAACCAGAAGAACCTCGCGAACCTCAAGAAGAAGCACCCGGACCTCAAGGTGTACGAAGACTTCCGCGTGCTGCTCGAGAAGGAGAAGGATCTCCACTCGGTGAACGTCTCGACTCCGGACCACATGCACGGCCCGATCGCGATGACCGCGATGAATCGCGGCCTGCACGTGTACGGTCAGAAGCCGCTGACGCAGACGATCCACGAGGCTCGCCGCCTCGCCGAGGTCGCCGCCGAGAAGAAGCTCATCACGCAGATGGGCATTCAGATTCACTCGGCCCGCAAGCACAAGCTCGTGATCAAACTCATCCACGACGGCGCGATCGGGAAGGTGAAGGAAGTTCACTCGTGGAGCGGGAAGTCGTGGGGCGACACGACGCCGAAGCCGGACAAGAAGGACGCCGTGCCCGCGAACCTGAATTGGGACTTGTGGCTCGGCGTCGCGTCCGAGCGGCCGTTCATCGGAGGCGGGTACTACCACCCGGGCAACTGGCGGAAGCGGCTCGACTTCGGCACCGGGACCTTCGGCGACATGGGCTGCCACATTCTCGATCCCGTCTTCGGAGCCCTCGGCGTCGGCAACCCGCTCTCCATCCGCAGCGAACTCCCTGGCCCGAACGCCTACAACTGGAGCCTCGACGTTCAGGTGAAGTACACCTTCCCCGGCTCGAAGTTCACCACCGACACCGTGGACCTCACGTGGTACAACGGCAACGCCCGGCCCCCGGCGGACGTGGTCAAGCTCATCGGCAAGCACAAACTCGATGGCCAGGGCTCGATCCTGATCGGCACCGAAGGCGTGCTCTACTCGCAGTACGATTCCGGCGGCACGCCGATCCTGCTGCCCGAAGAGAAGTTCGCGGGCTTCAAGATGCCCGAGGAACGGGACGCGAACCACTACTTGCAGTTCGTCGAGGCGGTCCGCGGGAACGGCACGACATCGGCCCCGTTCAGCTACTCCGGCCCGCTCACCGAGATGGTGCTGCTCGGCTGCCTCGCCACCCGGTTCCCCAAGACCGACCTCAAGTGGGACACCAAGGCCTTGAAGGTGACGAACGTGGCCGAGGCGAACGCGTTCGTCCGCCGCACCCCGCGCAAGGGCTTCGAGGTGCCAGGGCTGGACAACCACTGATGGTCGGGTTCGCAAAGACACCTGTTTCTGGGCGAACCGGCGACGTGAGTCGCCGGGTTAGAGCTTCAACCCGGCGACTGACGTCGCCGGTTCGCCCGGCACGAGATGTTTTTGCGTTCCTGACCATCAGTAGGAACTCACCACGAAGACACGGAGCTTCGCAAAGGTCACAAAGAAATACTGCCTGAGTTTGTTTTCTTCGTGACCCTTGTGCTGGCCTCCTGCCTTCGTCGTGAATTGGAATTCGAACGGGAGTGATCCATGACAGTACGGATGCTGATCGCCGCCTTCCTCGTCGTCGGCGTTGCTCGGGCCGATGAGCCGGCGAAGCCGCTGGACCGCGCCGACCTCGACATGCGGCTCGCGAAGGCCGCCCACGACACCAGCAAGCTCGGCAGCGAACTCTGGGCCGCGGGCGAGGTCGAAGGCTGCTTCCGCCTCTACCACGGCGCCTTGCTCGCCCTGCAACCGATGCTCGATCACAAGCCCAAGCTCGCGGCTCTCGTGAAAGAAAAGCTCGAGGCCGTGAAGGGCCAAAAGCCCGAGCGAGGCGCCTTCGTGCTTCGCGAGGGGCTCGACGCCATTCAGAAAGACGCGAGCGGCGGCGACGCCACGGCCGAGAAACCCGGCACCCTTTGGGTTCGACTCGGTGGCGAGAAAGTCATCAAGTCCGTGATTCACGACTTCGTCGATGCCGCGCTCAAGGACCCGAAGGTCAACTTCACCCGCGAGGGAACGTACAAGCTGGACGAGAAGAAGCGGGCCCAACTCGAAGAGCATCTCGTGGAACTGATGAGCGAGGTGGGCAAGGGGCCTCTCGAGTACACCGGTCGCGACGTGAAGAAACTCCACGCGGGCATGAAGATCACGGACGGCGAGTTTGACGCGCTCGTGGCCTGTCTCTCCGGCTCGCTCAAGAAGAACAAGGTGTCCGAAGCCGCGTCCGAGGAACTCGTGAAGCTGGTTCAATCCATCAAGATGTACTTCGTGAGCCCCTGACTCGTCCGGCACATCTCGCGACCGCCTGCGGCTTCGCCCGCAAGCGGTCGACAAATCGACATCTCCAAAGAATTTCCGAATTCGCGCGAACCACCTTTCGGCGTCGTGCGTCCGAGAGGGGCACGGGCCGCGGGTTCACTCGCGGATCGGGCCTGTTTTCGGGGAAATCTGCGGGCGGACGGTTGATTCCCGGCGGGGGAACGGGTACCATTCCCGATCCACGTCGGTGAGGCTCAGCCGCCTCGTTCGCGTGACGTTTCCGGATCCGATTCACCCCTAACCGTTCGAGATGATTCACTAACCGTTCATCCACTCGGTGCGGTTCTTCCGAACCCACCACTGTTCGCCGGAGGTGTGCGATGGCCACGACCCTGAAGACCCTGGTGCTGAAGACCGCGACGGTGACGAGCGTGAAGCTCGGCGCCCCGGCCGATCGCATCGGTCTGGGTCGCGACGTCGCCTCCGTTCCGGCGGGCGTCCTGTCCCCGCGTCCGTCCAATTCCGGCGGGCCGCGGCAGGTCGATTCCGCGATGCGAATGCATCAGGAACCGGCGGCCGCGACCGAACCGCGATTGGCCGGGCGCTATCGACCCGGTTCCTCGGCGAGCCGCTGGCCCGATTCGTTTTTGCGGAAACGCGACTCGAAACGGGCCGGGAGCCCCGGGAGTTTCCCAGCGATCTCCAGCCCCAGCGTGCGGATCGGCGACTGCCAATCGCCCGACCGCCGCGACGGACAACGGATCGCGACGACACGGGAAACCCCACGCTCCGCGGCCGCCGCTCAGTGAGGTGACGCACGGCATAGTCGCAACCTTCAGTTAGCCGCACCGTGAAGGTGCGAACGCGACAACCGCCGTGAAGTTGCCACCGGGACAATCCGTTTACACACGCTGGTCCAGACGCGCCGGCCGGAGCGATTCGATTCGCACGGTGCGACGGCATTCCTGGGAACAGACGGGCTCGGCCCAGTCGTTCCGGATGTTCGCCGCCGCATGTGACGACTCTCGACTCCCGCCGCGCCCGGCCTCGCCGCCGCGCTCCCCCCTCCTGATCCGGGGCGGAGCGGCCGCGCAGACCGGACGGACTCGCGTTCCAAACTGGGACGGGATCGGACGGACGAACGTCATGACGAACTGGATGGATGTCATTCATCTGATCGAACGGGCCCAGATGGGCGACCGCGCGGCCTTCGGCGAACTCGTCGTGCGGTTCCAGGGGAGCGTGTACGCGATGGCGTTGGCCCGCGTTCGCGATCCGCTCGAAGCGCAGGAACTGGCGCAGGACGTGTTCGTTCACGCGATGCGGAAGCTGCCGCAGCTTCGCGACCCGCGGTGCTTCGCGGGCTGGCTCCGACGGATCACCGCACGCATGGCCATCAACCGGCTCACGCGGCGCGGTCCGCTCTTCGGCGCCGATCCGGAGCTGCTCGCCACCGTGGCGGACGGCGAACGCACCGCCGAGAACCACGCCGAGGTGGGGGAAGCGGTCGGCCAGTTGAAGGTCGGGCTTGCCCGACTCAAGACGCTGGACCGCGAGACCCTCGAGGCGTTCTACCTCCGTGGCCGCACGTTGAAGCAGATGGCCCGGGAGTTCGAGGTTCCGACCGGGACCATCAAGCGCCGGCTGCACGTGGCCCGGCAGCGCTTGAAGGATGAACTGGAAGAGATCGACCCGACCCTGGCCGACCGCATGACCGGGGCCGAGCTCGAACTCGCCGTCTGAAAACCCGAACGCCGGAGGTTCGCCTCCGGCGTTCTCGCGCTTGCCTCGGACGAAGGATTCGCGGAGAATACCCACAACTTCCGCGACCGACCTCGGAGGCGACCGTGATCGTCCGCCGCCGCATCGTGCCTTGTCTGGCGTTTCTCGCAGTCGCCACGATTCTCACCGGGACCGCTCGCGCTCAGAAGCCGGGCCCCGGCGCTCACGAGACACTTCCCGGGACGTACAGCCCGGATCAAATCAAGCGCGCGTTGCAAGGTTTCGGTGGCGCCCTGCCGGACCTCCCGCCGGACATTCTGAACCTCTTCAAGGATCAGATGGAACAGCGCGCCAAGAAGCCGATCGACGAGCGCCAGTTGAAGCAAGCCCTCGAGATGATGCAGAACAATCCGGAGTTCCGCCGCCAGGTGGAAGAGATGGGCCGCCGGATGAAGGACAACAAGGGGGCGATGCCGCTGGAGGAACGGCAGCGGCTCGAACGCCTGCTGCCGGACATTCAGAAGGCGATGCCGCAGAATAACGGCGGGCTTCAGCCTCCGATGCTCAACGATCCCAAGTTGGCTCCCCCGGCGCCGATCGATCCGAAGAACAACTTCAATCCGCCTCCGCCATTCCCCCCGCAGCCGAACCCCGGTCCGGGACCCGGCCCGCGGCCGATGCCAGGTCAGAACCCCGATCCGCTCGGCAAGCTCGATCCGAACGGGCGCAACCCGCTGGATGGCCCGCAGACCCCTCGCGAGAAAGCGGCCCACGCCGCCGCATCCTTGTGGGAACGCAACATCGGCCCGCTCGACGAAACCCCCGCCGTGAAGAAGGCCCTCTTCGAATTGATCGAAGGCAGCGAAGACTTCGACCTCACCGGGCCGGACGGCAAAAGCCTCTGGGACGATCTCGCTCTCGAAAAAGGCGACGCGACCTCGCTCTCGGAGATGCTCGATGGCCTCTCCTTGACCGAAAGCTGGTCCCTTTCCAACTTCGAACTTCCCGATTGGAAGCTGTTCGGCGATCGCGATGGCCCGGACGTGGACAACGGCGGCGGGGCACAACGCGAAAGCTGGTGGAGCCGCAACTTCGGCCGCCGCAACACGACGCAGGTCGATCCTAAGCCGCCCTCTTCGGGGTGGAATCTGAATCTGGGCATGCCCGGCGTGCAAGGAAGTTGGTGGCCCGTCGTCATTCTGGCGATCCTGTTGTTCGGCGGGTTGCTGGTGTGGCGCTTCTGGGGCGTGAAGTGGAGCCGCCAGCGTGCCCTCGGCCTGTACGGCCCCGGCTGGCCGCTCGACCCGCGGCGGATCACGACCCGCGAACACGTGGTCATCGCGTTCGAGTACCTCAGCGTGCTGATCTGCGGGCCGAGCGCGAAGACGTGGACGCACAACACCATCGCGGGCGCCCTCGCGGATCTCGCCACCACGCACGGAGAAGTCGCCGTGATGCTCGCCCGGCTCTACGAACTGGCCCGCTATGCTCCGCTGAATGAACCGCTGACCACCGCCGAACTCGCCGAAGCGCGGCGGCTCGTTTGCGGCCTCGCCGGCCTGGAGCACGAATGACCCGGCCGCTCCCGCTCGCCATCCTCCTTCTCGCCCTTGCCGCCCTCGCGGCCGACGCTCAAGATGCGCCGCCGCCGCCGCCGGAACGCAAGCAACCTACCGTTTCCGCGGACGGGACCGAGGTCTTCGTCTATCTGCTGGATCGGGCCAAGGTGAAGCCGGTGCGGGCGGAGGAGATCTGGAACACGCCCATCGGGCCGGACACGATCGTGATCTCGCTCGGCGATCCGAACTGGAGCAAGGCCGGCGGACAAGCTCCGCTACAACTTGCGGCACGGGCGATTCAATCCGGCGGCGCGGCTTTGATCGCCGCCGACTCCAACGTGAACTTCGTCAACTCGTTTCGAAACGCTCAAGGCTTCAACGGGACCGTGGCGCTGCCGTCCGTCTCGATCTACGCCGGGAACCGCGCTCCGGCGGGCAGCACGTTCCTCCAGAACAAGCATTGCCCGTTCGTGACGCCGATCGATCCGCCCGCGAACGCCCGCAAGGCCGAGTGGAACCTCTTCACCGGGTTGAACCGCATCGCGACCAACCGCCCGAGCTACATCTCGGTTCCGAACCCGATCGCCGAGTTCGGCTCGGCTCTCGCCACTTACCCGGACGGCTGCCTCACGCTTCAGGACAACGTGGTTCTGAACATCGATCCGGAAAAACACTTCTTCGCCGTCGGCGGCTCCGGGCAACACCCGAATTTCGGCCGCAACTACCGCTTTCTGGCTCTCGCCGACCCCAGCGTGTTCATCAACCAGATGATGCTCGGGTCGGACCCGATGGGAAAGACGGACAACCTCGAGTTCGGAGCGCGTGTCGTCTCGTACCTTGTGGAAGACGACAACGGCCGCCGCCGGAACAAATGCTTCCTGTTTTTGAACGGCGAACTCGTGGACGACTTCGGCGCCCTCCGCCGAATGATGCAGCCGCCGCTCCCCCTGCCAAACATCCTCGGAATGCAGGACAAGCTCACGGACATCGGCAACAAGATCATCGACAACTTCGAAGAAAAGGACATCGCGAACAAGGTCGTGGTCGGCTCGACGGACGAACAACGCGAGTCCCGTTTCCGGTACATCTTTCAGGCGTTCATGGTCATCCTTCTGATCCGCGCCGTGTGGTACGCCTTGCGGCGGGTGTGGGCATCGCGGCGGCCGCCGGATGGCCCGCCGCCCGCGTCCGGCGGGCTGCCGCCCCCCGCGAAGAAGGGCAAAGTCCGCGGGCTCTTCGATCGAAGGCAGACGGAACTGCTGCGCCGCAACAACATCTACGAACCGGTTCGCGCCGTGGTCCGCGAGATGTTCATCGCCGCCGGGGCGCCCGAGGAACCGGGCAAGGCTCTGCCCGAGGTCGAAATCTCGGACGTGGTGACCCACCCGGAGACGCTCGTGGACGCTCTCACGGACTTGTGGAAAATCGCCTTCGGCCCCGCTAGGGTAGTCACGGTGCAACGGTGGAAGCTGCTCGAACCGCTGTTCGAGCGAGTTCGCCAGGCCCATGCCGACGGCAAGTGGCGATTCGTTTAGCCGCGAGGCGCTGTCCGCGGAGCCGAGCGTGCTCGCCCGCCGATCGGGAGTTTACTGAATGTCGGATTCCCCCGCATCGCAGCCGGCCCGCGAGTTGGCCCAACTGGCTCGCGAGCTTTCGCACAAGGTCACGGCGGAAGTCGCTCGCGTCGTCGTGGGAGCCGAAGCGGTCACGCAGCAAATGCTGATCGCTCTCCTTTCCGCGGGCCATGTGCTGCTCGAGGGAGTGCCCGGCGTCGCCAAAACGACGCTCTCCAAAGTCTTCGCCAAGCTTCTCGGCTGCCAGTACCAGCGCGTGCAGTTCACTCCGGACCTGCTCCCCTCGGACGTCACGGGAACGTCCATCTTCGACCGCAACGCCAACGACTTTGTGCTGCGAAAGGGGCCGATCTTCACCCAAGTGCTTCTCGCGGACGAAATCAACCGCGCCCCCGCGAAGACGCAATCGGCCCTGCTCGAGGCCATGCAGGAACATCAGGTCACGGTGGACGGCCAAACCATCAAGCTGCCATTGCCCTTCCTCGTGCTCGCCACTCAGAACCCGATCGAGCAGGAAGGCGTGTACCGGCTGCCGGAAGCGCAGTTGGATCGCTTCCTCCTCCGCATCGAGATGGGCTATCCCGGCTACAAGCACGAAGTGAACCTGCTCAAGCTGCACAGCCTGCCCACGGCCACCGTGGAGACGCTCTTCACCCCGGAAATGATTCTCGAACTGCAGACCAAGTTGAACCTCGTGTACGGCCACGAGACGCTCTACGAGTACATCGTGCAACTGGCCGAGGCGAGTCGCAACCATCCGGACGTGGCGTTGGGCGCGAGCCCGCGCGCCGCGATCAACCTGCTCAAGTGCGCCCGCGCCCGCGCCGCACTCGCCGGCCGCCACTACTTCACTCACGAAGACGTGCAGTCGATCGCGTTTCCCGTGCTCGGCCACCGGCTCATTCTCCGGCCCGAAGCCGAGATCGAAGGCAAACACGTGGCGGACGTCGTCCGCGACATCCTCGCAGCGGTCCAAGTGTTCGAGGTCGAGAATGGTTAGCCGCGACGCGGAGTCCTCGGAGCGGAGCGAGGCGCCTCGCTCCGCTCCGAGGACTCCGCGTCGCGGCTAATCGGGGGTTTCATGCTCACGACGCGCGGATGGTGGTTCCTCACGTTCGCCACGCTGTTGCTCCTCTTCGGGGCGACCGTGCTGGCGGAGATCACTGTCGTTCCTGCGATCGTCTTCGCCACGCTCGTGCTTTGGTTCCTGTTCGAGTGGGCGCTCTTCAACGTGCGGATGAACGCGGCCGCGGCGAAACTCACGATCACCCGGCGACTCGTGCAGGGCGGCCGCGAAGTGCCCATGGTCTGGGCCGGGCTCCCCTTCGACGTCCGCATCCGGATCACCTCCGATTCCTCGGCCCGCCTGCCGTTCGTGCTCTTCGAGGATCGCCTGCCGCAGGTCGCCGAAAAACTCGACGGCTGGCACGACGAATACGCCAGCATCACCCGCGAGGAACCGGCCTTCATTCGCTACCAGGCACGCACGCCGGCTCCGGGTCTGCTTCGCTTCGAGGGCGTGAAGGCCCGCATCGGCGACCTCCACGGCTTCTTCTACCACCGCGTCTTCATTCACGATGAAACCGAGTACCTCGTTCTGCCGCCGCTCGCGGACGACGAAGGGAAGCAGCGCGCGGACAAACGCTTCAATACGCTTCCGCCGCCCGGCATCCACCGCCTGCGCCGCCCGGGCTCCGGCGGCGAACTCCTCGACCTCCGCGACTACCGCCCCGGCGATCCGCCCAAGATGATCGCGTGGAAGGCCTCCGCCCGTCGCGATCGGCTCATCACGAAGGAGTACGAATCGGACGTGCCGGTGCGCTGCGTCCTGCTTCTGGATACGTCGGACAGCATGCGTGTCGGTCCGCCCGCGCGAACGCCTCTGGCGAAGATGGCGGGCATCGCCTCCGGCGTGGCCCAGGCCGCCGCCGGCAACCGCGACCTCGTCGGGCTCTCCACCTTCGACGAGGAGAAGCACGACGGGGTGAAGCCGGCCCGCACCAAGATTCACATGATCGGCCTGCTGCGGAAGTTGGCCGAAGCCGCGGGCCTGCAGCCGAGCGTGAAACACGTGCCGCCGGAGCAACTCACCGCTCGAGCCTACCCGCTCGCTCAGGAACTCTACCCCGAGTTGATGAACTCGAAAGTGAACTCCATGAGGCTCGGACGGCTCTGGCGGCCGCTCCTCGATCGCTGGTGGGGTTGGCTCGTCGTGATGTGGATCGTGTCGCCCGTGCTGTTTCCCGGCTCGCTGTTCTTTTTGGGGAACACGCTCGTCTGGCGCCTCTGGGCTGAAGCCATCGCGTACATCACCGTGAGCTTCGCGAAGTCGTGGGGCTCGCCACAGCTGTGGTTCTTTTTCCTCCCGTTCCCGACGAAGCTTTTCTTCTTTCTGTTCCTGTGGGTGCTGCCGATCTGGACGGGTTTGCTCTTCTGGTTCCTGTACGGGGCCCGCGGCTGGTTCGGGTCGAAAGCGGGTGAACTCTCGCGGCGGAAGCGTCTTTGCGCGCTCTTCGCCGTGCAGGACGCGACCGGCCCCGCGGGCATCGAACGGCTCATTCACGACGACCTGGCTTACGGCGAACGCGTGGGCCGCTTCCTTCAGGAACGACAGGTGCGGATGCCGGTGCCGCTGTACGACGACCGCGGCCGCTACCGCTTCCGTTGCGGCGAGAAGGCGGCGGTCGCGGCCGAGGCCCTGAACCGCGCCGAGATCCGCGCCCGCGACAACGAACTTTACGTGCTTCTCGCGGACCTCGCGGAGGTGGCCGACGACGACATGGCGCCACTTCTGCGGGCCGCGAAGTTCGCCCGGGCCCGGCATCACTCGGTGATGATCATCATTCCGTGGCCCGCGGACATTCCCGGCCCGGATGAAGCGCCGTCGGTCGTGCCCGCGCCCGAATCCGAAGCGCCGAAGAAAAAGAAGAAGAAGAAAGGGAAGAAGGCGCGGCTCATCGACGAGAGCACATTGCCGCGCGAGATCAAGCTCATGCCGCTGGTTCAGGCTGCGCTCGTGAAGCAATACCATGAGGCGTTCCGGAAGTTCCGCCGGCGGTTCGGGCAGGTCGGGGCCACGGTGGTGCGGGTGAACGAAGGCGACGCGGTTCAGGTGGTGTTGGACCGCCTCGACCGCATGCGCGGACTGCGGAGCCGCCGATGAGCGTCGCCCCCGCCACTCCCGAGGTCGAAGCGACGGAGGCGCCGCCTCCGCCGATCAACTCGATGCGCGGCATGGTGACCGATCCCGCGGTGCGGAACTACCTCATCGCCGGGTTCGCCGCGCTCGCGATGATCTTCCTCCTGATGCTCTCGAACAACTCGGACATCGGCGGGTTGTTGCTGGCCCTCCTCGGCGCCGCCGGGATGCTCTTCCGCAAGCCCGCGGCGCCGAGCTTCTTCCTGCTCATCCTCCTGTACTTCCTCGTGTTCCCGTTCGGCGTGCCGGACGAGCCGATCCGCAGTTCGTTCGAACTCCGCAAGGGCCACTTTCGCGTGGCGGACGTGTTGCTCGCGTTCTCCGTGCTCGTGTACCTCGCGTGCCACTATCGCATCTACGTGATCACGGCGAACGGGCTGCCGTACGAAATGCGTCGCTACAACCGCCACGCCCGCCGCCCCACGTACCTCGTGCGGACCGGCGAGATCCCGCGGTTCCTCCAGATCGCCGGTGTGGTCGTGATCGTCGCACAGTTCGCGTGGCTGCTGGCGACGAACGTCGACGCGGACCCCGAAGCGAGCTTCCCGTTCCACATCGCGGAAGAATCGGAACTCTACGGCCGCCGCGAGCGCGGCGAGATGTCCCTCTGGCAACTGCGTCTTCTCGTTCTTTTCGGAATCGGGTTCTTCGGCATCCTGCTCGCGCGGCTCGTCTTCGGCTACTGGAGGCTGCGGCTCATGACCGCCCCCGAAGGCGCGCTTGCCGTTCAGGAAGCCGACTGGAGCGAGACGCACCGCGAACGCGTTCGCATCGAGAAATGGCGCGAGTGGCAGAAGGCCCGCGAGAAGAAGAAAGCCGACGCGAAGGAGAACTCATGACGTACTGGTTGCGCGAGATCGGCGGCTGGCTCCTGGTCCTCGCAGGGCTCGTGTCCTTTTATCAGAGCTACGACATGCTCATGCGGAAACGCGTGATCGAGGCCGTGCCGCTGGCGTTCGTGGGGTTCGTGATCTTCCGCGGCGGCGTGCATCTGTTGAAGGTCGCGGTAGCGTCGCAGGCGGCCCGCAGCCTTCGCCCCGCGGCCTCGACCCCCGCCGCGAAGCGGGCCCGCCCCGCGACCCGCCCGATCGGGCCGACCAACTCTTCGAACGTGCTCCCCGGCCCGCAGAACCGCCCGCGGAAGCCGGACGACGAGCCCGCCTCCACCGGCCGCCGCCGGGAGTGACACACCCATGTCACTCGTCCCCGACGGAATCCGCGCCGCGTTCTTCGACGCGGTCGGCACGCTGATCTTCCCGGACCCGCCCGCCCATGAGGCATACGCGGCCATCGCCGCGGGGCAGGGCGCGACCTTGGACGCGACGGCCGTCCGCACCCGATTCCACGACGCGTTTCAAATCGAAGAGAACTCGGACCGCGAGAATGGCTGGCGGACGTCCGAGGAACGCGAACGTGCTCGCTGGCGCACGATCGTGATGCGGGCGCTCGCCGACTTGCCGCGACCCGAGGCCGGGTTCGAAGCGCTGTGGGAACACTTCGCCCGCCCCGAGTCCTGGCGTGTGAATCCGGACGCCGGCGAGGTTCTGGCCTCGCTCGCGGCCCGCGGAGTGATTCTCGGCATGGGGACGAACTACGACGCGCGGGTGAATCGCGTGCTCGCCGGTTTACCGGAATTGGCCCCGGTCGCGGAACGGCTCGTCGTCAGCGCCGCAGTCGGATGGCGAAAGCCCGCGGAGGAATTCTTCGTGGAGGTGATTCGAGCCGCGGGCTGCCCCGCGGACGCGATTCTGTTCGTGGGCGACGACCGCGAGAACGACTTCGAGGGCGCCCGCGCCGCGGGACTCTTCGCCCGTCATCTCGACCCGAGCGGAGCGAACGACGGCGCGATCCGCTCCCTTCGCGAACTTCTGTAGGCTTATGGGCGAACGAACGGACCGGAGCCGATGCCGGTGATCTTCGCGCGGGGCTTCGTGAGGTCCACGAGAATCGGCTCGCGGGTCACTTGTTCCGTCGCGTTCCCGGCCGCGTCCTTCGCCGTCACTTTGAGGTACACGCGAGGCGGAAGTCCGGCGGGCACCTTCCACGAATGCTTGCCCGTGTTCGGCAGTCGCTTCGCCGTGCCGAGCGTCTCGGCGGCGTTCGCCACCGCCACCGGCCGCCACGGCCCGGTCGGCCCTTCGCACCATTCGAGCGTGATGGGATCGTCCCCAAAGTTCTTGTCGCTCGCTTCCCATTGGAGCACGAGCGCGTCGATCGCGTTCGGGTCGGCGATCGCGGGGAAGATCTTCACGTTGGGGGCGGTCGTGTCCACGATCACGCGCATGTCCGGGGCGTCGCCCGCGGCCGGCGCCGATTCGCTGAGCCCGGCTCCGCTCACCGGCACGAGCCGGAACCCGTACAGGCCTTCGGGCTGCGAGTTGGACGTGGTGCCGAGGTTCACCTTGAGCGCGGGATCGCGGCCTTCGTGCTTGCTCCACCAGACCCACGATTTGCCGTCGTCGCGCGTCACCCAGAGGTCCACGCGGCTGATGCCCGAAGGCCCGCGCTGTTCGACCTGATAGTTGAGATCGAAGTGAACGGCGCCGATGACCTGCGCTCGCTGTTCGATCACGGGGCCGGACGAACCGCTCGCCGGAGTGACGTTCGTGCGCGGGTCGAACGTCGGAATCGGCGTGCCGGTCGAGCCCGTCACGTCCGTGGCGGGAGCCTTGGGCACGCTCGGAATCACGTTCATCGGGGCCGGCGCGGGCACGCTCGGAATCACGTTCATCGGCGGGCCCGCCACCTCGGTGTGGGGAGTCTTGGGAACGCTTGGCACGATCGCCGGCGGCACGATGTTCATCGGAGCCGCGGGAGGTACCATCACGGGCGCGGTCGGCGGCGCGGTCGGAAGCGCCGGTTCGAGGCTTGGCGGCGCGAGCGGAGCGGACGGACCCGCGATTGGTCCCACGATGCTCGCCGGCGGCGGGATTGTCGGAGCGCCGGCGGTCGGCGAGAAACTCGTCACCGACGATGCCGGAGCCACTGCGCCCTCGATCTCCTTCACGCTTTCGTTTTTGTTCCCCACCAAGTCGCTGGCCGAAACGCGAACCGCGATCGGACCGGAAACGCCGGGCGCGAACCGCACCCCGTTCCGCGAGTTCGCCGGGATCGTCACTTCCTGCCAGCCTTCGGTCGCGTTCGCCGGGCGGAAGTGAACCTTCGTCGCTTCATCCTTCGGGAACTGATCGTCGATCTTCCACTCGACCAGAACTTCGTCTCCGGAGCGCCTGGCGCTCGCGATCGCGACGGCGGGCGCCTTCGTGTCGAAAAGCACCTTCATGGCCGGGGCCTCTTTCGTGAGGTCCGGCGGGTCCTTCTTCCCGGCGAGGTCTTCGGTCACGATGTGGAACCAGTAGCGGCCATCCGCGGGGGCCACGTACGCGAAGACGTCCTGGGTGGGCGGGGCGACGGCGGCGAGTTGCCACACCTGTCCGCCGTCGTTGCTCACATGCAGTTCCACTTTGCGAACGGACTTCACTTTGTCCGGTGCGAACTGGATGGGGAACTTGATGTTGCGCGAATTGAAGGGGTGATAGTCCGAGGTCGCGGGCGGTTGGGCCAATCCGAGGCCAAGCATGGCGACGAGCGCAGCGTTCATGTCCCCCTCCGTGGTCTCGCGGTTGCACCGCCGAACATCGGGTTGTATCGGTCGTGCGGAGGGGGAACTTGAGGAAACTTGCGATCGGAGCCGGAATTTCTCAAGTCTTCAAGCACGTGACCCGCTGCGGGTTCGCTCCTCAGCCAACTTCGCGGCCGCGCCATTCGTCTGGATAGTGGCGGTGACGCGGGGCGGAATGCGAAGTAGGCTACCGGGAACACGACCACACGGTTCACCATGAAACTACTTCTCACGATCGCAGCGGCTCTCCTACTTGCGGCCGAGGCGGCCGCCCAGCAGGCCGATCGGCGGGCACGGGACGAACCCGAAATCGTCGTCGAGGCGGGCGGGCGGGTTGGACCCGCGGATGCGATGCTCTTCACGCCGGACGGCCAATTCTTGCTCGCGGGCGGGGACGATAAAGTCGTACGCGTGTGGCCGCACGGCGGGACGGGGCTCGGCAAGACGCAAACCCTGCGATGGCGCGCGTGGCGAGAGCAACGTGGCGGGGTGAAAGCGGTCGCCGTTTCGGCGGACGGCCAACGCGTCGCCATCGGCGGCTACGGGATGCGGCCGAGCACGGTCGCCCTCGTCGATCGCGAGACCGGCGACGTGCTCGGCCTCACGTGGCCCCTCAGCAAACCGGGGGACAACTTCGGTTCCGTGATGGCGGTCGCCTTCCATCCGGACGGCAAGCGCCTGGCCTTCGGCACCGCGGACGGCAGCCTCTGGCTCTGGGAGCCGGAGAAACTCGCCGAGGCGGACAAGGACGGCCGCCCGAGCAAGCCGCCGGTGAGGATCGGGAAGCACGAAGCGAACGGCGAGTTCAACTTCCCCCGGCTGCTCGCGTTCCCGAACCCCACGACACTCCTTTCCGTGGCCCAAAGCGGCGAAGCGCTCACGAGCGACCTCATCGGCGCGAAACCGCTCTTCAACGTGAACGCGGGACAGGACAAGACCTTCACCGTGTACCGTGCCGCGATCGCGGAGGGCAAACTGGCCATCGCTTCGACCGGTCCGCAAGTGCTGCTTCGCGCCGCGGACGGCAAAATGCTCCGCGTGCTGCCGCTGCCGAAGGACTCCTTCCCACGCAGCCTCGCGCTCTCGAAGGACGGCAAGACGTTGGCCGTGGGCGTCGGCTCGGCGCGCCCCGCCGTCGCGGGCCAACCGCGGTTCTATTCCGAGGAGCACGACCACATCCTGATCTTCGAGAATCCGTTCGAGGGGAACGCGGAGCCGAAGTCGATCGATCATCTCGGCCCGGCCGAGGCGTTGGCCTTCCACCCGGTCGAGAATCGGCTCGCGGTCGCCGGCGGCGACGCGGACGAAGTGCGCCTGCTGGACCTCGCGAATCTGAAGAAGCCCCTGAGCGTGATCCGCGGCGCGGGCCGTCGCCCGTGGGCCGTGAACCTCTCCGAAGACGGTCGCGTTCTCGGCGTGCGGGTCGAACGCGACGCGAAGAGCGACCATCCGAATCGCCGCGGCGGCGGCGAGTGGTCCCGCTTCGATCTGAACCGCCTCGCTCCGACCGGAGACGATTCCGCGAAGTGGATCGATCCGCTTTTCACCGCGGATGGCTGGACCATCGAGCCGGACGCGATCGACCGATTCACGTGGTACGCGGTGAACGGCGAGAAGCGATTCAAGCTGGAACTGGATCGCGCACGCGATCAGGCGCCGACCTGCTACACGTTTCTCCCCGCCTCGGAGACTCGCGCCACGAGAGTGCTTGTCGGCCACTACTATGGCGCCTCGCTGTTCGAACTCACGGGCGCGGGCGCGAAGCTCGCCAAGCTCTTCACCGGTCACGGCGGCGAGACGCTCTCGATCGTCGCGGCGAAGGACCAATCGTGGTTCGTCACGGGCGGCGCGGACCACACCGTCGCGGCGTTCTCGCTCGCGGAGTGGAAAGCGCAGGCCGGGCTCGGAGCATCGTTCGCCATCGAGGGCGGCCTGTTGAAGGTCGCGGGCGTGGACGCCGGCTCCCCCGGGTGGGAAGCGGGGCTGCGAGAAGGGGACACGCTGGACCTGCTCGCCGTCGGCGGAAAGCTCCTCTTCGATCAGCGACCCAAGCAAAAGGAAATGGGCACGACCGAGGCCGCGCTCGAAGCCTTGAAGAGCCCCCAGCCGCGGATCGAACTCTTCTTCGGGTGGACAAGCGCGAACCAACCCGCCCGCAAGGAATCGCTCACCACCGTTCGCCAGCGGCCGCTCTGGAAGTGGTTCCCCGCGTTCAACGACCGAGGCCGCCTCACGGATTGGGTCGTGTGGATGTGGCATGGCTCGTACTATCACACGAAATCCGCCCACGGGGATCGGCTCATCGGCTGGCACGTGAACCACCCCGAGCCCGGCGGCAAACCCGAGTTCTACCAGCTTCAGCAGTTCGAGAAGCACTTCCACCGGCTGGATGCGATCGAGAAACTGGTGGCCACGCGGGACATTGGAGCCGCGATCCGCGAGGTTCGTGGGAACAATCCGCTGCCCGTCTCCTTCAGCGAGTACGAACCCGCGCCGGTGTTCCTCGGCCTGGGCAAGTCGGTGGTCGCGGAGCGGGGGCTGCCGATCACGGTGAGCGCGAAGGCACGCGGAAACAACCCCGATCTGCTGCCCGAACGCGTGGAGCTTTGGCTGAACGATCACCGACTCGAGTCATGGCCCGCGCTTGATCCGAAGACCCCGTTCGAACGCAAGTATCAGATCGATCCCGCGAAGTTTCGCACGGGCGAGAATCAACTCGCCGTGCTGACGTTCAACGCGGCGGGGGGCCGGGCCGAGGCCGTTCGCACCGTTCGCAATCCGAAGCCGGCCGACCCGGTGAACCTCGTCGGGCTCTCGGTCGGGATCAACAACTACTCGGACTATCGAAAGAACGGCGGAGCCCGCGCCTTCGGCGACCTCGCCTCCGCGAACCGCGACGCGTCGACCATCGCGGACCGCTTCAAGGAGTTCCGCGGCGCGGACAAGTTCTTCCGGCAGGGCGAACTCGAACTCCGGCTCGATGCTCAGGCCAACCGCAAACAACTGCTCGGCTCGCTCTCCGCGCTCGCGGCCACGGCCAAGCCGGAAGATCTCCTCGTGGTCTTTTTCGCGGGCCACGGCGACTTGCTTCTCCCCGGGCCGAACGGTTCCGTGATCCCGGACAACATCAAACCGGGCGAGATTCCGAAGGGCCAGCGCGGAATTGCCGCGGGCGGCGGCCTCTTCGTGCTCTGTTGCCCCGAGTACAGCGAGAAGAACGCCGCGGGCACGTCCCTCTCGGCGGAGGAACTGTTTGACGGGCTCGCAAAAGTGAATTGCCGCAAGGTCGTGCTGCTGGACGCATGCCACTCGGGTCAGGCGTCCGAAGCGAACCTGCTTCGTCGAGCCGCGCCGAACGGACAGGGGCCGTTCGTGATCGTGTCCTGCGATCAGAGCGAACTCGCCTACGAACACCCGAAGCTGAACCACGGCGTCTTCACGTATGCGGTTCTCGACGCCCTCGGCGACGGTTTCCGCAAGGCGGACCTCGACGCGGACGGCGTTCTCACGGCGGAAGAATTGTTCAACCACTCGGCCGCGACCGTGCCTTCGCTCGTTCGGCAGATCGGGCTCAAGGGAAAGTCGCAGAACCCGATTTGCTTCCCGCGCGACCCTCCGAAGTTCCCCGTCGTACGGAAGTGATCTCAATCCTCGTCCAGCGCTTCGCCGAGCACGTCCTCGGCGACGTAGATCGGCGCCTTGGCGGTGACCGCGATCGCGATCGCGTCGCTCGGGCGGCAGTCCACCTCGATCAGTTCGCCGTCCCGGCGGATCCGCAACTTCGCGAAGTACGTGTGTTCCTGCAGGTCGCTGATCACGATGTCCTGAATCTCGCCGCCGAGCAGTTCGACCACGGAGGCGATGAGGTCGTGCGTCAGCGGCCGCGGGGATTCCTCCCGCCGCACTCGGCGGCGAATGCTGGTCGCCTCGAAGATCCCGATCACGATCGGGAAACTGCGGTCGCCTTCCACTTCTTTCAGGATCACGACCTGATTCTCGTCCACTTCGCTGATGATGATGCGGCGAAGTTCCATCGCGATCGGCACGGCTCGGCCCTCCGGCGGATTCCGCTATCTTAGTACCGAATGAACGGACTGCTCGTGTTGGACAAGCCCGGCGGCCTCACTTCGCGGGAAGCCCTGGATCGCGTGAAGCGGTGGTTTCCCAAACGCACGAAGATCGGCCACACGGGCACGCTCGATCCGCTGGCCACCGGCGTCCTGGTGGTCTGCGTCGGCTCCGCGACCCGGCTCGCCGATCACGTGCAGGCCATGGGCAAAAGCTACGACTCCCGCTTCCGCCTCGGCGCGACCAGCACGACGGACGACGCCGACGGCGAGATTCGCGTGAACGAATCGGCGACGGCCCCGAGCCGCGAACGGATCGAAGCCGCTCTCGCGGAGTTCATCGGCCTCGTCGAACAGATGCCGCCCGCCTTCTCGGCGCTCAAGGTCGGCGGCCGCCGCGCTCACGATCTGGCGAGAAAGGGAGACGCGGTTCCGCTCGCGGCTCGGCCCGTCGTCATCCACTCGATCCGCGTCTTGCGATACGAATGGCCCCATCTCGAGGTCGCGATCGACTGCGGAAAGGGGACCTACATCCGTTCCATCGCGAGGGATCTCGGCGCGAAGCTTGGGATCGGCGGGTTCGTGGACACGCTTCGCCGCACGCGTGTGGGGCCGTTCGCCCCGGACCGCGGCGTGACGATCGACGCCGCTCGCGAGGAAGCCCAAGCGAAACTCCTGCCGCTCGTGGCCGCGCTCGGGGACATGCCGCAACTGCGAATCACGGCGGAACAGGAAGTGAAACTCCGGCAAGGGCAGACGATTCCCTCGGAGCGGGCGGCCGGCGAGGTGGCGATCCTGAATGAACGCGGCGGATTGATCGCCATTGCGGACGCGAACCGCGGTTTGCATCCGCGCATCGTGCTCGCTCACGAATCGTGTTCGATCGAGAGCCCGCAGAAGCTCGCTTCCGTTTCTTCGGAGGTGAGCCAGAACTCGCCGGGGCCGTAGTGGGGGCGTTTGCGGTTCGGGATAAGATCGTCGTGCCCGCGCGGATCGCGGATGCGGCAGGTTCCGAACTCCGGTTCGAACTCGAAGAGCGCGTAGCAGTGCCGGTTGATGAGCCCTTCGACCTTGACGTCGGTCCAGTAGCCGTCCGAGCCGCCGAGAATCACCACGCGTTTGTTTTGGGTCGCGTCGTGGACGCGGGTCTCGAACCACTGTCGGCGTCGTCGCAGTCGCGTGAGCGGAGCGAATCCGACGCCGCTGGCGTTCGTGTAGCCGTCGCGGCCGTTGCCGGTGAGAAGCGTGATGCCCTCGCCGAACGCAAAGACGCGGGTCGATGAGATGTCCGTGAAGTGGAGCAGGGCGGCTTCGATGGCCGCGATCCAGTTTCCGTCAGACGCGGTGCCGCCACCCTGATCGTGACGGACGTTCACGGCCGCACGGCCGGGAAGTTGAATGTCGAAGGAGCCATCTTCGAGCGGGTGAACCATCGTGGCCACGGCTTCGGGCCGATGAAAGCCCAAAGCCGTGAACGCGGACAACATCCAACAATCGGACCAACCGCCTTGGCGGCAGGTGCGATAATCGCAGTTCATGCGAGGTTCTCAGTCGCGGTCGCGGCGCGGTCCACGGTCGCCGCCGCCACGGGGGCCGCGGCCACGGTCGCCGCCGCCACGGGGGCCACGGTCGCCGCGATCTTCGCGGGGCGGGCGGTCGCCCTGGGGCTCGGCTTCGCCACCTTCCGGCGGCGGGAGCAGGGCCTTGCGGCTGAGCTTCACGCGGTCCTGATCGTCGATGGCGATCACTTTCACGGTGATCTTGTCGCCGATCTTCACCACGTCGTCCACGCGGCCCACGTAGCCGGAATCGAGTTCCGAGATGTGGCAGAGCCCGTCGCGGCCCGGAGCGATCTCGACGAACGCTCCGAACTCCTTGATCGAGATCACCTTGCCCTCGTAGATCGAACCGACCTTCACCTCGGCACAGAGAGCCTCGACCGTGCGGCGAGCGGCTTCCACGCCTTCGCCTTCGAGGCCGGAGATTGAGACCGTGCCGTCGTCCTCGACGTCGATCTTGGCTCCGGTCGACTCCTGGATCGAGCGGATCATCTTGCCGCCCGGGCCGATCAGCTTGCCGATCAGTTCCGGGTTGATCTTGAGGCTGACGATGCGCGGGGCGAACGGGCTGATCTCCTTGCGCGGCGCGTTGAGCGTGCCGAGCATGGACTTCAGGATGTGGAGCCGGGCTTCGAGGGCCTGGTCCAGGGCGCCACGGACGATGTGGTCCGGAATGCCGTCCAACTTGATGTCCAGTTGGATGCCGCAGACGCCCTTCTGGGTGCCCGCGACTTTGAAGTCCATGTCGCCGTAGTGGTCTTCATCGCCCTGAATGTCGGAGATGAGGATGTGTTTGTCCTTCTCCATGACGAGGCCAATGGAGATGCCCGCGACGGGCCGCTTGATGGGCACGCCGGCGTCCATGAGGGCGAGGGTGCCGCCGCAGACGGAAGCCATCGAACTGGAGCCGTTCGACTCGAGAATCTCGGACACGAGGCGAATCGTGTACGGGAATCGGGTGGCAGGCGGGATCACGGCCTTGAGCGAACGCTCGGCGAGCATGCCGTGGCCGATTTCGCGGCGACCCGGCCCGCGGATCGGCTTGCACTCCCCGACCGAATACGAGGGGAAGTTGTAGTCCAGCCAGAACTTCTTCGAGTAGTCTTCCTGCACGCCTTCGACACGTTGCTCGTCGCCGACGGTGCCGAGAGTGGCGACCACGAGGGCCTGGGTTTCACCGCGTTGGAACAGGGCGGTGCCGTGGGTGCGGGCGAGAACGCCGACCTCGGACGAGAGGTTGCGGATGTCCTTGGCGCCGCGGCCGTCGATGCGGGTGCCGGAGAGCGTGATCTCGCGGAAGACGCGCTCGCGAATGGCGCCGATGGCCGCGCTCACCTGAGCCCCGGTGTACTTCGGGTTGGTCTCGCCTTCCGGGGCGTATTCCTTCTTGAGCTTGTCCTTGAACTCGTCCAACGAGGCGTTCCGGGCCTTCTTGCCGGTCGTGAGGTACCGCTCGCGGAACTCCGCGCCGTGTTTCTTGTAGATCTCTTCGGCGAGCGGGTCGTCCTGCACCTGCGGAGGAAGTTGCTTCGGCCCCTGGCCCGTCTTCGTGCGGAGTTCCTCGATCCCCTGGATGACGAGGCGACAAGCCTTGTGCGCTTCGACGATCGCGTCGCCCATTTCGGCTTCGGGCATCTCGCGGGCGAAGCCTTCGATCATCACCACGGCTTCGTTCGTCCCCGCGACCACGAGGTCGAGATCGCTCTCTTCCATCTGGGCGAAGCTGGGGAGGATGACGAGTTGGCCGTTGACGCGGCCCATGCGGACGCCGCCGTACGGCTTGAGGAACGGAATGTGCGAGACGTGCAGGGCGGCGCTCGTGCCGATGAGGGCGAGCATGTCGCCGTCGTTGTCCTTGTCCGCCGAGATCAGCGTGCAGTGGACCTGGACTTCGTTGACGTAGCCGACGGGGAACAGCGGACGGGTCGGGCGGTCGATGAGCCGCGAGGTCAGGGTTTCCTTGGTGCTCGGGCGGGTTTCGCGTTTGATGAACCCGCCGGGGAATCGACCCGAGGCGTAGGTTCGTTCGCGATACTCGACCTGGAGCGGGAAGAAGTCGCGGCCGGGGATGACGTTCCCTTCGACTGCGGCGACGAGTACGGCAGTCCCTTCATACTTCACGAGCACGGCCCCGTGGGCCTGCTTCGCGAATTTCCCGGTTTCCAGGATGAGGGAGCTTTTGCCGAATGGAATTTCGACGGATGCGGGTGCGACCGGCACGGAGGTGATCCTTTCCGTAGACCCCGAGAACCTCGGGGGCCGGCAAGAGAACGGTGCGCGCAAACCGAGCGAGTGGGCGAGGTGGCGAAACCGGCGCGTTCCAAACGACTTGGAACGTCGAACTGGGGAATACTACTTCCGCAGCCCGAGCTTGCCGATGATCGACAAATACAGTTCCCGGTTGGTCTCGCGGAGGTACTTCAGAAGATCCGCACGCTGGCTGACGAGTTTGAGCAGCCCGCGCCGGCTCGAGAAGTCCTTCTTGTGAGTCCGCATGTGCTCGGTGAGATAGTTAATGCGGGCCGTGAGCAAAGCGATCTGGACCTCGGGCGAGCCGCTATCCTGCTCGCTCCGGCGGAACTGCGAAATGAGTTCGGTCTTCTTTTCCTTCGAGATCGCCATAGCCCTCTCCGCAAAACTTCCAGCGCGTCGCACTCCTGCCAACAGTTGACGAAACGACGACAGTTACAACACGTTCCTCTGATTTAGGCCTCGCGGCGGGATCGGAAAGGGGCGAGGCCCGGAATCTTCAATGTGCATGGGCATGGTGGACCTTCTTGAAGTGGTCCACCATCTTCTCCGTGGACACGTGCCAGCCGCAGTCGTCGCACGACGTCACGGTCGGATAGCACTTCGCGCAGTAGAGCGGCCCGCCGTGGAGGAACTGCTCGATGCGGCGGCGTTCGGTCGCGGGAGCCGCATCGGCCGAAAGCGGGATCGCGACCTGCGATTTGCACTTTTCGCACGGCCGCGAGTCGTGTTCCGCGATGATCGGCCGGTAGTGATCGTGAATGCCCCGCGGCACCACGCCGGACCCCGTACACAGCGGGCATGTCATGCCGAACTGCGCCAGAATCGCCTTGCGAATGAACTCGCTCTTGTTCGGCAGCTTGTCCAGAAACTCCGCCAGCTCCGCCTCGACCTTGAACGCCACAATTTGCGACTTCTGCGGCTTCGCGTCCTTCTTGGCCATGACGTTCCTCGCGGGCGGCACCGGGTCGTGCTTCATCTTATCTTCAGGCCGCAAGTTTGGCGAACCCGCAAGCGGCTCGCACGACTCCGTCACGTCATTTGTCACTGTAACGAGCCGTAACGCGGCCGGGAAACACCGTCGTGCCCGCGGCTATGCTTCGTTAGAATGATGAAGATCGAGACGTGCCGAGCGAAGAGCCCGTACCGGTTCACTGCGCCGAGGATGACGCCATGCCCGCGGTTCTGGACCCGAAAGCCGAGAAGCACGCGTCCGCGGTGGACGAACAAATTTCGCAGGCGGCGAGCCGCATCCGCTTCCACGACGTCGCCTTCGGCGGGCTCGTGCTCGTCGCCATGCTCCTCGTGTACGCCACGGCCATGATCGTGGTGGACAAATACGTCGTGCTCCCGGATTGGGTTCGCCAACTGAGCCTCGTCGGATTCTTCGCCGCGAGCGCGGCCGCGGGCTGGCTCACGATCGGTCGAGCGTTCACCCGCCGAGTCAATCCGCTCTACGCCGCCGTGCAGGTCGAGAAGACCATCGAAGACGCCAAGAACAGCGTCGTGGGGTACGTCGAGGCCAGCGAGAACGGGCAGGTTCACCCCGCGGTGAAGGCCGCGATGGGCGCCCGGGCCGCGAAGACCGTCACCGATGCGGACCCGAGCCGCACTGTGGACACCAAGTCCCTCACGTACGTCGGCGCGATCGCGGTCGCCTTCCTGCTTGCGCTCGTGGCGCTGTTCTTCGTTTTCCGTCCGGCACAGTTCCAATCGTTGGCTGCCCGTACGTTTGCCCCGTTCGCCTCGAACGAAATCGCGAGCCGGACCCAGCTTCAACTCGTCGAGCCCGCTGGCGGCGACGTCACGATCACCACTGGCCAGAGCATCACGGTGAAGGTGAACGTGACTGGCCAGGTGCCTTCCGCCGATTCCGCCGAGCGCCTCCGCGTGCTGGTTCGGCACAATCCCGCGACCCCCGACTACGAAGAAGTTCCGATGGAGAAGGGCGAGCACTCCCGCGAGTGGTACGTGCGCGTGCCCGATCATCTCGTGAGGAATGGCTTCTGGTACAAGGTCGCGGGTGGCGACGCCGAGACCGCGGAACACCGCGTGACTGTCCGCACGCTGCCGCTCTTCTCCGACTTCACCGTGACCTACGACTTCCCGGCCTACACGCGGCTGAAGCCTGAGGCCAGCACGGGCGCGCACCTGCGAGCCATCCGCGGCACGAAGGTCACCATCGTCGGCAAGACGAACCGAACCGTGAAGGACGGCCGCCTCGCGTTCGAACCGGTGACCCGCGAGCCGCTCGCCGGGCGGTTGCTTGTCGACAAACCGGACGCGATTCAATTCTCGTTCCTGCTCACGACCAGCGGCCACTACCGCATGACGTTCTCCTCCACCGAGGGGCAACGGAGCCCCGAACCGCCGCCGTTCAAGATCACGGTGGATGAAGACCTCGCCCCTCGCGTGGAGATCCTGAAGCCCGAGGAGCCCGAGATTCAACTCCCGGCGAACGGGCAACTCGCGGTCGATGGCGTGGCCACGGACGACTGGGGTCTCGAATCCATGACGCTGAGGCTTCGCCTGGCCGGCGCCGCCCCGCGGGACTTGGCCTCGTTCAAACTGCAGGACGGAAAATCGTTCCGCCGCACGGAGAAGGATGGCTCCGTGTCGTCGCCCACGAGCCTCGACTACAAGGGCTCCGTCGACTTCGCCAAACTTGCGGATGCGGCCGGCGCCCCGGTGAAACTCGAAGCGGGCATGGTGATCGAGTATTGGCTCGAAGCGACGGACAACCGCACGAAGCCGGGGGCGAGCGGTCCCGAAGCCGATCCGAACGTCGGCAAGTCCGAGGTGCGACGTGTCACTCTCGTGCCGCCAGTGATGGACATGCAGGAACGTAACCGGCAGGACGCGCAGAAGGAGCAACGCAAGAACGAAGAACAGGCGAATAACGCCAATCAGCAGAAGCGTCTGGACACCGAGAAACGCGACCCGCCGCAGCCGAACGGCATGCCCCCGATGCCCATGACGGATCCCATGACGCCGCCGATGAACGAGCCGAAGCCGCCCATGCCCATGAACATGGGAGGCGCCATGGATCCGATGATGCCGAAGGAGCCGATGAAGAATCCGGGCGGCATGGATCCCGCGATGCCGCCGATGAAGAACATGAACGACCCGGCGATGCCGATGATGCCGCCCATGAACATGGGGAACAACGGCATGCCCGAGACGGCCCCGCCCCCGGCGTCTCCACAGGATCGCGACGACCGAAAGACGGCCGAGAAGATTCAGGAGCAGATCGACAAGCAGAAGGGCGGAGGCGACGGCAAGCCGGGGCCGACCCCGGAGCAAGATCGAGCCAACCCCGCCGAGCAGAAGCCGATGCCGATGATGGGCGAGACACCACCGCCGGACTCGAACACGAAAGAACCACCGAAGGACCCGATGAACATGGGCGGCGGCGGTGCGGAGTCGAAGCCGATGGGAACGCCGCCCAAGAATGAGGAGCCGGGTTCGACCAAGCCCGAGCCTTCGCCCATGAACATGAACATGATGGGCGGCTCGCAATCGGCCGAGAACAAGCCCGTGCCGAAGAACATGGACCCGATGATGGGCGGGACCGGCGCCGAGAAACCGGAGCCGAAGTCGGGGGATCCGATGCCCATGAACGGCGAGGGCGCCAAGCCCTCGGGCGAACCGATGGGCATGCAGAAAGGCGGGAACGAAGGCCCCGGAAAGACGAAGCCGATGCCCCAACCCGGCCCCGGTTCCGAGAAGCCGGACACGAAGCCCGCCGATCCTAAGGGCCAGCCGAACGATGGCGGCGACGCCAAGCCGCAGGCCGCGCCGAAACCCTCGGACGCCAAGCCCGGCCCCATGGACATGATGAACCTGATGGGCGGCGGCACAAGCGAAACCAAGCCGATGCCCTCGGACATGAAACGACCCGGCGGCGAAGCCGAGACCAAGCCGGACATGGGCCAGCCCGGCGCGGGTCAGAAGGGGGCCGACAAACCGAGCCCGGACCAGAAGCCCGGCGCCGGCCAAAAGCCCACCCCCGAGCAGCAGAAAGAGTTCGAGCAAAATCTGAAGGACCTCGCGAGCAAGGACCCGGCCAAGCAGCAAGCCGCCCGCGAGAAACTCGACAAGCAGATCGGCGAGAAGAATCGCCAGGACATCGAGAAGGAGATGAAGGACTTCGAAAAGAACGTTCAGGACCTGAACAGCAATGACGACAAGACCCGAGCGGACGCCCAGAAGAAGCTCGACAAGCAAGTCGGCGAGAAGAACCGCAAGGACATTGAGGACATTCAGAACGGCATGAACTCCACTGACCCGAAGGAGCGTGCCGCGGCCGAGGAGAAACTCAAGGACCTTCAACAGAAGGCGGGGGCGAATCAGGCCGAGAAGAAGGACGACGGCATGGCCAAGGGAAGCGAGCCGAAGAAGGAGAGCGGCTCCGGCCAGAAGGTCGACCCGAAGGAGGTCGAGAAGGCTCTCGACGATGTGGCCGGGAACGACCCCATGAAGAAGGACGCCGCGAAGAAGAAGCTTGACGACATGCTCGGGAAGGGCGCCGGGGACAAAGCCGAGAAGGCGGCCGAGAAAATGAAGTCGGAGGATTTCGGCAAGCAGGCCGAGGCGCGGAAGGAACGCGACGAACTGCTCGACCAGGCCGAGAAGATGGCGAAGAAAGACAACCCCGCGGGAAAACCCAAAGGCAAGGAACTGAGCAAAGAGGAAACCGAGAGGCTCGCCGAGAAGCTGAAGGATCTGAACAGCCCGGACGAGGTCAAACGCAAGCAGGCCGAGAAGGCACTCGACGACAAAATCGGCGAGCAAGCCCGCAAGGAATTGCAAGAGGCGATGAAAGACCCGAAGAAAGCCGAGGAACTGAAGAAGAAGCTCGACGAGTTGGCGAAGAAGGGCGGCTCGAACGTGGACGATGACGGCAAGTTCAACCCGAAGAACGGCGCGGGCGGCGACCCGACCATTCCCGTCCGCGAGGCCATGAAGGAGGACGCCCATAATCGCGCGAGGACCGCTCAGCTTCAACTCGAGAACTTCGAGAAAAACAAGGACAACAAGGGCATCCAGCGCGAACTCAACATGACGCCCGAAGAGTATCAGGCGTTCCTGGATCGCTTCCGCAAGCACGCCGAACAATTGAAGAAGGAGGCGGACGATCTCGAGAACGCGGACCCGAGCAAGCCCGTCCCGCCGACGCGGAACGTGAGTGGCGGAACCCGGGTCGAGTCCAAGGGAGGAGTCGGCGGCGCGGGCGCGGCCGGCGGACCAAGCGTCGCTGCCCCCGGCTACGCGGACGCGCTTCGCGAGTTCAACAAGGGAGCCAGCAAGGCCCCGCCGAAGAAGTGATCCCGCCCGGACTCGCGAACTCGACCCGTATCATGGCCACATGGCCAACCGATACCTTGTATCGTTCGACTCGCGGACCACGTTTCACCGCTTCACGGACGTGCTGGTGATCGGGGCCGGCATCGCCGGTCTCCGCGCCGCGCTCGAGGTTCCGCCGGATCTCGACGTCCTCGTCGTCACCAAGGATCGCATCACCGAATCCAACAGTTCCTACGCCCAGGGCGGCATTGCCGGGGTGCTTTCTCCGGAAGACAAATTCGAGAATCATGTCGAGGACACGCTCGTCGCGGGAGATGGGCTCTGTGATCGGGCCGTCGTCGAGATGGTGGTGCGCGAGGCCCCGTCTCAGATCGAGAAGCTGGTGCAGTGGGGCACGAAGTTCGACGAGGAGAACGGACACCTCGCCCTCACTCGCGAAGGCGGGCACAGCCACCGCCGCATCGTTCACGCTCTCGGCGATTCGACCGGTTTCGAAGTGATGCGAGCGATCATCGACCGCGCCCGCAAGTCCCCGAACATCACCGTTCACGACGACACGTTCACCGTGGATCTTCTCACGCACGAGGGGCGCTGCGTCGGAGCGATCGTCTGGCATCCGACGTTCGGCAAACTGCTCCTGTGGGCGAAACAGGTGATTCTCGCATCCGGCGGGTGCGGCATGGTGTACCGCGAGACGACGAACCCACCGGTGGCGACCGGCGACGGCATGGCCGCTGCTTACCGGGCCGGAGCAGAACTGCGGGATATGGAGTTCATGCAGTTCCACCCGACCGTGCTCTATGTGGCCGGTTCGGCACGCTATCTGATCAGCGAGGCCGTCCGTGGGGAAGGGGCGTACCTGAGGGACGTGAACGGCGAACGATTCATGTTGAAGGACGACCCGCGGCACGAACTTGCTCCGCGGGACATCGTGGCCCGCGCCATCTTCCGCACGATGGAAGCGACCCAACATCCGAACGTGTATCTGGATCTCTCGCACCTCGACCCGGCGATGGTGCATACGCGGTTTCCCGGCATCGCTCGGGTGTGTCGCGGGTTCGGGCTGGACATCACTCGCGATCGGATCCCCGTTCGCCCCGGAGCCCATTACATGATGGGCGGCCTCACCGTGGACCTCGCCGGCCGAACGACGTTGCCCGGCCTTTGGGCCGCCGGGGAAGTCACGTCCAGCGGGCTGCACGGAGCGAACCGGCTGGCATCGAACAGCCTGATCGAAGGTTTGGTCTACGGCACGCTTTGCGCCCAGGGAGCGACCGAGGCCATTCGATCCCTGCCGCGATCGCTGGAGGTGCCCCCGCTGAGTTTCCGCATCCCGGCAGACGAATCCGGCGACCGCCTCGACACCGCGGATTTGACCAACTCGCTCCGCGCCCTCATGGTCCGCAACATGGGCATCGTGCGAAAGGAGGGCCGTCTCCGGGAAGCGCAACGGGATGTCGGATTCTGGTGCCGATATGTGCTGGAACGCGAGTTCGGGGCAAAGTCCGGCTGGGAACTTCAGAACTTGTTGACCGTGGCCCGGCTCATGATTGAAGGAGCTCTGACGCGAACGGAATCGCGAGGCACTCATTTCCGCAGCGATTTCCCGCAACGGGACGATGCGGCTTGGACGGATCGACACGTCGCGAGTCGAAGCTAAATCACTCGTGCCGGGTTGACCCTTTCTTATGAGATTGTTACAATTTACTCATATTGCTCATTGTGGGCAGCCGAAACTCGCATTCGGTCGAAGTCTCTCTCGCAGTCGGTTCATGGATTCATCATTGGTCGCTGCGTGGGACTCCACTCTCCCGGAGGGTTCCGTGAAAGCTTATTTCTCTCGTCGTCGGTCCGCGTTCACGCTGATCGAACTGCTGGTCGTGATCGCGATCATCGCGATCCTGATCGGCCTGCTCCTTCCCGCCGTTCAGAAGGTTCGCGAAGCGGCGGCCCGCAGTTCGTGCAGCAACAACCTGCACCAGATCGCCATCGGTTGCCACAACTACCAGGATACCGCTCAGACGCTGCCCCCCGCCGTGCTTGTTCCGAACGGCATCGGCTGGACAGACGAGAACAACGTCGGCCCGCCCTGGTCGGTGCTCATTCTTCCGCACATGGAACAAGGGCCGCTTTACAATCAGGTGCAGGGCTCGATCAACAATCAACTGAACCGCATCAACGATCAAGGGTGGCGTGCGGTTCGCTCCACGGTCGTCAAACCGTACCGCTGCCCGTCCGACCCGAACCTGGAATCGCTCGGCACTCGCGCCAGCGGCAACTGGGCTCGCGGTTCCTACGGCGCCAATGCGGGCCCCGGTGATCCCAACGGCTTGGCCGGTGGAAATTACTACGGCTTCGGAAACTCGGGTGGCGTCATGGTGATCAACATCGCTCACGCCATTCACCGCATTCCGGACGGCTCCGCGAACGTGATCATGGTCAACCACCTTCGCGCGGGCCCGGCCGCGACCGACATGCGTGGCACGTGGGCCTTCGGACTCCCTGGCTGCGCTTACACCGCCAACCACGCCGTGGGTGACGCCTACAGTCCGAACGACAACAATTCGAACTCGGACGATGTGTTGGGTTGCACGAATCGCCCCGACCTCAACATGGGTTGCTGGAGCAGCGGCTACGGCCAAGGCCAGGCTCGCGCCGCTCATACCGGCATCGTGATCGCCGCGATGGCGGACGGCAGCGTTCGCACCTTCCGCAACGGGATCCCGCAACAGAACTGGTACCGGATCAACAGCGCCAATGATGGCACGGTCTGGACCGATAACTGATCTCTCGTTCAGGAAGCCCGCGTGGCTCGGCCGCGCGGGTTTCTCCGTTTCATGAGCCAAACGCCGCTGGTTCCGAAGTCGCGACGATGGCGGACAATCGCCATCGTCGCGGCGCTCGCCGCCGGGCTTGCCTATCCGGCCTATCGGATGATCGAGTCCTGGTCCCGCGACGACGCGCTTCGGATGGCGCGGGCCGGGAAGTTCGTCGAAGCGGAACCGGGGCTTCGAGCCGCGATCGAACGCGATCCGGCCGATGCGGAAGTGGCGGAAGCGCTCGCTCGGGGCTCGCTTGAAGCCGGCCGGAACGAAGAAGCCGAACGCTATCTCGAACTTTGGGTCGCGGCCCGACCGGATCGGACTGAAGCGCACCGTGCGTTATTCGAGTTCGCTCGCAAGAGCAAGAATTGGGCGAAGGCCTTGCCCGCGGGATTGCGGCTGCGGGAGCTTGAACCCAATGATCCCCAGCTGACGCGGACGCTCGTTAGCGTCGCGTTCGAAGCCGGTTCCATGGACGTGGCCGAGAAACTCGTTCGCGAGTTGATCGCGAGCCAGCCCGGCAATCCGGGCTTTCGGGTCACACTTGCGTCGATCCTTCGCGGACGAGGAGACGGCGCCGGATCCGTCGCGATTCTGGACGAAGTGATTCGCGATCAGCCGACTTTCACGCCCGCGCTGGCCGATCGGGCCGCGGCTTATGAGGAATCCGGCGAACCCGCCAAAGCGATTCCGCTCCTCCGTGAAGTGCTGAAGTCCGACAAACAACGCCAGCGTTCCGCGGGATACCGGCTGAGCATCGCGTTGGAACGGAATGGTCAGCACGATGAGGCGAAGAAAGTCCTCGACGAAGTGCGTCGCCTGCAGGACGTGTCGACGGCCGAGGAGGCTATGAAGAATCAGCCTGGCGATCCGGGTTTGCGCGTGCGGCTGGGCGCCGCGCTGCTGGCCGCGGGCCACCTGGACGACGGCGTTCGCATGGTGTCCTCCGCCTTCGGCCTCGATCCGAGATTCGCTCCCGCCCACCAGGCCTTGGCCGAACACTACGAGAAGACGGGGCAGCCGGCGAAGGCCGCCGAACATCGCCGCCAACTGAAAGCGCCGTGATGTCCAAGAAAGTCCTACTTGTCGTCGCGCTATTGGCCGCGGGCTGCGGCCCCGATGCCGCGCCGACCGCGGACTCGCTTCGACCCGTCGAACGCGAGCCGGGTGGGGTTCACTTCTCGGACGCGACCGCGACCGCGGGGATCGACTTCGAACACCACGACAGCGTGACCGACCGCAACACGATCCTCGAGACGATGGGCAGCGGTCTCGCGTGGGTCGACTACGATTCGGACGGTCGGATCGATTTGCTCTTCATTCAGGATGGGCCGCTGCCGCCGAAGACCGAGCCGAAGCCGACGCACAAACTGTATCGCAATCTCGGCGGCGGCAAGTTCGAGGACGTGACCACGAGAACGGGCCTGAACCGTACCGGCTACGGCCAGGGAGTCGCCGTCGGCGACTACGACAACGACGGTTTCGACGACCTCGCCATCTCGTACTTCGGCAAGCTCGAACTGCTCCACAATGTCGCCGATTCCGCGGCGCCCGGCGGCCGCAAGTTCGTCGACGTGTCCGCGGCCGCCAGAATCGCGAATCCACATTGGGGCACGTCCCTCGCTTGGGGCGATCTCACGGGCGACGGCAAACTCGATCTCTACGTCTGCAACTATTGCGAGATCGATCTCGAACGCTACCAGCCGTGCTGGAACGAAGCGAAAGGCGCGAACTTCATCTGCCCGCCGACCGTGTTCGAAAAGGTGCCGCACAAGCTGTTCACGAACAACGGAGACGGCACCTTCACGGACGCGACCGCGACCTCCGGCATCGCGGGCGCGGCTCCTGGCGGCGGTCTCGCCGTCGTCATTCTCGATCTCGACGGCGACGGCAAGCAGGACATCTATGCCGTGAACGACCTCGGCCCTGCGTTCGCGTTCCAGAATCTCGGCGGCGGCAAATTCAAGGAACGCGGCATGCTCAGCGGCGCCGGCCTCGATCGGAACGGCCGCTTCATGGCGGGCATGGGTATCGCCGCCGGCGATATCGACGGCTCCAGTCGGCCCTCGCTCGCCGTCAGCAATTATCAGGACGAACCGACCGAGATCTTCCTCAACAAGGGGAACTTCGCCTTCACCGAGTGGAATCACCCCTCGGGAGTCGGCCCCGCGACGCTTCGCACGCTCGGGTTCGGCATCGAGTTATTCGACGCGGATCGGGACGGACACCTCGATCTCGTCCAGGCCAATGGCCACGTGTACAAGAACGCGAACCTCATCCTCGGCATCGCACAACCGCAGGCGGCGCAAATGTTCATCGGGGATGGGAATGCTCGCTTCCGCGAGATCACCCCGACCGCGGGCGATTACTTTCAGAAGCGGTACGTCGGCCGGGGCGTCGCCGTCGCGGATTGGGACGACGACGGTCGACCGGATCTCGCCTTCAGCCACAACGCGGGTCCGGGGAAACTGCTCCGGAATGAAACCGAAAACGGCCACCACGGCCTGAGGCTCGAACTCCGCGGCGACGGCGTGAAGTCCAACCGCAACGCCATCGGGGCGAAGGTGACGATCGAAGTCGCCCGCCGCAAACTCACGCGCTGGATCCACGGAGGCGGAAGCTACCTCTCGGCCTCCGATCGTCGCCTGATCGTCGGCCTGGGTTCGGCCGTCGTCGCGGAGAAGGTCACGATCGCGTGGCCCTCCGGCGCCGTGCAAACCATCACGAATCTCGCCGCGGATCGGCCGTGGCTCGTCGTCGAGGGCCGCGACCCGGCCCCCCGCGTCAAACCGTAGTGTTTCTCCCTCACTCTCTCCGGAAAGGTCTCCTCATGAAGTCTCTCGCGTTTGCTCTGCTGTTCGGTTCCGCGCTCCTCGCCGCCGGCTGCGGCGGCGGCGGCAAGCCCGTGGACGGCAAAGTCACCAACGGCGGCAAGGCCTACAACCCCTCCGAAGACGGCGAACTCTCCGTCGCCCTCACCGCCGACGCCGGCGGCAAGAACTACTCCGCCAAGGTCGGGGACGACGGCAGTTTCAAGATCGATGGCGTGCCGGACGGCAAGTACGCCGTCTCGGCCGTTCGCTATCCGAAGATGGGGGCCACCCAGCCGAAGACGCCGCCGATGCCCAAGAATCTCAAGCTGGCCGATAGCTGGGACGTCGGTTCCTCACGCTCGTTCACGCTCGAAGTGACTAAGCTGAACTGATCGGCGTCGCCGGCGCGGCCGGCGGCGCGAGCCGCCGTCCGCGCCCGGAACCCGCCTCATGAAAGCCGAAATCCTGTCCATCGGCAGCGAACTCACCTCCGGTCAGAATCTCGACACCAATTGCCAGTGGCTCTCGCGCCAACTCGCGGCTCTCGGCATCCCCGTCGGCTTCCACACCACCGTGGCGGACGACCTCGCGGACAACGTCGATTGCTTCCGCATCGCCTGCGAGCGTGCCGATCTCGTGATCGCCACCGGTGGCCTCGGCCCCACTCAGGACGACCTCACTCGGGAGGCGATCGCGGCCGTCGCCGGCGTCGACCTGGAAGAAGATCCCGCCTCCCTCGATCACATCCGTGCGATGTTCGCCCTGCGGAACCGCGTGATGCCGGACCGCAATCGCGTGCAGGCGCTCTTCCCGATCGGCTCGTTCGCCATTCCGAACGCCGCAGGCACCGCTCCTGGGATCGGAATGAAGATCGGCCGCGCCCTCGTGATCGCGATGCCCGGGGTGCCGTCCGAGATGATGCGGATGTTCGAGGAACAGGTGAAGCCGCGGCTGATTGAAGCAGGCCTCGGCGGCGGCGTGTTCATCCAGCGGAAGATCAACACGTTCGGCGCCGGCGAATCGCTCGTGGAGGAACGCCTGCTCGACCTCACGCGCCGCGGGCATGTCCCCGAGGTGGGCATCACCGTTTCGGACGCCGTGATCTCGCTTCGCATCCTCGCCCGCGCCGCGACGCTCGACGCCGCCGAGAATCAGATCGCGCCGATCGAGCGAGTCATCCGCGAAAGGCTCGCCGAACTCGTGTTCGGAACCGAGGACGAAGAACTGCAGCACGTCGTGGTCGAGCGGCTTCGAGAGAAGCGGCGGTCCTTGGCTTCGGCCGAGAGCATCACCGGCGGGCTCGTCGCGAACCGAATCTGTCAGGTGCCTGGAGCCAGCGAGTGGTTCCACGGCGGTGTCGTGAGTTACACGAACGACGTGAAACATCGCGAACTCGGCGTGCCGAGGGACCTGTTGGACCGCTACGGCGCCGTGAGCGAACCCGTGGCCCGCGCCATGGCCGAGGGCGTGCGAGAACGATTCGGCACGGACCTCGCCGTCGCGACGACCGGCTTCGCCGGGCCGGGAGGCGGCACCCCGGAGAATCCGGTCGGCACCGCGTACGTGGCTCTCGCGCATGAATACGGTACGGACGTGACCCGGTACGGCTGGCTCGGCACGCGACAGGAAATCATGAGCCGCACCGCCAAGCTCGCGCTCAACATGGTCCGGCTGAATCTGATTCAACCCTCATCTGGAGCGACGTCATGAGTGAAGCATCGAATCGTCGGGAAGCCTTGACCGCGGCGGCGGCCGTGGGCGGGTTGTTCGCCCTGACCGGCGGCTCGGCCCACGCGGAAACCGAACGCGACAGCCCGTGGCCCGGGGAGTGGTTCAGCGAGGGCAAGCTGGATCGCCCCTGTGCCGTCTTTCAGTACGGTCGCGTCTTCCTGCTCGTGAACGAGCACATGCACTTGGCCGTGGGGCGGGCGCTCGAAGGGAAGAAGATCGTCGTGAAGGACGCCCTCGTGTGGACCGACAAGAACGACGCGACCGAGTTCCAGGGCGTTCTCTCGAAGGACGGCAAGACGATCCTGTGGCAGAACAACACCACGTGGCGCAAGCCGTGAATCACCCCATTCGCCAAGTCGTGCCGGTGGGGCGATCCTCGACGGTCACGCCGAGCGATTCGAGTTGTTGCCGCACCTTGGTCGCCTGATCGTAGAGCATCGCCTTCACGGGGTCGTCCTTGGCGGCGATCTTCTTCGCCTCGGTGCGGAGCGTGGTGCGGAGATCCACGATCAACTGGATGAGGCTGCCGGCGAGTTTGTCGTCGGCCGCGGCCGGAGCGGCGCCCGTGAACGTGAGCCCGAGGATGTCCGCGAATTCCTTGGCGAGCACGGCGCCCTCGCGGAACTCGGCCTTGGCACTTTCGTCGGCCGCGGCCGGGTCTTCGAGCTTGCCGCGATCCGCGATCTTGTTCAGCGCCGTGACAAGTTCGAAGAGCACGCCCACCGCTCCGCCGGTGTTGAAGTCGTCGTCCATGTGCATCTGGAAGCGGCGGATGAACGACGCCTGATCCATGGTCGCGGTCGGCCGGGCATTGCTTCCAGACTGCGTCGGCAGATCCAACGCCGCGAAGGTCTCGCCGGTCACGCGCTTGACCCGCTCCGCGAAGCGGACGAACGTGTCGTGTGCGGCCTTCGCGGAGAGCATGCCATCCGGAAGCGGCTTCTTCGGGTTGCCCTGCTCGTCGCGTTCCCACTCGCCCATGTCGATCGGCGATCGGTAGTGCGTGCTGAGAAGGAAGAACCGGATCGCGTCCCCGCTCATGTGTCGCACCGCGTCCGCGACGTTGACGACGTTGCCGACCGAGCCCGCCATCTTCTCATTCTTCAACTTCAGCAAACCGTTGTGCATCCAGATGCGGGCGAACTCCGCGCCAGTGGCGGATTCCGCCTGAGCGAGTTCGTTCTCGTGGTGGGGGAATTGCAGATCCAACCCGCCGCCGTGGATGTCGATGGTGGCGCCGAGGATCTTCGTGGCCATCACGGAGCACTCGATGTGCCAGCCGGGCCGGCCCGGCCCCCACGGCGATTCCCACGTCACGTCTTTGGGTTCCCCGGGCTTCGCTCCTTTCCACAGGGCGAAGTCGCCGGGGTTCCGCTTCTTGTCGCTCACCTCGATCCGAGATCCCGCTTCGAGTTGCTCCGGATCGCGATTGCACAGCTTGCCGTAGTCGGGATCCTTGCTCACGTCGAAATACACGTCGCCGCCCGCGGCGTAGGCGTGCCCCTTCTCGATGAGCGTTCCGATCATCCCCTTCATGCCGTCGATGTGGTCCGTGGCCTTGGGGAATTTGTCGATGCCGGTCACGTTCAGCTTTTTGAGGCATTCGTGATAGTCGGCCGTCATCTTCTCCGCGAGCGCGGGCACGGTGGTGCTCAGTTCCGCGGCCCGCTTGATGAGTTTGTCGTCCACGTCCGTGATGTTCACGACCCACGTGACCTTGAAGCCGAGGAACGCGAGGTACCGCTTCACGGTGTCGAAAATCACGGGGCCGACCATGTGCCCGATGTGGCTCGGCTTGTAGACCGTGGGCCCGCACACGTACATGGTGACGGGTTCGCCCCGCTTCTTGGGAAAGGGTTCCTTCTTGCGGGTGAGAGTGCTGTAGACTTGCAGGGGCATGGTCGAATCCTTCGAACTCGCGGGTGAAATTGGTATACTCCGCGGGCCGAGAGCGGGAATGGCGGCCGCGATGTAAGCTTGGACCGCCCCGCCGATATAACTCCCTGATCGGTCGCGGGCGGCTCCGCGGCTTCTTCGCCCCGCCACTCCCCGGCCGCACTCATGACGCGATTCGCGCTCTCGTTCGCACTCTCGCTTCTCGCCGCCGCCTCGGCTCCGGCCCAGTTCGACGGCCCGAAGAAGCCCGTGTCCCGGCCCAAATTCTCGGATCTCGGCAGCGTTTCGGTCGAGGTTTTGCCCAAGGAGGCGAAGCCGGGCCAGAGCGTGAAGGTGCTCCTCACCGTCGAGCCGAAGCCGCTCGCCTGGACGTATCCGACCAAGCCGAAGGACAAGGATCAACCCGGCGCCAACCGCATCAACTGGGAACCGAAGGCGAACGATCTCATCTTCGTCGGCGACGTCGTGGATCCCGCGGACGCGAAGACGAAGCCACGCGAGGATGAACCAGGCAAGTTCAAGGAACTGTACACCTCGAAGGTGACGTGGGTGCTTCACGCCGTGGTGTCGCCGAAAGCGACGCCGGGGGCCAAGTCCGTGCCGCTGGCGGGGAGCAGCATCCAGGTTTGCGGCACGGTCGGCGAGCGTGAGTTGTGTTTGAACACGTCGCAGAAGGAGATGCCGGCCGCGGAGTTCACGGTGCTCGAAGGCCCCGCGATGCCCGTGGAGTCGCAGTTCGCGGATGTCGTGGGCAAGCTTCTTGGTGCGCCGCCGCCATCGCCCGCTGGGCCGACACCGACGCCCGCGATCCCGGTCGCCGTGCCGGCCACCAATCAGCAGAAGCCTGCGCTTTCGACTGAGGAATATCGCCGGCAAATGGAGGCGCTCGCGTCCCAGATCGAAGTCGTGGAAGGCGGCGCGGGCGGGGTTCCGAAAACCGGATTGCTCGCGTTCCTGATCACCGCCGCCGGGTGGGGCCTCGTCTCGCTCGTCACTCCGTGCGTCTTCCCGATGATCCCGATCACCGTGAGCATCTTCCTGAAGCAAGGGCATCAGTCCCGCGTGCAGACGATCAAGCTCGCTTCGATCTACTGCCTCACGATCATTCTCGTTCTCGGCGTCTCGGCGATCGCACTGTTGAAGGTGTTCGTCGACCTCAGCGTGAACCCGTGGATGAACCTGTTCCTCGGCGGGTTGTTCATCTTCTTCGCGCTCTCGCTGTTCGGGATGTACGACATCGCGTTGCCGCAATCGCTGCTGAAGTTCACGCAGACGAAGCAGGGCGCCGGTGGGGTGGTCGGCACCATTTTCGGGGCCCTCGCGTTCACCATCGTGAGCTTCACGTGCGTGGCGCCGTTCCTCGGCGGGTTCGCGGGCATGGCCGCATCCGGGAACTTCACCACGTTCGAACTCGTGCTTGGCGGGTTGGCCTTCGCCACGGCCTTCGCATTCCCCTTCTTCCTGCTCGCTCTCTTCCCGGGGCTCCTGAAAGCGCTCCCGCGATCGGGCGGCTGGCTCGATTCGGTGAAGGTCGTGATGGGGTTCCTCGAAGTGGCCGCGGCGTTGAAGTTCCTCCGCACCGCCGAGATCGGCTGGTCCGCGCCGACGAGCTACTTCACGTACGATCTCGTACTCGCCGGGTGGGTCGGCATTCTCGTGGCCACGGGGTTGTACCTGTTGAACGTGTATCGGTTGCCGCACGATGAAGAACGCCCGAACATCGGCGTGCCGCGGCTCGCGTTCGCGTTGATCTTCCTCGGGCTTTCGATCTACCTCGCCCCCGCGCTTCTGAAGAACGCGGACGGCAAGAAGCAACGCCCCGAGGGCGTCGTGTTCGCCTGGGTGGACGCGTTCCTGCTCCCGGACGCGACTCTGGACTTCGGCGTGGACCTGAAGACCGCCATGGACAAGAAGAAGCCCGTGTTCCTCGACTTCACCGGCGAGCAATGCACGAACTGCCGTTACAACGAGCACTCGGTGTTCCCGAAGCCGCAGGTGTGGCAGTTGATGGAGAAGTACGAGCGGGTTCAAATCGATGCGCAGTTCGAGGTGCCGGCGCGAACGTACATCGATCCGCCGAGCAAAGACGTTCGCTTCGCGGAGTCGCAGGTCAATCGCGAGTTCAAGGACAAACTTTTCGGCAGCGATCAGCTTCCGCTCTACGTGATCCTCGTGCCGCAGGCGAATGGCAAGTGGCAGGCGCGGGTCTACGACGAAGGCAAGATCAACGACGTGGAAGCGTTCAAGAAGTACCTCGCCACCGGGCTCACGAAGTGAGTTCGTCCATCACCCCGCGAGGCGTCGGCCGGGCAGGCGTCTTGCTTCGTCCGTCGCCATCCGGCGTTCCAACTCCAACAGCAGGGCCGCCACTCGAGCGGCCGTGGGTCGCTCGCTCGGTTCGCGGGCGATCATCGCCCCCACGATGACCTCGGCTTCGGCCGGCCAGTGCCCGCGATAATCGGAGAGGTTCAACGCCCGGCGTCGCTTCCGTTGGCGAATCGCTTCATCCACCGTCTTCGCGGGGTAGGGCACGCGGCCGGTGAGGCACTCGAAGAGCATCGCGCCCAACGCGAAGATGTCCGCGGGCGGGCCTTCACGCACGGGCTGGATGCACAACTCGGGAGCGAGGTAGTTCGCCGTGCCGATCGTGAAGCCGTTCTCGATGAGGCGGCGGTTCTCGCCGGGCCGATGGACGAAGCCGAGGTCGATGAGCTTGGCCTCGCCGTTCTCGCGAATCAGAACGTTGCCGGGCTTCACGTCCGCATGCACGAACCCGGCGGCGTGGAGGGCCGCGAGCGCCTCGGCCACCTGCCGTGCCATGCGAATCGATCGCCGCGGGCTGAACCGCCCGTACCGGCGAAGCCGCTCCTTCACCGTCTCGCCAGGAACAAGTTCCATCGCGATGTAGTACGGTTCGTCGATCACGGAGAAGTCGAGAACGCGGACGAGTCGCGGATGGCGGACGGCTTGCCCCGCGCGCGCCTCGCGTCTGAGCAGCACGAGCGTGGAGGCCTTTTCGGTCGCGAGATCGCGAGGCGCTTTGAGCGCGACCGCCTCGCCGGAGTCGGACCGCGCCTCCCACACGAGGAAGTTGCGGCCGCCGCCGAGCGTGCGGATCAATTCGTAGCTGGGCGGTGCGGGCGAATCCATGGTGCGCGTCGCGGGAGGTTCAACTCCCGTGAACATCGACCGGATCGCGAAACGAACTGGAGCGCGGCTTCGAATCTCGCCGCGCCCGTCGAACGATTATTCCGCCGGTGGCGATTCCGACGCCGTCGTTCGAGGCGGATGGAAGAACAGGAACAGCAGCAAGGCGCCGATCATCGCGGCGAACATCGAGTACTGGTACACCATGGAGTAATCCAGCACGCCGCCCGCCGTGTACTGATCCTTGAGACGGCCGCACGCGAAGTTCGCGGCGAACGGCCCGATGCCAAGGATCAACACGTTGAAGAGGCCCTGAGCGCTGCTGCGCACGTCCTTCGGAAAGAACTCGTCCACGAAGATGTAGACGGTGGCGAAGAAGAAGGCGTAGCAGATGCCGTGAACGGCGTTCACGAGGATCGCGGAGGTTTGCTCGGGGTAGAACGCGAAGACGGCGAAGCGGGCCGCGTGGCCGAGCACGCCGACCGCCATCGTCCAGCGCCAGCCGAACCGCTTCAGCACGTAGCCGAGGAAGAGCATCGTCACGATTTCGGCGATCTGGCCGATCTTCATCACGGGGCCGACCCAGTTCGCGGGAATGTCCACGACGCCGCCGTCCGCCTTCGGTCCGAGGAACGTGAACGTCCAGAAAAAGAAACTCTGATGCACCGCGGCGTCGATGAACGTGACGACGAACAGCACGAGCACGAAGGGGTGCTTGAGGAGCTTCATCGCCTTCACCCACGCGAGCGATTCATCTCCGAACGCCGCGGGCTTCGGCGGGGTGTGCGGCAACGCGAGGCTGAAGAGCGCCAGCACGAGCGACGCGATGCCCGCCACCAGGAAGATGTACGCCTTCAGGTCCATCGCCGCGTCTCCCGCCACGGACGTGCCGAGCGCCTTCCCGAGCCATTCTCCGAATCCGACCTCGCCCATCTTCGGCACCTTGGACCAGTCCACGAGGATGAAGATGAACGGCCAACTGGCGGCGATCCAGCCGATCGTGCCCCAGAGCCGCACGGGGCCGAACTCGCGGGCCGGGTCCTTCAGGTTCGCGAACGCGATCGAGTTCGTGATCGAGATGGTGGGCACGTAGAAGATCGAGTGGAGCAGCATGAGAATGAAGAAGGGCCAGAAGTCCGCGCTCGCCTGGCCCGGCTCCTTCTTGATGAAGAAGAGCCCGATCATGGCGAGCCCGCCGACGAGATGACTGAAGGCGAGGAACTTCTCGGCGGCGAACTTGCGGTCCGCGAATTGGGTGCTGAAGAAGAGCGCGACGAGGGCGCCGATGTTGAACGCCCCGAACACGAGCGGCAGTTGCCAGTCGTTGTTGAAGCCGAGCTTCGGGATGTAGTCGAATCCGAGTTCGTACCACGCGCCCCAGATGAAGAACTGCAGGAACATCATGAGGGCGAGTTTGAGCTTCATCGTGTCGGCCCGTGAACGAAGGAATGTTCTCGGTGTAAAGCCCGCCCGCAGCCGCGGCAACCGTATTATTTCCTCACGGAGACACGCGACATGGATCGACTTTGGGCCCCGTGGCGGCTGAGCTACGTCACCGATCCGGCGGAGAAGACGAAGCCGACCTCGGCGGACGCCTGCTTCATTTGCACCGGAGCGAACGGCACGAACGATCGCGCGAACCTCGTGGTGCATCGCACGGATCTCTCCGTCGTGCTGTTGAACAAGTTCCCGTACAACAACGGCCACCTCCTGATCTCGCCGCGCGAGCATCGCGGCCGCCTGGACGAACTCAGCCCCGAGCAACTTCTCGATCTGCAACTCGTTCTGCGGTCGATGATCGGCGTCATCGAGAAGCGGATGACTCCGGACGGCTTCAACGTGGGGTTGAACCTCGGCCGCGCCGCCGGGGCCGGCCTCCCCGGCCACCTGCACTGGCACATCGTGCCGCGCTGGAACGGCGACGTGAACTTCATGCCCGCCATCGCGGGAACCAAGGTCATCGTTCAGTCGTTGGACGCCCTGTATGATCTGCTGTTGGAGGAACTCGAAGCGCAAGCCTGAACCGCAGGGTGGGTCGAAGTTCGCGGAGCGAACGAGGCCCACCATTCCTCTTCGTAGGGTGGGTCGAAGTCCGCGCCAGCGAACGAGGCCCACCACCCACGACGGGAGAAGCGCATGCCGATGTACCGCCGAAACTACGTTCCCGGCGGAACCTACTTCTTCACCGTTGTGACGGAAGCTCGGGCGCCATTATTTGCCAAAGGCACGGATCGAGTTCGCCTGCGGGCCGCATTCAAGTCGGTACTCGCCGAGCATCCCGTGTCGATCGAGGCATTCGTGCTGCTGCCCGATCACTTGCACACAATCTGGACGCTGCCCGATGGAGTCCAAGATTACTCCTTGCGATGGGGGCTGATCAAAGAACGCTTCACGCGGTCTTTTCCTGTAGGAGGAGGCCGTGAAGCAGCGCACTCGGCATCGCGCCGGAAACACCGAGAGCGATCCGTTTGGCAAAAGCGATTTTGGGAACACACGGTTCGCGATGAAGACGATTTCGAGCGATGCTTCAACTACATTCACTGGAATCCGGTCAAACACGGATTGGTGGAACGAGTGATCGATTACCCCTGGTCCAGCTTCCATAAATATGTGCGGCGGTGCGGCGAGGCTGGTACGACGAGCGCTGGGGAGAAGCCGAGGTTTCCGATATCCCCGGCGCGGAGTGGGAGTAAGAGACCGAGGGGGCTCGAGTGATCGCCGGCGCATGTTGGGCCTCGTTCGCTGGCGCGAACTTCGACCCACCCTACGGATCGTGCGTGATTGCAGGTGCATGGTGGGCCTCGTTCGCTGGCGCGAACCACCCTTCGGATCGTGCGTGATTGCAGGTGCATGGTGGGCCTCGCGTGCGACGCACGCTTCGACCCACCCTACGGGATTGACACATGCCGAAGCTGCGGATCGGTCGCGAGATTCTCAAGAACGCCATGGATCGTGCCGTCCTCGCGGAGGGCGAACGCGAGATCGTCGAGAAACTGCTCGCCGGCGCGGCCGCGAAGGGGCCTGTCGTCGCCGAGGTGAGCCACCTTCCGCAATCGTGCCTCAAGGCCCTGCTGGACGACTCCCGCCTCTCGCCCAATCAGCGCGCCGTGATCGTGATGCACGTTCACGGCATGTCCGGCGGCAGCGGCCCGCAACGCGAGTACGTCTATACCACGACCGTCGCCAACCCCGTCGAATTCGGATCGTCGTTCGCCATGCTCGGCTCCAAGACGCCGAACGCCGAACTGTTCCTGAACGGGCGCTGGTATCCGATCACGCTCAACGTGCAATTCCTGAACGACACGCGGGAAGGGAACTACCTCAGCAAGGGCGTGCTGCTGCATGGCACGCTCTCGCTCTGCGAAACGGCCTTCGGCTTCTCCCGCTACATCTACCCGGACCTGTTCCTGGACGACTCCGGCCAGCAGCGTGAACTCTCCGTGATGCAGGTGCTCAACCACTTCGGCTACCGCGGCATCCAGGCCCAGCCCGGCGAGTTCAACCTGAAGTTGCTCCGCTCCGAACGCCTGAGCCGCGAACGCGGGAAACTCGTGCTCGTCGCCGGTCCGGTGGTCACGATCGCGAACCGTTGGCTGCCCGGCCCCGAGAGCCGCGCGCTGGGTACGCCCGAGATGCCGCGCAAGTGCGTGATCGACGCCGAACTCGAAGTCGCTCAGGAACAGCGGAACTACTACGCCCCGTTCGGCGGAACCACGGACGGCATGAGCCGACTTCCGTTCGTGCGCGTCTTCAGCCTCGACACCAAGGGCTACGTCTATGTCGATGTCGACGACGTGGCGAGCTACGAGTTCGACACGCAGGCGATGTCCAAGCTGCACCTGCCGAACGAGATGATCGGCATCCTGACCCGCGTGTTCAGCACGCCGGTTGAAGGCCTCTTCGGCGACGTGATCAAGGGAAAGCACGGCGGCGTGGTGATCCTCGCCGCGGGCAACCCCGGCGTCGGGAAGACCCTGACCGCCGAGGTGTACGCCGAACAGACGCAGCGCCCGCTCTATGTGCTCGAACTCGGTGAACTCGGCACCAACGTTCAGCAACTCGAGGACAACCTCAACCGCGTCTTCGACCGCGTGGCCCGGTGGAACGCCGTGCTGCAGTTCGACGAATGCGAGATCTTCCTCTCCCAGCGCGGCGAGGATCTGGAACGCTCCGCGATCGTCGGCAGCTTCCTTCGCCTGCTCGACTACTACCATGGAATCTTGTTTCTGACGACGAACCGCGCCGAAGTGTTGGATCACGCCGTACGCAGCCGCGTGATGCTACGTCTGGATTATCCCGATTTGGACGTCGGGGCCCGCACCGTGATCTGGACGACGATGTTCGAGGCGGCCGGACTCACGATGACGGAAGGCTCTCTGGGGGAACTTGCGGAAGCGCCCCTGAACGGCCGCCAGATTCGCAACCTCACGCGGCTCGCCCGCATTCTGCACCCGGACGGCTCGATCACGCTCGCCCAAATGCGGAACGTGCTGCGATACGGATGCGCCTGATCAGTTCAACGCGAGCTTGCGGCCGGTTTGCCAGCGGGACACGTTCGGTTGGTCCCGGACCACTTCGCAATACAGCGTGTCGCGTTCGACCGGCTCGCGGCCCGCTTCTTCGATGAGGCGGCGGAGGTCCGCCACGCCCAACTCCTGGGGCGAATCGCTGCCTGCGGCATGATAGATCGTTTCGTGAACGACGGTGCCGTCGATGTCGTCCGCGCCGTAGCTCTGGGCCACTTGGGCGATCTTCACGCCGAGCATCTGCCAGTACGCTTTGATGTGCGGAAAGTTGTCCAGCATCAGCCGCGCGATCGCCATCATCCTCAGGTCCATCATGCCGGACGGTTTCGGGATGTTCGCCCCGAGCGTGTTGTTCTCCGGGTGGAAGGCGAGCGGGATGAACGTCTGGAAGCCGCCGGTGATGTCCTGCAACTCGCGGAGGCGGAGCATGTGGTCGAGGCGGTGTTCGGGCTTCTCGATGTGCCCGTAGAGCATGGTGGCGTTGGAGCGCCCGCCGAGTTCGTGCCACTCGCGGTGCACGCGCAGCCACTGATCCGCGTCCGCCTTGTAATCGCAAATCTTGGAGCGGATGTCCGGATGGAAGATCTCGGCCCCGCCGCCGGGGAGCGAACCGAGGCCCGCGTCCTTCATCTCGGCGAGGAGGTCTTTCGTCGGTCGCTTCGTAAGCCGCTCGAACCAGTCCCACTCGACCGCGGTCCACGCCTTGAGGTGGAGCGCCGGGAACTTGTCGTGGATGTTGCGGATGATGCCGAGGTACCACTCGTACGGAAGCTGGTGGTGCAACCCGCCGACGATGTGAAGCTCGGTGCAGCCCTTCTCGGTGGCCTCGCGGGCGCGACCGAGGATCTGCTCGTCCGACATCACGAAGGCGTTCTCGGACTTCAGGTCGGCGCGGAAGGAGCAGAAGGTGCAGCGGTACACGCACACATTGGTCGGGTTCAGATGCGTGTTCACGTTGTAGAACGTGCGATTGCCGTTCTTCCGCTCGCGGACGAGGTTGGCCAGTTCGCCGAGGGTGAAGAGATCGGCGTGCGCATCGAGGTGAAGCCCGTCCTCGAACGAGAGTCGTTCCCCGGCATGGACCTTGTCCCGAATCGCCGTCAGTTCCGCTGTCATCTTAGTTCCCCTGGCGTGCTCTCCGATTGACTTACGATCCCACTGGGAGAACCGCAATCGGAGGGGGGCAGTCAACTACTCGAAGCGACCGAGGCGGAACATGTCGATGGCGTGATTCGTTTCGCCGCGTTCGGCCAGATCCGCGAGGACCTCGCCGATCACGGAGGAGAACTTGAAGCCGTGGCCGGAGAAACCGCACGCGAAGCTCACGTTCGCGTGCTCGGGGTGCGTGTCGATCACGAAGTGTTTGTCCGGCGACACGGTGTACATGCAGACTTGGCCGTTCGTCACCGCGCCGCCCGCGCCGAGCACGTGGCGATCGAGGAACGACTTCACCGGCGGCACGTCTTCCGTCGTGGCGTCCCAGTTCACTTGATCCGGGCTTGAGAGTTCGGGAGCCCCATAATGCCGGGCCACCTTCAGGCCGTACTCGTCGATCGCGGGAAGGCCGTAGAAGTCCCCCTGAGGCGTCTCGGCGATGAACATGGGGAATTGATCGCGGCGGAACATGTACGGGTTGGCCGAGACGTCGATCCAGAGCATCACTTGTCGCATCACCTTGAGCGGCACGCCGAGTTCCGCGAGCAGGGGATTGGCCCACGCTCCGGCCGTGACCACAAGCCGCGCCGCGCGGTACGTCTCCTTCTCCGTCGTCACTTCGACTTCATCCCCGTCCGCCTTCCACGAGCGAACCGGTTCCTCGGCGTGGATCTCGGCGCCGAGCGCGGCCGCGGCGTCGACATGAGCCCGCACGCACTCTTCGACCGCAAGGAATCCGGCTTGGCGCTCCAGCACGCCCGCGTAACCGTCCGGAAAGCGGAACGGCGTGCGCCTCGCGATATCCGCCACCGTCATGTTCTTGACGGCGAGGTTGTGCTCGGCCGCGGAAGTCCGCACGCCGCGGATCAATTCGCCGTCTTCCAGCCCGATGCTGAGGCACGGGCACTCCGTGAGCAAGTGGCGGCCGATCCGCTGCTCGAGTTCATACCAACGCACCCACGCGCGACGAAGCAGCGGCACATAGTTCGGGTGCTCGTAGTACGCCGTGCGGATGATGCGGGTCTGCCCGTGGGAACTGCCGCGATCGTGAACAAGCGGGAACTGTTCGAGGCCGAGCACGCGCCGACCGCGCCGGGCCAGTTCGAAGCACGCGGCCGAACCCATCCCGCCGACACCGATCACGATCACGTCGAACGTCGGAGGCATGGGCGAGGAGGGTTGGAGGTTGGCGGGCGTCCGACTTCAACACTACCTCGCGTTCGCGAGTTCGTGTCGTGGCCCGTTCCGAATTTCCGGCGGAAGAGTCGACGCAAATTGCCCGAAGTGACGGTTCAGCGGCCGAGGTGGCGGCGAATCGCGGTTTCGAGTTCGCTCCGCTTCGCCGGGTGCCCCTGCCACAGCACGCGGCCCTCGCCGCTCAGGAGCACGGCCGTGGGGTAGCTCTCCACGTTGAACCGATCCCGCACCGCACCCGGCTCGGAGCCCGGTTCCACGAACATGGCGTAATTGAGGCCGTTGTCGCGTTGATATTTTGCGGCCAGGCTCGCCCGTTGCTTCTGGGGCGCTTCGTCGCACAGCACGCCGATCAGTTGCAGGCCGCTACTCGCGTATCGGGCCTGAAGGTCCGCGAGGATCGGCGTCGTTCGCTTGCAGTGAACGCAATTCGTGGACACGAAATCCAGCAACACGAGCGAGCCCGAGCGGTTCGCCAGCGACCATGGCCGTTCTTGCGAATCGAGCAGTGCGATGTCCGCGTCGCGACCCCGCGGCAGGGACGACATCTTGCCCGGCAACGTGGGTACGCCGGGCGTGGTGGGCGGCAACGTGGGCACGCCGGGGCCGGGGATGCTGGCCGCGGGCGGCTTCCACGGCGGGAAGTCGCCGCCGGCCGTGCTCTCGGGGCGAACCGGCCAAGGGTCGATGGGTGGCACGATGCTGGTCGGCGGCGGGATGCCTCCACCGGGCGGCGGCGCCGTCGCGCCGGGAATCGTCGCGGGGATCGAACCGGATGCGGCGCCCGCGCCCGGATTCCATTCTCCGACGCCGACGCGGCCCGTGGCGCCCGGCATCGGCAACACCGTGGACGGTATGTGATCGCTTCCGCCGCCCGGGGGCAGCCCCGCCGTGCTGGCGCCAGGAGGAAGCCCGTCCGCGCCGCCGGGCAAAGCCAGGTCGTCACGCAGGGCGATGGTGATGTTCGATTGCGGCGGGCGAGTTTGAACCACGCCGACGAGCGACTTTCCCTCGCTCTTCGCCTCCGCGGTCAGCACGTAGGTGCGGCCCGCGGGGAGTTCTTTCACCATGAAGAAGCCGGATTCGTTGGTCAGAATGCCGATCGCGGAGCCTTCGCGTTCCTTGGGCGTGGCGTCCGCGGCTTCGATGCGGATGAAGACATTCTTGGCGCCGGCGCCGGACGGATCGAGGACGCGGCCGGCGAGCAGGCCTTTCCCGTCGCGAGCCGTCTCCGTCCATGAGCCACCCTTGGGCACCGTGGTGCCCGCGCCGGGCAGCTTCGCCATGGACTCTTCGAGCCAGGCCGGCGTCGCGCCTTTGCCCTTGGTCGCGGCAAGATCCTTCTTCTCGAATGGCTTGGGCGCGCCGCCTTTGCAGCCCGCCAGGCCGACCGCGAGAATCAGAGCGAGAACGCGGCCCTGCCGCATGATGGAACCCGGAAACGGACGGAACGACAGCCCCAGCGCGCGATTCTTCCGTCGCGCATGAGTTCGGTCAAGGCCGACCCGCATCGCGTGCCGCTTCGGGGCGCTTCGACGGGCCCGCAGTTTGCCGAGAATGCCCAGAATCGGGACGAACCGCGAAACCGGCGGAAGCCGCACGCCTTCGCGAAGCGGAACTTACGACAGGTGGGCATGTAGGACGCCGACTCATGCAACTGTTCGCGAAGCTGATTACGTGCCGCAGAACGTTCGGTATGTGCAGCCCTCGGGGCCGGGCTCCCGGTATCGGTCCGAATCAGCCCCCGCTTCGTACGGCGACGCCAGCGCCGCCAGCAATCCGTGCAGCACGGAGAGATCGTTGCGACCCTCCGCGGCGGACAGCGCCTCCTCCACGCAATGGTTTCGCGGGATGACGGCCGGGTTCACGGCGCGCATCACAGCCTGTACCTCGGCGACCGGCTTGCCATCGCGTCCGAGTCGCTGCTGCCAGCGAGAGCGCCAGGTCTGGAAGTCCGCCTCCCGGTACCGTTCTGCTTCCAGCCGCTCCTCCGAGAGGTCGCGGAAGGTGTTCGTGAAGTCCGCCCGCGATCGTTGCATCCAATCCAGCAGCGACATGATCAGCCCACCGTCGTCCGCCTCGTCCGTCAAGAGTCCCAACTTCTTCCTCATTCCGGCGAGCCAATACCGTTCGAACCGTGCGGGGAAGTCCTCCAAGACCTCCATCGCGGCCGCAACCGCCTGCTGCGGTTCGACGTCGATAAGCTGCAGCAATGTCTCGGCGAACCGCGCCAGGTTCCACTGTGTGATGTTGGGTTGGTTGCCGTACGCGTAGCGGCCGGCATGGTCGATCGAACTGAACACCGTGTCCGGGCGGTAGGCGTCCATGAACGCGCATGGGCCATAGTCGATCGTCTCGCCCGAGACCGCCACGTTGTCGGTGTTCATTACGCCGTGGACGAAGCCGACGAGTTGCCAGCGGGCGACGAGCGAGGCCTGGCGATCGGCAACCGCGCGGAAGAACTCCAGGTACTTCCGGGGTGCATCAACCAGTTCCGGGTCGTGGCGTGCGATGGCGTAGTCGGCCAATGCCCGAAGTGTGGTTTCGCCCTTCCGTGCCGCATACTCGAATGTCCCGACGCGGATATGACTGGAGGCCACGCGGGTCAGGATCGCCCCCGGCAGCGGCGTCGCCCGATACACTGGTTCGCCGGTCGCGACAACCGCCAGGCTTCGAGTCGTGGGGATCCCGAGGGAGGCCATGGCCTCGCTGATGATGTACTCGCGAAGCATCGGCCCCAGTGCGGCACGACCATCGCCGCCGCGCGAGAACGGTGTCCGTCCGGAACCCTTCAACTGAATATCGACGAGCCGGCCGGACGGCGTCCGATGTTCTCCCATCAGGATGGCTCGGCCGTCGCCGAGCATGGTGAAGCCGCCGAACTGGTGCCCGGCGTAAGCCTGGGCGAGCGGACGGCATCCACTCGGCAGTGTCTGCCCGGCGAAGAGAGTTGCGGCGTCGTCCGGCGAGATCCCGTCGAGGTCGAGGCCGAGTTCCACCGAAAGTCGGCGGTTCAGAATCGACACACGCGGTTCCCTCACCCGGGCCGGCTCGGCATGGGCGAAGAGGACATCCGGCAGCCGCGCGTAGCTGTTGTCGAACCGCCAGCCAACGGAGTCGGGAGCCGCATCCAACGTCTGAGAAGTATCCATGACGTTCGTCTTATCCCGCCCTCTTCAGAGGAGCGACGTCAGGCAGCGGAGATCACAGGCGTGCTCAGAGCAACCCGCCGATCGGGGTGCCGCGGTGAATGCGGTACGGACGGCGTTCGGGGTCATGGAACTCCGCATCCGGGCCGATGCCGAGGAGGTGGAAGATGGTGGCGGCGAGGTCGGATGGGGTGTAGGCCTCGGTGGCGGGCAGGCCCGCGTGCTTGTCCGTGTTGCCGACGATCCTGCCGGGCTGGATGCCGCCGCCTGCGAAGAGGCAGGGGAAGACATCGCCCCAGTGGTGCCGGCCGTTCGTGAACACTTCACCCGAGGCGTTCTTGCCGCCCACGGTGATCGGAGAGATTCTTGGGGTGCGGCCCATCTCGCCGCACATCACGACGAGCGTCTCATCGAGAAGCCCGCGCTGTTCGAGGTCGTCCAGGAACCCGCTCAGGCACTTGTCGATGGATGGCAGCAGCTTGCCCTTTAAATCGCGGAAGGCGTTCTGGTGCGTGTCCCAGCCGCGGAGGTTCACCTGGACCATGCGAACGCCGGATTCGACAAGCCGCCGTGCAGCCAGGAAGCCCTGTCCCCATTCCTCGCGGCCGTACAGATCCCGGATGCGATTCGATTCGCGGGTCAGATCGAAGGGATTGTTTCCCCCGGGGCCGGTCGTCAGGAGCAGTTCCACGGCACGTTGACGATGCGAGTCCTGGGCCGCGAACGCTCCCGAATCCTGCTTGCGATTCAAGGCGTCGATGCGGTTGAGAAGCGATTCGCGGCCCCTCAAGTCGGCTGCGGAGATGGTCAGGTTTCCGCCGAGGTCGGGCAGGTGGAACGCCGCATCCCGGCAACTCGAATTGTCCCACCACGCTTTCGGACCCTTGCCCGGCTTCCGCTCCGGGTCATTGGGATCGTCGTGGCTGTAACAGTTCGGACACGATCCGCCCGCGTCCGGAGCGCGGCACACGGGCGCGAGATCCACGCCGAGCCGTTCGAAGCGCGGACCCAGCACGCCGGCGCCGCGCCCGGGATATCGCATGAGGCTGGTCCGCGGCAACTCGACGACGCTCGGCAGCGGACTGCGGCCCGGAACCGCATACGCGAGCATCGACCCGATCGATGGCCACTCGAACCGCCCCTGCCGCGGGTTCGTGATGCTCGCGTTCGTGTCGCCGTCCGGGAGTTCGGTTGTGCCAGTGCTCAGCAGCCAGGTGCAACTGTTGTGCTCATTGCGGAACTCGCGGCCGGCCGTGTGGTGCATCGTGCGAACGATCGAAAAGCGATTCGCACGGGCGGCGAGCCGCGGGAGGTGTTCGCAGAAACGGACGCCGGGCAATGATGTGGCGATGGTGCCGTACTCGCCGCGAATCTCGGCGGGGGCGTCCGGCTTCGGATCGAACGTCTCGTGCTGCGATGGCCCGCCGGATTGGAAGATGAAGACGACCGACTTCGCCTTCGCGGGAATGCGACTCGGCGCGGCGTGGGCCTGCATCCGCGTCACATCGGCGAGTGAAACGCCGAGCAGGCTCAATCCGCCGGCTAGGAGCAATTCGCGGCGATCGAGACGCGGATGGTCGGAAGGTACGCACCAGTTCATCCCGCCAATCATACCCGCGGATCGGGCTACTGACTGTCATCTTTACAAAATCATCCACTCGATGAGTGGACATGCGTACCATTGGGCATGAGACCCACCGGCACGGCAGCCGAACTCGAAAAGCGTCGCCTTCTCGCAGTCCAACGC
>Ga0169931_10000360_pt1 | contig 74753 bp, 62 predicted proteins | sample Kivu_15m_20L_FD_129675 | JGI IMG/M metagenome (GOLD analysis project Ga0169931, IMG submission 129675) | Freshwater microbial communities from Lake Kivu, Western Province, Rwanda to study Microbial Dark Matter (Phase II) - Kivu_15m_20L... | ecosystem: Environmental > Aquatic > Freshwater > Lake... | reverse complement strand
GCAAATTTTCCAATTCCTGCAAGGACAGTAAATCCGCTAAAATTTTCTGATTTTCCATCAATTATTATTTGCATTTCAGGTTCGCGAAATGCAAATAATTGCTTGAGTAATGCCGATATATACACCAACAAACCCGCTTTCCCCAATTTCTTCTTTTCATTTGCCTCAAAAGCAACGGAAGCATCAAAGCCTATTCCTGCTGAATTAATAAACCAATCTTCTTTGCCGGCTGCTGCAGGGTAAGTTATTCTTCCAACATCCTGAAGCCTCACCTTTGCAATTCGCATTTTTTCTATTGCTTGCGATACATTCGAAGCCAATCCATAAGTACGTCGCCAATCATTCCCGGTGCCAACCGGAAGCTGCGCTACAACAAATTCCTGGGTAGAAACAAGCTTTTGCTTCATGATGCCCTGCAATACCTCATTTAAACTCCCATCACCTCCACCAATAAGAAATTGCCGAAAACCGGAAGCTATCTTTGATTTACAAATTTCTTCAGCATCTCCGGCTTTGCCGGTATCTACCCTCTCATAATCTATTCCTGCCAAACTCAGGTATTGCTCAGCTTTGTTGCATTTGCTGAGTGCTTTTCCTCCGCCTGCGGCGGGATTTACAATAAATATCCATTTACCTGATTCAGGTTGTGATTCCATAGGCACGGGTCTGATTTTTCTCCCTTTGACGAACGAATCAAATGTAAATGAAAGATTCGAACCGCATACAAAACAAAAAAGCCGCGGTTTCCCGCGGCTAACAAACCAACCAGTTTCCTTTTTACTTCAACTCAATTTTCTTTACACTTTTCTGCTCTTCTGCTTTTTTGGGCAGATCAAGAATCAAAATTCCATTTTCAAATTTCGCAGCAATCTGATCCGTATTCACCAAATCAGGCAAAGTGAAACTACGCTTGAAATTCTGGTACCCAAATTCCTTGCGACTGTACCTTTTATTGTTTTCTTCTCTCTTTTCTTCGCGCTTACCTGAAACAGTTAGTGCGCTGTCTTCAACGTTAATTTCTATTTCTTCTTTACTAAAACCAGGTGCCGAAAGTTCGATGTGATATCCCCCCTCCGACTCTGAAATGTTTACCGAGGGTAAAAAATTTCGTTCAAGTGCCGGACGGAAAAACGGATCTCCTTCAAACAAATCAGTAAATAAATTCGAAAAAACAGGCGACGCAGCGCGCTTAGCAGGATGATTAAATTTTATGTGTGTCATGATGTTGTGTTTTTTACTTGCCCTTTCAATTGATATTCCAAGGGAGAAAAACTGCCATTATGTCGCTTTTACGAATGGATAGCTGTCATTTTGACTGCTGCAGTTTTCTTTTACTGACGAAATGGTCGTTCAATAGTTGAATTGTGACAAATTGTTATCAGTTTTGCAGAACAATTTCGTGGGTACACGAATTGATATTGTGTCAACAAAAATTTCAAATATGCCTGGTATCTATCTAATTCTAATCCTCGTTATGGGGGCATCGTGGTTTGTAAGCTACAGATTAAAAAGTAAATTCAAGAAATACTCCGAAGTTAGACTCAGTTCTGGACTTAGTGGAAAAGAAATTGCTGAAAAAATGTTAACTGAACACGGTATTAACGACGTAAGCGTAATATCAGTTGAAGGTTTTTTGAGTGACCACTACAACCCACTTAAAAAGACCGTAAACTTGAGTCCGGAGGTGTATAACGGAAGAAGCGTTGCTGCCGCAGCGGTTGCAGCTCATGAATGCGGACACGCTGTTCAGCATGCGCGAAGCTACGCCTGGTTGCAGATGCGTTCTGCACTTGTTCCTGTTGTTCAGTTTTCTTCAGGTATTGTTCAGTGGGTCTTACTCATTGGTGTGTTGCTAATTACAACTTTCCCTTTCCTGCTGCTCGCAGGGATAGTCATGTTTGCATTCACAACCATTTTTGCTTTTATCACCCTTCCGGTTGAATTCGATGCCTCAAGACGCGCATTGGTTTGGCTTGAAAATACCCGACTTACATACGGAGAAGAACAAATTCAAGCAAAAGACGCGCTTAACTGGGCGGCCATGACATACGTTGTTGGTGCCATTGGGTCTTTGGCTACTTTACTTTACTATGTATCCATTTTTATGGGTCGCCGCGATTAACAGAACCCAATTATTCTTCAGAGGCCGGCTTGTCCGGCCTCTTTTCTTCAGGAGGCAGATTTATTTCAAACTCCACAGCCAAATCCCATCCGGCACGAATTGCAATTTCCGCCGAATATCTAAAGACGGGTTCTGCCTGAATTTTGGTATCGTAGTTCGCGGGCGTCCATCTTCCATCCTTGTTTCTATCTTCTATTGCCCTCAGCTTAAATGTTCCGGGACGCAGAGATTCAATCACCAAGCTATCTTGGCCATTTACAGTCAAAGCTTTAATCACCCTGCCTTTCCCGTCTGTTAGCTCAAGTAATACCTGCTGGGGTGTATTTGCAAAATCGCGGAAAACAATTTCCAGATTTCCCGTTTCATCCGTATCCATGACTCTAAAATCCAGTTTCAATGAATCGTTGATGTGATTGTACAAATCGGAAATAGATCCAGGTGCCGCTATCAAATAAATAGCTTTGCCCGGTGCTGAGGGTGGTTTAAAGGAAAACGCAAAGTCGCCGGAACTAACGGGGCGCCCTGCATCCAGTGTATCGCCTGCAATAATCCATTTAAATGAAGCAGAGTCCGTTAATTGCGAAGGATAATTTGTTAATAGCCGAAGTGCCTCGGCAGGCAAAAGTTTCTTCCCTTCGATGTTTGAAGTAACTTTAAGACTCGTATCAACAGCCGAACCCTTGCGTCCTTTCTTCGAGGAAACTGCTTGTTTTCGTGCCTTAAACTCCAATGTATCAGTATGCAATTCCCCTTTCAAAAAATTGCGAATGTAAAACTTGACTGAATCTTGCTGAAAGCGCTTGAAAAACAAGGATAAGGAATCTGATGAAGAAAGATCTGATTTGAAATAAGTCACTTTCTCACCTGTAAAATCAGTAACCTGGATTGAATCAGGCGACAATGCATACTTCAACGTGAGTTGCCCGGGCTCCAAGTATTCATTCCGAATCAGGCGTTGTACTTTAGCTTCTTCAGCCGAAAGGCTGAGTTGCTCAACTGCTGTCTTTGCTGAATCAATGGCAAGCAAAACATTTGAAAAGCCTATCATTTCTCCCGGTTGATCATACAAGTAATTGCTATTGATATCTTTCAATGCAAATACTTTATAAATACCTCTTTTTAAGTTCTCAATCTTATAATTGCCTGAGGCGTCAGTTTTCGCGAAATACCGTGGCAGCATCGTTTTTGGCAGACTGTCTGTATCACTGCGGTAAAGCATAACCAGTACATCTTTTGCAACTTCACCATTGAAGGCATCCTTCACGTTGCCGAAACAGCTCAGCGAATCCAGGTTTGGCCCCGTGCTAAACACCAAACTATATGGTTCAAGCGGATTGGATTCTGTTAAATCTACGATTCCTGCACCGATGGTAATGGTATAGGTGGTATTGCTGTCGAGCAATTCATTCATTTTCAAAACAAGCCTTTTTCCTTGCAAAACAGCATCAGGTGGCTTCCTAAGAGGAGGCGAAACCATAATACTACTTCCTCCATCCTTTAACTGAATAAACTCATCGAATGTAAACTCGAACCGATTGCCTTGAATATCGATACTTTTTTGCGGCGGCACACTTAACAGAACCTGTGGTGCTGTGCGATCTCTTGGACCTCCATCAGGCGGAACGCGATTTGCACAGGCAGCCAGAAACACCAATAGCAACAGCAGCAATCTATTTTTGAGTTTCTGCCTCAATGGTACACTTGTTTTTCAAGTTCGTGACACAGAAATTCAAGGTTCATTAAATCTTGAGCGCTAAAATCGTTCAAGCGGTCGCTGTCAATATCAAGCACCGCCATGACTTCATTGCGACTATTTCGCAATGGAATCACCAATTCTGATTTTGACAATGCTGAGCAGGCGATATGCCCCGGAAACGCTTCCACATCAGGCACTACAAGAGTTTCATTATTCAACCAGGCGGTTCCGCAAACCCCTTTCCCAAATGCGATTCGGTTACAAGCCACCGGACCCTGAAATGGCCCCAAAACCAACTCGTTTAAAATAACTCTGTAAAAACCAATCCAATGAAATTGAAAAACCTGCATCAAGGCAGCGCATGTATTGGAAAGACAAGCAACCTCATCCTTTTCACCGGCAATTAAAGCTTTCCACTGAGGAAAAAACTCCAAGAACCGCTGATCACGATCCAGATCGTCTTTTGAAAAAACCAAACCTTCTGCCATCACGAATGTGTAAAACCAATAATTTCCCTTACTTCTTTCAATGTTCTAGCAGCGCTTTTCCTCGCTTTTTCGGCTCCAGCCTGCATGACATCATTTAAATAAGAATCGTTTGCATGTAAAGCATCTATTTTTTCTTTCAATGGAGTTGTAAAAGCAATCATATCTTCTGCCAGCTGCTTTTTTAAGTCACCATAACGAATGGTGCAATTGGAGTATGATTCATCAAAAAACTTAATCGTTTCCGCATCACTTACCAATTCCATCAATGAAAACAAATTCTGAATCACTTCCGGCTTTTCCTGATTCGGCTCAGTAGGTCCGCTGTCAGTTACTGCCCTCATTATTTTCTTTCTAATAGATGCCGGATCTTCTGCAAGAAAAATAGCATTCCCCTCACCTTCACTTTTGCCCATTTTACCTGAGCCGTCCAGTCCGGGCACTTTAACCAGCTTTTCTCCAAAATTATAGGCGAATGGCTCAGGAAAATAATCAACATTGTATAAGTGATTAAAGCGGTTCACAAAGTTTCGCGCCATTTCCAGATGTTGTTCCTGGTCTTTTCCGACCGGTACTTTTGTGGCTTTATGTATGATAATATCGGTGGCCATCAGCACCGGATACGTAAGCAAACCGGCGTTTATGTTATCGGCGTGTTTCCTGATTTTTTCTTTAAAAGAATTACAACGCTCCAACTCGCCTACGTAAGCATACATATTCATTAGCAGATAGAGCTCCGGAATCTGAGGCACATCACTTTGTATATATATGGTACTAAGTTCAGGATCAAGGCCACAGGCAAGGTATTCAACAAGCACGTTCTTAACGCTTCGTTTAAAATCAACAGATTTTGGATGCGTGGTCAAAGCATGCATATCGGCTATGAAGAAATAACAATGATGCTCATGTTGCATTTTCAGAAAATTCCTGATTGCACCAAAGTAATTGCCTATGTGTAAATGTCCTGTACTGCGTATTCCGCTAACTACCGTTTCCATGGCAGCAAAACTAATTCAATTCCTGCTTTTAAAGAACATATTTCGGAATGCCTGAAAATTCACAACCTGTTCTCTTTAAATCGAAATGACGTTTTTGTTATTTATTATTTACATATTTGTAATCGTTACCAAACAGTAACGACAATTAGTAAATATGACTGTTAACAATCCCACCTCAACCGGTGGGATTGTTGTTTTACGTCAATCATTCACGATAAAGAAACCTCATGCGTTTCTTTCTACCCATTCAAGAAGTGTTGCAATCAATTCGGCAGGTTTTTCTGCGTGTAGCCAATGTCCGGCACCTGCCATTTCAACAAACTTTGCATTTGGAAAAAGTGATAAAATTTCAGCATGATCACTCTCTTTCACATAACTGCTTTTTTCGCCTGTGTAAAACAAAGCAGGAATGTCTGATCTTTTTGAGTTTGTAGGTTTACCAACTTCGTCAATCTTTTCGGTCAATACGCTCAGGTTAAACTTCCATTCGAATCCGCCGCTAGCGGCGCGACTAAGATTCTTAAGTAAAAATTGCCTGACGGGAGCTTCTGCAATGTATTTTGACAACACTTCCTCAGCTTCTGTTCGGTTACTAATTTGTTCAGGATTTATGGCATTTAAACCCTTTAGAATTTGTTGATGATGTGGTTTGTAGGCTTTAGGTGCGATATCGATCACTGTCAAACTTTTCAGCATCCCGGGATAATTTTGTGCTAACACCATACCAACTTTTCCGCCCATGCTATGGCCAATCAAATGAACCTTGTTTAAGCCAGCATCCTTTAAAGTTAATACAACATCTTCGGCCATCAGCTCATACGTTATTTCATCAGCATGAGGGGAATCGCCGTGGTTGCGCAAATCAAATACAAACACCTGCAAGCTTTCGGCAAGCTTCCGGGCCACCCCGGTCCAATTATCGCTTTGTCCAAAAAGTCCATGAATAATCACCAGGACCTCTCTGCTTTCTCCGTATTTCCTTCCCTTCAGAATCATCTCAATTGATATAAATACCGTTGAATAACATTTTCAAGTCCATAGTAAAGGGCTGAACTTATTAAGGCATGACCAATAGAAACTTCCAACAAATCAACGACTTGCTCCTTAAAAAAACGAAGATTATCGTCATTCAGGTCATGTCCGGCATTGAGGCCTAAACCAAGTCGTTTGGCTTCCAATGATGCGTTCCTGTAATTAAGAACAGCCTTCAATGCATCCTGCTTGTATTGAGTAGCATAAGATTCTGTATAAAGCTCTACACGGTCGGTGCCCGTTTCTGCTGCGGCTTCATAAAGATTCAAATTGGTATCAATAAAAATCGAAGTTCTAATGCCCTGGGCTTTAAGCTGCCCCACTATGTCTTTGAGTAAAGTTTTATATTTGATGGTGTCCCAGCCTGCATTTGATGTAAGCGCATCGGGTGCATCAGGAACAAGCGTTACCTGATCAGGCCGCGCCTGAAGCACCACTTGCATAAATTTTTCAGAAGGGTACCCTTCAACGTTGAGTTCTGTCGAAATTCTATCTTTTAATTGAAACACATCCTCGTAGGTTATATGCCGCTGATCGGGCCTTGGGTGCACCGTAATCCCCTGAGCTCCAAAACGCTCACAATCCAGAGCCACTTGTAGCAAATCAGGAACATTACTCCCTCTGGAGTTTCTGAGGAGGGCCACCTTGTTTATGTTAACGCTGAGTTTTGTCATTTTAATTTTCCTGCACAAAACTACAAAACCATTTTGGGTCGCTTGTGCAATACATGATTTTGTATAGGTTTGTTGAATTATTGAAACAAACAACGCTAGCGGAGCGTTCTTAAAAAAAACCACCATTATGCTGGCAGAGGACCTTATTTCAGATACTATCCCGCCTTTGAGAACTTCAGATACGGGCATCAAGGCTTTAAACTGGATGGATGAGTTCAAAGTGAGCCATTTACCCATTGTTAACCACAATGAATTTTTGGGTTTGGTTTCAGATACCGACGTTTTGGATTTGAACGAACCTTCTGAACCTTTGGGAAACCATCCACTTTCATTGATCAGACCTTTTGTTTATGCGAAAGAGCATATTTACGAGGTATTAAAAATCGTTGCCAAAATGGAACTCAGTCTGGTTCCGGTTCTTGATGAGAATAATCATTACCTTGGCAATATCAGCCAGCGAACCCTTATTGAGCATTTTGCCTCCACAGCAGCGGTTCAAAACCCCGGTGGGATTATTGTTTTGGAGTTGAATCAGAACGATTATTCTTTGAACCAGATTTCACGAATTGTAGAAGATAACGATACGAAGATTCTCAGTCTTTACATTAGCGAAATTGCTGATTCCATGCGAGTTGAATTAACCATCAAAGTAAACAGAGAAGATATACGAAGTATACTTGCCAGTTTTCAGCGTTTTAATATTGACATCAAGGCGAGTTTCCAGCAAAGCGAGTTTTCTGAAGACCTTAGAAATCGATTTGACTTATTTATGAATTACATAAACATGTAATCAGCCGCATGCAGATATTTTGTACCTTCATCTGAGATTCAACAACAATGAGAATAGCCATTTTCGGCCGCTCTGTCAACGAACAACGTAAACAAGTCTTTCAAACATTGTTTGACCATTTAATGCTTCATCAATCGGAGGCTGTGTTTTATGCCCCTTTTTATAAAATAGTTCGAAGCATTCTTCCCCAAAACCTCAAGTTTCATGTTTACGAAACTCCCGAGGACCTATTTGGTCAAAATTGCAAATGCATGATTAGTGTAGGAGGGGATGGCACCCTGCTGGAGGCTGTAACGCATATCAAGAACAGCCAACTGCCGGTAATGGGAATCAATACAGGCCGTCTTGGTTTTCTTTCCGGCTTCTCAGCCGATGAGGCTGAAACTGCTATAAAGCTCGCTGTAAACGGGAATTATATCATCAAAAAACGAAGTCTTGTCGGAATCGAGGCAGAAGGGAATCCATTCAATGATTTTCCATTTGCTTTGAACGAAGTTACTTTCCATAAAAAAGAAAACTCCACAATGATTACTGTGAAGGTGAGCATTAATGGAGCTTACCTAAATTCTTACTGGGCAGATGGCTTGATTATTTCCACTCCTACCGGGTCAACCGGTTATTCATTAAGTTGTGGCGGTCCTATTTTGATGCCTGAATCACCGAGTTTTGTTATAACGCCTATTGCTCCGCACAATTTAAATGTAAGGCCTCTTGTTATTGACGATTCCGCTGAACTAATTATCGAATCAGCTGTAAGGGGCAAGAATCTACTGTTATCGATGGATTCAAGGTCACTTTCCTATCCGGCATCCAGGAAAATTCTTGTCAAAAAAGCGCCATTTCTCCTAAATCTGATTTCCGGACCTGAACGAGGATTCTTAAGTACGCTTCGTGAAAAGCTTATGTGGGGCATCGATAAAAGAAACTAAACACTTTCTTCACAATAAAAATCAATAAACAAGTCATTTTTGGTATATTTGCCTCAATTGCCTTAATTTGATTTGTCATGAGGAAAATTTTCCTTCTTTCTCTATTAATACTGATTTCTGCCACTCAGGCGCAAGCCCAAAGGAAAAAAGGCCGCTTTCTGGATCGTTGCGAAAGCACATATGGAATTGGCTTTACGAACTTTCTTGGTGAACTGGGAGGAGCAGACCAGTTTGGAACCAACGGTCTTCGTGACCTTGAAGTAGTTCTTACCAGACCAGCGGTTCATCTTGGCTTTCGGTATAGAAAAAGTCCGGTTATTTCATTCAAATTAAATTTGAACTATGGCCGTGTTGCTGGTCGGGACAGTCTTACCCGCGAAGAATTCAGAAGAAACAGAAATCTGAGCTTTCGCTCTCCCATTTTTGAAACCTCTTTTCAATTTGAAGTTTCTATTGTTCAGCTAAAATCAAGCAAAAGTATTTACAAACTTCAGGGTGTTAGAGGTAAAAGTGGTGTCGATTTTAACGTATATCTTTTTGCAGGAGTAGGAGGTTTTTATTACAATCCCAAGGCACTACTCGGAGGCCGTTGGTGGGCACTCCAGCCGCTCGGTACCGAAGGGCAAGGAATTGCGGCTTCAAGAACACCTTACAAAAGATTTCAAGCTTGCTTCCCCATTGGATTTGGTTTCCGCCTTCCGCTGTCAGATAAAAACTGGACCATTGGTTTTGAATATGGTATGCGCATTACCACAACAGATTACATTGATGATGTAAGTACTACTTATTTTTCTCCGACACTTATTGCCGATCAATATGGCCCAGTTGCTGCTGCACTTTCCAACAGGTCTAGTCCGTTTAACGAAGGATTTATTAAAGGTTCAGCAGTTACCGGTCAACAACGGGGAGATCCGACTGATAAAGATGCATATATGTTTGGTATAATTACGCTAACGTATCGCCTTAAATCCGGAAAATCAGTTCTTCCAAAATTCAGGTAACTGTTTTACGTTTCAGCAGTATACTTGATTGTGCTATGCATAAAATTGCTGTTTTAGCCTTAATTTTCTCTTTGTCGCTTAATCCAACGATTAAGTCACAAGTATTTAATAAGTATTCTGAACTTGGTCTGTTTGGAGGGGCGTCCTATTATTTGGGTGATTTAAATCCAGGTAAGCAATTTTTCATGCCTCGCCTTGCAGGCGGATTGGTTTACAGATACAACCCCGGAAAAAGATTTGCCTGGCATATTCATGGTGTTTATGGCTCTGTGCAGGCAGATGATGCCAGAAGCACCGACGAAGCGCAACAATTAAGAAACTTATCCTTCCGCTCTCAGGTCATTGAATTTGCTACAATACTTGAATTCAATTTCTTCAACTACGAGATTGGCAATCCTTCTACGCCCATTACACCTTATATATTTGGTGGAATTTCCTTGTTTCGCTTTAACCCGAAGGCCGATTACTTTGGCGAATGGGTTGCACTTCAGCCGCTTGGCACTGAAGGTCAGGGCTCCACGGTATATGCTTCCAGAAAAGAATACTCATTAATAAACGGGGCCTTTCCCTTTGGTTTTGGAGTAAAATTTCATGCATTGGGCCGATTGGGTTTTAGCCTTGAATGGGGTCTTCGTAAAACTTTTACTGATTATTTGGATGATGTAAGTACTACTTATGCCGATCCGGATGTTCTTTTTGCAACACAGGGGCTTGTTGCTGTTGAGCTTGCCGACCGTTCTCTGGTCAATCCCGGCCCCATAAATACAAACCGCCAAAGAGGTAACGAAACGAATCGTGATTGGTATTCATTTGCGGGACTGACAATTACCTACAAAATACAGCCGAAAAGGCCAGATTGCGCGGCATACAAGTGAGGTAGATCAGATTCTCATTTCGTTTTCATCCCTTGTTACAGAATTCTCTGCACGCTTTCGAACAATCCAAATAAATCGTTAACAGAATCGTTCTATCTTTGCAAACTTATTACGCCGGGTCTTCCGGCGCGATGCTTTTATATGGCTGCAAAAGAAGAAATAAATTCATCAAAATTACCATCGCATATCGCGGTCATCATGGATGGCAATGGTCGCTGGGCAAAAGCACAAGGTAAATTAAGAACATTTGGCCACGAAAATGGTGTAAAAGCCGTTAGGGATACAGTTGAAGCCTGCGCTGAGCTAGGCGTTTCATATCTGACTTTATATGCTTTTTCAACTGAAAACTGGAACAGGCCTAAATTTGAAATCAATGCGCTAATGACTCTGTTGGTGTCAACCATCTCTAAAGAGACCAAAACACTCATGGAGAACAACATACGATTGGAATCTATCGGTGACACCTCTTCGCTTCCTTCCAAAGCTCGCAAGGAATTGGAAGAAGCCAAGAAAAAAACTGCTTCCAACAAAAGAATGACTCTTGTGCTGGCTCTTTCATATAGTTCACGCTGGGAAATCACCAATTCGGTGAAGACGATCGCCGAAAAGGTTAAATCCGGAGAACTGAATCCTCAGGAAATAAGCGAGAAACACATTGCGCAGCACCTCAACACGGCAGGAATGCCTGATCCTGAACTGCTCATCAGAACCTCAGGAGAGCATCGAATAAGTAACTTTTTACTTTGGCAAATCTCTTATGCCGAATTGTACTTCACTGATAAGCTTTGGCCAGACTTCAGAAGAGAAGATCTTTACGAAGCAATTGTTTCATACCAGCAAAGAGAGCGTCGGTTTGGCAAAACCAGTGAACAACTAACAAACTGATTCATGATTCGGATATTACTAGTTATTGCCCTATTTATATATTTTAATTTACCCTCCTTCGCGCAAATTACGCTAGGTGAAGGCCTTCAAAATATATCCTACGGAGCACCCAAGGAATACGAAATTGCCTCCATTAATTTTCAAACCAAAGACAACAGCAGTCTTGATCAAAATATCCTTCGTTTACTAACCGGATTGCAGGTTGGACAAAAAATCATGGTTCCTGGCGACCAAATTAGCAATGCAATTACCGCTTTATGGAAACAGGGTCTCTTTACAGGAATTACAATAAATGCGTCAAAAATCGAAGGTGATAAAATATTTCTGCAGGTCGAGCTTCAGGAAAGAGCTCGATTGTCTCGCTTTCGCTTCACAGGAGTTAAGAAAAACGAAGCCGATGATTTAAGAGAAGAAGTTCGACTGATTCGAGGCAAACCAATCAATGAAAACCTGCTGGTAACCACCAAGCAAACCGTGCTCACTTATTTTATTGATAAGGGATACATGGATGTTGAGGTAAATGTGAGCTCACAACCTGATACCATTCCCGGTGGCGGCGAATTGCTCAATATCGAGATTAATAAAAACAGAAGAATCAAGATTCATAAGATAAATATTTACGGAAACGAGCAAATTACTGATGGAAAATTGAAACGAAAAATGAAGAACACTAAGGAAAACCCTTGGTGGAGCATTTTTACCTCTTCCAAATTCATGGAAGAAAATTTTCTTGATGATCAGAAAAAAATCCTTGCACTTTACTACGATAAAGGTTTTAAAGATGCACATATTATTAAGGATTCTGTTTACAGGTATGACAAAAAAACAATTGATATAGATCTTCATATAAATGAAGGCAATCAGTATTATTTCCGCAATATTTCCTGGGTTGGTAATACAAAGTACACTTCAAAACAGCTAGGAGATATTCTTGGAATTAAGCAAGGAGATATATACAACCAGGCCAGCCTTGAACAGAATCTATTCATGAATGCGAGTGAAACCGATATTTCCTCTTTGTACATGAATGATGGTCACCTTTTCTTTCAGATTACCCCTGTAGAAACTTTTGTAAATGGCGATTCAGTTGACATTGAAATGCGCATTTACGAAGGCAAGCAGGCGAGAATCAACCGGGTAACCGTAGTCGGGAACGACAAAACCAATGACCACGTTATTCTGAGGGAAATCAGAACAAGACCAGGACAGCTTTTTAGACGATCTGACATCATAAGAACCCAGCGTGAATTGTCTCAATTGGGGTATTTTGATCCTGAAAAAATGGGGGTTAATCCCATGCCAAATCCACAGGATGGAACGGTGGATATTGAATATCAGGTAGAAGAAAAGCCTTCTGATCAGTTGCAATTATCGGGTGGCTGGGGAGCAGGACGCCTCATTGGTAATTTAGGTTTGGCCTTTAATAACTTCAGCGCAAGCAAATTCTTTAAAAAAGGAGCTTGGCGTCCACTTCCTTCTGGCGATGGGCAAAGACTATCAATCAACGCTTCCTCAACAGGTAGAGCATTTCAGAGCTACAATCTTTCTTTCACCGAGCCCTGGCTCGGTGGAAAAAAACCAAATTCCTTAACAATTACAGCTTACCACTCCTTGTTTGGGAATGGAGCGCCTAAAAATGATCCTAACCTAAGCCTCACAAAAAATACCGGACTTATTTTAGGCTATGGAAAAAGGTTGAAGTGGCCTGATGACTTTTTCACTTTGCAACTATCACTGAGTTATCAGTATTACGAACTCATTAATTCCACAGCATTTGTTTTAACCAATGGTTTTGCAAACAATTTTAGTTTTACCACAAATTTTTCAAGAAACTCTGTTGATGCACCTATTTATCCAAAATCAGGATCCACGATAAGCCTTTCGGTACAATTAACTCCTCCCTATTCGATTATTCAGGGCGCACAGCCCGATGAACTTGTAACAGACCAGCAAAGATACAAGTGGGTTGAGTTTCACAAATGGAAGTTTGATGCACAGTGGTTTACACCTCTTTCTCGCAACAAGAACACCCTTGTGTTAATGACCCGGGCTAATTTTGGATTTGTTGGATTGTATAACAGAAATAAAGGATTGGCACCATTTGAAAGGTTCCGCTACGGGGGAACGGGTTTGAGCGGTCTTACCTTTGGAGCTCAGTTCCTTGGAGCTGAAATCGTAGGTCTAAGAGGCTATAACGACGGTTCCATTTCCGGCCAAACAGGAAATGATGCTCCCATATACAACAGGTATACAATGGAATTGAGGTTCCCGATTTCATTGAACCCATCTGCAACTGTATTTGCTTTGGCATTTGCAGAAGGAGGAAACGCCTGGAGCAATTTTAACGATTTTAATCCCTTCAACATAAAGCGCTCGGCGGGCATTGGCGTGCGGGTGTTCCTGCCTATGTTTGGTTTGCTTGGTCTTGATTATGGTCGTCGTTTCGATAATATTCCAGGTTTCCCAGATATGGCAAAAGGGCAGTTCCACTTTATTATTGGACAGAATTTCAATTAATTATGGATTCAATATGCCCATTAACCATGTATTGCACGATTGTTGCCTTTTCAAAGTAAACCCATAGATAAATGTTTACTTTTGCACCTTCAACTCAAGCGGTTATGAAAAAGATTCTTTTAAGCTTTATTTTATTCTTGTCCGGAATGGGATTCCTTTCTGCACAAAAATTTGCTTATGTAGATACACAGTATATTCTGGAGAACTTGCCGGATTATAAATCTGCCCAGCAACAACTCGATCGGATTTCAATCCAATGGCAAAAAGAAATAGAAGCCAAGTTTGCCGAGATTGATAAAATGTACAATGACTTTCAGGCTGAAGCAATTTTGCTCACTGATGACATGAAAAGAAAACGTGAGGAAGAAATAATTGACAAGGAAAAGGAAGCCAAAGAGCTCCAGAAGCAAAGATTCGGAAAAGGTGGAGATTTGCTTCAAAAACGTCAGGATCTGATTAAGCCCGTTCAGGATAAAATCTACAATTCAATTAAAGAAATTGCAACGCAAAAAAACTATGCCGTAGTCTTTGATAAATCAAGCGACTTGACCATGCTTTTCACTAATCCGAAATACGACATTTCAGACCAGGTTCTTGAAAGTATGGGTTACACGCCCGGAAAGTCTGATGATCAAAACGACGAAATAAAAGAAAGTAAATAACGATAAACTTAACATACGCATGAAGCGAAACATTCTGTTCTCCCTTGTAGCAGTCTTACTGCTTGGTACTCACTCATTTGCTCAAAAAGGCAATAAATTCGGACATATTAACTCTGCTGAACTTTTAAGTTTAATGCCTGAACGCAGGGTGGCAGCTCTGGAAATGGATTCCATTACCAAAACCGTTCAAAAGCAGTTGGAGGAAATGATGACTGAATATCGGGCAAAACAGGAAAAATATTCCATTGAAGCCCCAAAAATGTCAGAACTGCTGAAGAAAGATAAAGAGGAGGAATTAAATAGTTTGGCTAACAGAATCCAAAGCTTCCAGCAACAGGCTCAGGGCACTTTGGAAGAAGAAGAACAACGATTGATCAATCCAATTATTGATAAGGCTAAAAAAGCAATTGAAGACGTTGCTAAGGAAAACGGATACACTTATGTATTTGATACATCAATTGGAGCCCTAATTTTTTGGGAAGAATCGGACAACATCATTGCGCTTGTCAAGAAAAAACTAAATCTACCCTGATCAACATATTTCTAATTTTTAAAGCAATCCAAATGGATTGCTTTTTTTATTCTTGCATATGGACAAAAATGCTCCAATAGGGGTTTTCGACTCTGGCATTGGCGGGCTCACTGTGGCCGCAGCCATTCACCGCCTCTTACCCGGCGAGTCTCTTATCTATTTCGGCGACACTGCACATTTTCCATATGGAAATCAATCGCCTCAAAGTATTGAAGAATATGGATTAGGCATTGCGGATTTTCTTGAGCAGCAAGGCTGCAAAATGATTGTGATTGCTTGCAATACTGCATCTGCACACGCATATAAAGCAGTAATGAAGAATTCAGGAAAACGAATTCCGGTAATAAATGTAATTGATCCGGCTTCGCAGGAAGTTGCTAAAAAATTTAGCGGTAAAACAGTAGGTGTAATTGCAACTTCAGGGACTATACGCTCAGGAATTTATAAAAGAAGGATCGAAAAACTTGCTCCCGGCACCCGTGTTAACAGCTTGGCAACGCCCCTTTTGGCACCCATGATTGAGGAGGGATATTTTAACAATAAAATTTCTACTACCATCATTCACTCTTATTTACAAAAAAAGACGCTTCAAAATATTGATGCGCTCATTCTGGGCTGTACGCATTACCCATTAATTAAGAAGGAAGTAGAATCTTATTATACCGGCAAAACAGTCGTATTTGATTCTGCCCAATGGGTTGCTAAAGCGGTAAAAGAACAACTTGAGTCATCAGGATTACGCGCATCGTCAGAAGCCCCGGTTTTCAACTTTTTTGTTTCGTACCTCACGCCAAGCTTCGAAAAAAGTGCACGTTTATTTTTCCCGGGAAAAGTAAAGTTCGAAGAGAAAAATATCTGGAAATAAAGAAAGCCCCGTTTTCACAGGGCTTTCTTATTATGTTGGATGTTTAATTATTTCACAGGATTGCCATCCAAATCCAGCTCCACCATTTCATATCCCAATGCGGCAACTTTGTCCCAGTTGCTTGCTTTATCACCTACCACTACAACAATCATTTTATCGGTTGGAAGGTATTGCTTTGCAAGTCCGTTAATGTCATTCTTGCTTATGGATTTGAGAATTGAAGATTGTCTGTCGATAAAATTCTTATCCAGTTTATAATCCAATATGGTTTGTAAAAACATCGCCTTCTGAAACGGTGTTTCATATTTTAGTGCATCACGTTGCCCCAATGAACTTTTTGTAAATGCTAGTTCATCGTCGGTGATTCCCTTGGCTTTGTAATTTTCGATCTCTGCGAAAAAATCCATGAGTGAACTATCTGTTTTCTCAGCTTTAACTCCTGCAGATGCGGAAAATGGCCCAATAATGTCGGAACCTGAGAAACCACTGCGTGCCCCATAGGTGTACCCTTTCTTCTCGCGAAGCGTGATATTGATGCGACTATTAAAATTCCCACCAAGTGGATAATTCATTAAACCTGCACGATAGAATTCGCCATCGGCATCGAATGGCATGGCCAAATAACCTATTCTTATTTCAGATTGGGGGGCGCCTTCTTTATTAACGAAGTAAACCTTTGTTTTATCCACCTTTGGTGGACTCGCAAGTGCAAGCGCAGGAAGTTTTGGCCCTTTCCATGAGGTCAAAACTGAAACTGCTTTTTCAGCATCCGCTGGACTAATATCACCCACAATCACCAATTTTGATTGATCAGGGCTAAAAAACTGTTTGTAAAATGCTTTCACTTCATCGAGGGTAATGGCAGATACGCTTTCTTTTGAACCTGAGGTAGGTACACCGAAAATATGATCGCCATAAAGCAACTTGTTAAACACATTGCTCGCTATTGTAGCTGCCCTTGTAGCATTGTTTTCAATACCTGCTATTGTTTGATTTTTAGCCGTTTCAAATTCCTCAGCATCAAATTTTGGGTGAAAAAGACGCTCTTCGAGCAATTCCATGGTGCGTGAAAAATTCTTTTTGAGCGAAAAGACCTGGACAACCAGCTCTTCGCGATCAGAATACACGTCAATGGAAGAACCAATTTTTTCGAGTTCGGCAGTCATTTGCTCGGTGGTGTACTTTTCTGTAGACTCATTTAATAAGGAAGCCAGTAAACTTGATGTGCCTGATTTTTGGGCAGACTCGCTTGCATGTCCAGCTTGAATAGACAATACCATAGAAACAGTAGGGAGATCGCTATCTGTGGCTGAAATCATACTCAAGCCATTTTCAAACGTCTTTTGTGTGAACTGAGGCAACACAATAGTTGGATTTGCTCCCGGTAAAGGTTTCTTGCTTCTGTCAAAATTGTCTTTTGCCTTATTATAAGAAAGATTTTTGTATTCTTTGCTTTCTTCAGCAGGATAGTCTGAACTTCTTTTAATCGTAAAGTTATCAGGCTTGGCAACAATTTCTGATTGCCCTTTCGGGTAAACACTAAGAATAACAGCTGGCTTTGATTTCAAATACTGATTATACACCCGCATCACATCTTCTTTGGTTAGCTGGCGCAGATTTTTTATTTCCTCTGTAATGTAATTTGGATTTCCTCTGAATGTTTCGAAGGAAGCAAGCTGACTTGCCTTTCCGCTTACACTTTGAAGGCCTTGAATGATACTTGCTTCACGGGTGCTTTTGAATCTGATGAGTTCATCGTCAGAGATCCCTCTTGTTGCAAAATCAGCAATAATTTGACGAATCTGGCTTTCCATATCGCCTAAAGTCCCCCCCGGAAAAGGAAGCACGTTAACGACAAAAGTACCGGCAAGTTCCTGACAAGGATTGTAGCATCGAGCTTGAACTGCTTTATTGGTTTTGATCATGGCCTGATAAAGCATGGATGTATTACCACCGCCAATTAGTTCAGCAAGGAAATCAAGAGGTAGTTCGTCTGGATGACCAGAATGTACCGAAGGCCACGTCATCATCAACATAGGGAATCGAATATTGTCCTCAAGCGAAATGTATCTGTCGGCATCCAACACAGCAGCTTGCTTTTCCATGGGTTTTACCTCAGGGCCTTTAGGGATGCTTCCAAAATACTGGTTGGCGAGTTTAAGTACATCAGCCGTATTTACATCACCAGCCACGGTAAGAACTGCATTGTTAGGGCCATACCAACGCAAAAAGAATCTCTTCAGATCCTCTACACTCACACGGTCAAGGTCGACCAAATAGCCAATTGTTGGCCATGAATAAGGATGCCCGAATGGATACAGGGCTTCGGATGTGCGTTCATTGATAAGACCATAAGGGCGATTGTCGTAGTTTTGGCCGCGTTCATTTTTTACGGTGGCGCGCTGAATTTCAAACTTCTGTTGAGTAACAGCATCAAGTAAAAACCCCATCCGATCAGACTCAAGCCACAATGCTGTTTCCAGCTGGTTGCTGGGAAGGGTCTCAAAATAATTTGTTCTGTCAGAATTGGTTGTACCGTTCAAGGTGCCACCGGCTTCTGTTACTGTAGCAAAGTGCTCTTCATCAGCAACATTATCAGAACCCTGAAACATCATATGTTCGAAAAAGTGAGCAAAACCTGAACGCCCAAGTTGCTCGCGTGCAGAACCTACATGGTAGGTTACGTCTACATGCACAATAGGGTCACTGTGATCTTCGTGCACTAGTATGGTGAGCCCGTTATCGAGTTTGTATTTTTTGTATGGGATAACGATTTCATCCCCCTTTCTGGTCACTTCTTCCACCAGTTTTTGAGCACTCAGGCTCGCAAATCCTGCTGCAAGCAGGAAAAAAATAACACTAACTAAGTTTTTCATTTTGGGTGTTTAATTTCAAGTTGCAAGTTTAACCAAAGATTTGCTAAATTTTTGATGTGCTGAACAAATTGATGTTTCATTTGTCCAATTAAATATATTTGCAACGTTTTCGGTTTCCGTTAATTCGGAATGAAAAGGGAATCCTGTGAAAATCAGGAACAGTACCCGCTGCTGTAAGCTCTTGAAAACATTTGTCAATAAAGTCACTTTTCCACCGCTGGTGGGATGGGAAGACGGCAAATGTGGAGCAAGTCAGAAGACCTGCCGAATTCGAATAAATTGAATCATGCTTTCGGGAATAAAAGCCATGATAGGTTCCGGTGAAATCCGCACAGGGTGCATTGCACCTGCCTGTCATGCTTGTATGCTCTTAAGCTCATGACAGAAGATGAAACAGATAATACTGATTGCAGCCATTCTTCATTTTGCAGTGCTAAGGGCGCAACAATCCGTTATGTCTGATACCGTGGTTTCGCTGAACGAATTTATTGTGCATGATGTTAGAAACGCTGAGCAAAATCCTGCACTTCTTCATATTTACATCAATACCGGCGAAAACGGCAACAATGTCTTTTCACTAGGCACACTTTTAAGCAGGCTTACGCCAGCATTCATTAAGCAATATGGTTCAGGAGGACTGTCAAGTCCATCGCTCAGGGGCACCGGAGCTGCGCATACCGCCTTGATTTGGAAAGGAATCAATTTGCAAAGTAGTATGAATGGTCAGCAGGATTTGAGTTTAGTACCCGCCTTTCTGTTTGATCATTTTTTGGTTCAGGAAGGAAGTTCCAATGCCGCATGGGGCTCAGGAGCCATCGGAGGCAGCATATTTTTAGAAAACAAAAGGCCCTCAGCATCCAAAGTCAGACTGGGAACGTCAATTGGATCTTATGGATTTTCGCAGCAATATGGCGACTTTGCCTATGGAAAAGGCAAAGTGATGATGAGGACAAAGGTATTTACAAGCCGTGCGGTCAATAACTTTAAGTATGTGGATGTTTCTTTACCGCAGCAACCGGTGCACCATCAGCAAAACGCAGCTAATAAATCATACGGCCTTATGCAGGACATTTCCTTGCAAAGCGTTAAATATTCGAGTTTCGATGCATCCTTGTGGTACCAAGAGGCAAGCCGGCACATCCCTCCTATTTTAACTGTTCCTTTTTCGGTTGCGCATCAATTGGATAAAAGCATCCGGGCAAATGCCCGATATGCATATGAGAAGGGCAAAACTCGTTTGAAAGTTAACCTTGCATTCCTCGATGAATTTATTCATTTCCAGGACTCGATGTTATTGCAAAATGCAGAAAACCGATCGAGATCATACATAGCTGAGTTGGGTTTTTCTAGAGAATTGCATCCCAATCACCATGCTGAGCTTGGCGTCATATATACTTTATCGGAGGCTAAAGCTGATGGTTATGGAGCCCATAAAAGGTACCAGTATCGACCTGCTGCTTTTGCTTCTATTCGCTCTCAATTTTTTAAGGGCAAGACTTTAACACTATTATCGCTCCGGCAGGAGTTGTTAAATGGTGAAATTATACAACCTCAACCTTCCCTATCGGCATCGCACAAACTGGCTTCTTTTGTAAATTTTCGTGGTCAGTTAGCAAGCACATTCAGAATTCCAACATTGAATGATTTGTATTGGAGCCCCGGTGGAAATCCGGATTTAAAGCCTGAACAGGGCGCATCTGCCGAAGGCGGACTTGATTTGAACTTTGATTTTTTGAACGAAAGGCTGTTGTTGACGATTCAGCCCGGAGCTTTTTACAATCGGGTTAACAACTGGATACAATGGTCGCCTGCAGCTAATTACTGGAGTCCGGCAAATTTACAAAGCGTAGAAAGTCGTGGTGCGGAACTTAAAACCGAAATTGATTTCAAATTGAAAAATTCGAGCAGCATTTCATTTTTCGTGCATGCGCAGTACGTTAATTCTCAAATAGCAAAAAATGATTATCTACCAGAACTGGAGGGTCATCAACTTATTTATGTTCCTTCAAAAACAGCGTCTTCGGGCTTAAATTTCAATGTAAAGTCTTTTTGCTTTTCGCTTTTGCATAATTATGTGTCGCAGCGTTTTGTAACCACAGATAATTCGGAGTTTTTGCCTTCTTATCATTTATTTCACCTGAATGCCTCTTATGCGATTGAATTTGGCAACATGTCATGCCATTTGTTTTCGCAAATAAATAACCTGACAAACCAAACCTATCATGTTGTGCTTCGCAGACCGATGCCGATGCGCACATGGCAAACAGGTATCCAGTTCGATTTTAACTAAACCCTAAACATAATGAAAACCCAAATTCTACTTTTTCTTTTTCTTGCAGGCTCGATTGTCAAAGCTCAGGTGGCCGATTTTGAGAATCAAACATTAGCACCGGAATCCTACTGGGCTGGACAAGATGGAAGCGCCGATTATTTTATAGATTCAGAAATCTTTTTTCCTACATCCTGGGACACCTCCTTTGGAGGATACTGGCTTTCGGGCTGGGCTTACAGCAACATGACTGACACAGAAACATCGGGGTACGAAAACCAATATTCAGCAAAAACGGGTGCCGGCTACAACAACAGTGCGAACTATGCGATTGCTCTTGGCGATGGCTATTTCAAGCCATCAGAAAACGTTTGGGAATACTTTGACTTAGCGCAATTTAAAATCACCAATTCCACCTATGCATTCAATAGCATGCGCGATGGAGATTTCTTTGCAAAGAAGTTTGGCGGCTCAACCGGAAATGATCCTGATTACTTTCGTGTGATTTTCAAAGGGTTCTATCAAGGCACACAAGTTGGCGAAGATGTTATTATTTACCTTGCAGATTTCAGATTTGAAGACAATACTCAAGATTACATTGTTGATGAGTGGATAAATGTTAACTTTAGCGGAATGATCTTTACGGACAGCATTGCCTATTCTTTCGAATCTTCAGATGTTGGTGAATTTGGCATCAATACACCAAAATATTTTTGTGCGGATAATTTTGAATACCAGCTTTTTGTCAATCAAATTGATGGAAACCATTCCTTACCAATCAGTGTTTCTCCCAATCCTGCTGCGAATTTCATTCGAATCAATAATCAGGATGCCGGACTCATGACTTATGAAATTTACAATACAGGAGGCCAATTGATTCAAACAGGAAGCTTATCAGGCTCTGATAACATTGATTTGAGTGCTTTAAACAATGGAGTTTACTTATTAAACCTGCGATCCGGCGCTGAACTGCGCTCTGCTCGATTTATTGTTGCCAAGTGATGCGCCATTTTACACTGTTACTTCTCCTCGTTCATACTTTCGCATTAAAAGCTCAGTTTCATCCACCGGCAGGTGAAGTAGGCACTTCTGCCATGCATACGGACAGTTCTGCGTTTGTGGGTTGGGCGAGCACTTGTGTTGTTACCCGAGGCCCGCAGCAAATTGGGGTAGTCGGTTCGGAACCTGCTTCCAGCGGATCAGATTCAGCGGCATTAGGAAAAGCCGGAACAGGTGGAGTTGTTTCGCTTGGCGATGGAGGTTATGCGGTTTTGGGCTTTGACCAGGCCATTGTAAATGGCGAAGGTTGGGATTTTGCAGTTTTTGAAAACTCTTTCGATCCACAGTTTTTGGAGTTGGCATTTGTGGAAGTAAGTTCCGACGGAATTTATTATGCGCGCTTTCCGGCAACCTGTTTATATGACTCAAGCGTGAGTATTGGACCCTTTGATTATTCAGATGCTCGCATGTTCAATAATCTCGCAGGAAAGTATCGTGTTTTGTATGGTGTTCCTTTTGATTTGGAAGAATTGGCAGATGACCCGGGTATAGATTTGAACTGGATTAAATTTGTGCGCATTGTAGATGCCATCGGGACCAACCAAAGCGATTTGTGTAGCCGTGATCAATATGGAAATCCGGTTCTTGATCCCTTTCCAACACCATTCGCAAGTGGTGGATTCGATTTGGATGCAGTTGGAGTTATTAACAGCACCGATCCTAATTCACTTAAAGGTATTGATCTTACTGATCTAGTTATTTATCCTCAACCGGCACAAGATGATTTTTTCATCAAGTGTAGCTCAGGTAAACTATCTCCTGAGGACATTCAATTTATTGACCTGTCAGGACGAGTCGTAAGTTCAATTACTATTGAAAGTTTACAGGATAATATATTCAGAGCCGATGTGCGTCGGGTTTTACCCGGAATGTATCTGCTAAAAGCCACCTTGCCAGGAGCGGAATTTACCCGTAAATTTGTTGTCAGATAGTTATGAATAAACAGCTCCTTCTTTTTGTTACGTTATTTGTGATTCTTAACGGTGGCTGCAAAAAAGATCCGGTTCATGATCCTGAAATACCCAGCCACATGCAGGAAGGCGATGTTGTTCTGGTGTTAAATGAGGGGAATTTTCAGTGGGGCAACTCCAGCACAACGCTTATCAAGATAAATAGCGGGGAGGTCACCCTGAATGCTTTTGAAAAAATCAATGATCGCCCTTTAGGCGATGTATTGCAGTCTGCTTTTCGGGACAATCAGCTGTTTCTGGTGGTCAACAATTCTCAAAAAATTGAAAGAATGCCCGATGCAGTGAGTAAGGCTGGTATTCCTATAACGGGTTTTCAGTCGCCCCGTTTTATGGTAAAAAGTAACCACGGATACTTTGTAAGCGACCTGTACGCGAATAAACTATACAAACTTAGCAATTCTCTATCTGTGGAAAGTAGCATATCCATGGCCGGATGGGGCGAAGGTATGGCCTGTCCTGATGGAGAACACGTTTATGTTTGCAACATGAGCAGTGGTTATTTAATGAAATTGGATGCATCGGAGGGACGGTTCACAGATTCGGTGAGGGTGGGCGATTCTCCAAAATCTGTGGTTGTAGATTCACAAGACCGCATTTGGGTATTGTGCGAAGGCAGCATCTACCCTGATGAAACAGAAGGGAGTCTTTGGTGCTTGAATGCCAGTGATCTGACGGTGCTTTTCAGTCAAAACTTTGAGTTGGGAGCACATCCTTCAAATTTAAACATTCGAAAACTGAATGAAGATACCTTGTACTTTTTGAAAAATGGAGTGTTTCGAATGCCTACTTCAACATTTGAAACTCCTCAGGCGGCTTTCATACCTGAAAACGGTCGCTTGTTTTATGGATTGGGCATCGACCTTCAGGGAAGAGTTTGGGTAAGTGATGCGAAGGATTATGTGCAGCAAGGTGAGGTTTATCGTTACAATCATTCAGGCATTCAGGAAGCATCCTACAAAGTAGGTATCATTCCATCGGGCTTTGTATTTTATTAAAAAATGAAAGCGGCGCGTCAAACAGTTTGGAACCCCTTGTACATTGGAGTTCTTTCTTACTTCTGTTTATTGCTGCCAGGCATGATTTTGTTTGCCCTTAATTTTGAAAAGCTGGGCAAGCCGCAGTTCAAAAAACCTGTTTTAACAGGTGGGGTGTTGTTTTTTCTGGTCATGCTGGCTGCATGGAATTACTTACCTGCGGGTTTCGACTGGTTGCTTGAAGCTCTGCACGTTGGAATTCCCGTGGCAATGGCGGCCTGGCAGCATCCGATTTACCGAAAACTTTTGGATGATGACAACAATGAGATTTACGCGGAGAGCCTGCTTAAACCCGCTGTTCTTTCGATACTATTTTTATTGGTTTTTATCGCGTTAACGCTTGCTTTGAAATGGTGGAGTCATGAGCGATTAAAAAACAGGATGGTTGAAGCAATGCAACTGTATGATACCGGCTCCTTGCAAGAAGCTGCAAATCATTTGAACCTTATCAAGACTGAATACCCGGATGAGCAGCTTGCATACATCAATCTGGCCATTACTTATGAAGCCATGGGCAAAGTAGATTCAGCTTCGGTGGTTCTTGAGGATTGGCTTTCAAAGGCTCCCGGTGACTCGCAAGCTCAGGAAATGCTTTATGATTTGAGATTTTCGAAGAGACAATAAACAGAAAATTCAGCTTTGTATTTTATTTCATACTTGTGCTTGTTGAGATTCGTAAAGCTCAAACAACGAATTAAGCTAAACATATTGCCAAATTAAGGAATGTTTGTTTTTATTGAATCTCTTAGACGGTGAGCAAGTTATTCAAGTAGAAATCATCAATTTGCTAGCGCATTTCCAAAACAAACTGTCGGCTCTTTCGAATATCGGGGCTGAGGTAGCGGTCGGTTTCTACTAATGGAACCACTTGCCGGTAGGCATCAAGCATACTTTCCAGTTCAGGTGAAGTTTTTTGTGGTCGCCTGAAATGCATTGCCTGGGCGGCATTCATAAGCTCAATTGCCAAAATGGTGATTAAATTTTCTTTTACTTTCCATGCCTTTGTGGCTGCGTTGGCGCCCATACTCACATGATCTTCCTGTCCGTTTGAGGAGTCAATTGTATCGGCTGAAGCCGGGAAACACAAGGTTTTGTTTTGGCTAACAATGGAGGCTGCTGTGTATTGCGGAATCATAAATCCCGAATTAAGACCCGGCTGAGCCGTTAAAAATGCCGGCAAACCTCTTCTGCCGCTTATCAACTGATAGGTGCGACGCTCCGAAAAACTTCCGGCTTCGTGCAGTGCCAAACATAAATAATCCAAGGCCATGGCTAGAGGTTGCCCATGAAAATTACCTCCGGAAAGCACGTGACCTTCTTCGGGAAAAATTGTTGGGTTATCGGTTACCGAATGCATTTCGGTTGTAAAAACCGACTTTACGTGCTCGAGAACATCGAAGGAAGCCCCTAAAACCTGCGGAATGCAACGAAATGAATAAGGATCCTGAACATGCGTTTTTGGAGATTCGGAAATCTCACTGTCTTTCAGGAACTGGCGCATAAGGTCAGAAACCAGTATTTGCCCTTTATGCGGCCGAATTCGATGCAATTCGGGGGAAAAAGGCTCAGTTCTAGCGAGAAAAGCATCGGCCGATAAGGCTGAAATTTTCACTGCTGCATACAACAAATGCTCCGCATCGATGCAAATTGCGATTCCATAGGCATTCATAAACTGAGTGCCGTTGAGCAAAGCCAAACCTTCTTTGCTTTTAAGTTTTAAAGGTTCCCAGCCAAACTTTTCGTGGACCTCGGCAGCACCACGCTTCACCTGATTCACATATACCTCGCCCATTCCCAATAAAGGCAGACTTAAATGCGCCAACGGCGCCAGATCGCCTGATGCACCTAGTGAGCCTTGCTCATAAATAACCGGAATGATATCGTAATTGTAAAAATCTATCAAACGTTGCACAAGCTCAGGTCTCACACCTGAGTAACCCAGCGAAAGTCCTTTAATTTTAAGCAGCAACATGAGTTTGGCAACCTGCAGAGGAACCAGTTCACCGGTTCCACAGGCATGCGACATGACCAAATTTTCTTGCAGCTGCTCAAGATCAGCTTCACCAATTTTCACGTCGCAGAGCGAGCCGAAACCTGTGTTAATTCCGTAAACTGGCCTTTCGGCTGATGCAAGATGATGTTCAAGAAAGTTGCGGCCTTTTTGGATTCGGGCAAGTGTTAAATCGGATAATTCAATTTTATCTCCTGAAAGAAGGAATTCGCGCAGGTTATTGTACTGAATATGATCAGGGTCAAGCCTTTGGCTCATAATTTTGATTTTGGAAAGGCAAATAGACAAAATTTATTGTGCCCTGCCAACTTGTTCAATCGAAATGAGTGACGAAACCGGTGATTGAATTCAGTTCAATTTCATTTTGCACACCCGATGCAAGATGTTTTACGATAGCCTTTCCTGAATTTCGTTCTGTTTCGCCATACATAAGTAAATAGGGAATTCCTTTTTTGTCGGCATACTCGAACTGCTTCCTGATTTTATCAGGCTCAGGATAAATTTCAGCAGGTATTCCACTGCTGCGCAGCGATGAAAGCAAAGGCAAGGCTTCGAGCTCATCCACCGGGCCAAAATTGGCAATTAGAATCACCGTTCCTGTTTCAACATTGGCAGGAAAAAGATTTTGGATGAGCAAAACATCATATATACGATCAGCTCCAAATGAAATTCCAACACCCGGCACATCGGGCAAACCGAAAATCCCGGTGAGGTCATCGTAGCGTCCGCCTCCGCCAATGGAGCCAAATTCTATGTCTTTCGCCTTTACTTCGAGAATGGTGCCTGTGTAATAATTTAATCCACGCGCCAGCGTGATGTCAATTACGAGCGAAGCTCCTGAAAGCTTCATGGCACCTGAATTAAAGTACTGCAACAAGCCCCGGAGTTCCGAAATTCCAGCTTGTCCGATTTCTGAATTCGAAAGAAAAGAATCAAGAAACTGAAGCCGCTCCCGGTTGTCTTCAGGCAGGTGAAAAACAGGCTTCAAGATATCAAGTTCAGACGCTGAAAACCCTTTTGATTGAAGCTCTTCAAGTACTTTTTCCTCCCCAATCTTATCGAGCTTGTCAATAGCAACAGTGAGATCGATGAGCTGATTCGGTTTACCAGTAACTTCAGCGATTCCCGCTAAAACCTTGCGGTTATTGATTTGAATTGTCACAGGCAGCTTAAATTCAGCGAATACCTGATCGTAGATGCAGATTAATTCGGCTTCGTTAAGTAGCGAGCGGCTTCCCACCACATCGGCATCGCACTGCCAGAATTCACGGTAGCGACCTTTCTGTGGCCGGTCGGCGCGCCAAACCGGTTGCATTTGATAGCGCTTGAACGGAAAGGCAAGATCGTTGCGATTCATGGCCACAAAGCGCGCAAAAGGCACAGTAAGATCATAGCGCAATGCCTTTTCAGAAACAGCATTTACCCAGGCAGCCGGATTTTCAGGGTCAAGCTGTTTTTCTCTGGCTTCTTTAAGAAAATCCCCTGAATTCAATATTTTGAAAATCAATCGGTCGCCTTCTTCACCGTATTTCCCGGTTAGCGTGGTGAGATTTTCCATGGCCGGAGTTTCTATAGCTCTGTATCCAAAGAGTTCGAACACCCGTCGTATGGTTGCAAAAATGTAATTTCGTCTGGCTGTTTCGAGCGGACCGAAATCGCGAGTTCCTTTAGGCAGTGAGGGTTTTGCAGACATTTTTATTGCATTTTTTCGGCAAGAAATTTCGCAGTATGCGATTTTGATTTTTTAAGCATTTCGGCTGGTGTACCGGCAAATACAATTTTACCTCCCTTTTCGCCCCCGTCGGGACCCAGGTCGATGATGTAATCGGCACATTTAATCACATCCATATTATGTTCAATCACAATCAATGAGTGCCCGTTGGCAATTAAGGCATCAAATGCATCAAGCAATTTCCTGATGTCGTGAAAGTGCAAGCCGGTGGTAGGTTCATCAAAAATAAACAAGGTGTTGCCCGCCGAACTTCCCTTGGTAAGAAAGGAGGCAAGTTTAATTCGCTGAGCCTCTCCACCCGAAAGGGTGGATGAAGCCTGCCCAAGATGAACATAACCCAAGCCTACATCGCGCAAGGGAAGCAGGCGTGAAACAATTTTCTGCTCTGTATTTCCGGCTTTTCCTTCAGAAAAGAAATCAATGGCGTCGTCCACTGTGAGTTCAAGAATCTGATCAATGGCCTTTCCGCGATATTCTACTTCAAGAATTTCGTCCTTAAAGCGCCGTCCCAAACAAACATCACATTCCAGTTTAATGTCGGCCATGAACTGCATCGAAATGGTTACAAAGCCTTCGCCTTCGCATTCTTCGCAGCGACCGCCGGCCACATTAAAGGAAAATACCGAAGGTTTGTAGGCCCGGTTTTTTGCAAGCGGCTGGGCAGCAAACAAAGCACGAATTTCATCGTAGGCCTTGACATAGGTAACGGGGTTACTTCGGCTCGACTTTCCAATTGGATTTTGGTCGATGTACTCAACAGCAGTCAGATTTTTATAATCGCCTTCCAGGCGATCGAAATGACCTGTTTGTTCTGCATAGCCTTCAAACATTTTTTTCAAGGCCGGATAAAGCAAGTTATTCACCAGCGAGCTTTTCCCGGAACCGGAAACACCTGTAATCACAGTCATTACACCCAGAGGAAATTCCACATCTACGTTTTGCAGGTTGTTGTGTCGCCCGCCTTTAATGCGAATGGATTTATTCCAGCTGCGTACTTTTGGACGTCTTGTAATTTCTTTTCGTCCAGTAAGATAGTCGGCCGTAAGGCTGTTGCCTGCATCAATTAAATCGGCATGTGTCCCGGTGAAAACAATTTCGCCCCCTCCGGATCCAGCTTCCGGCCCCAAATCGATCAGCACATCGGCAGCTTTCATGATGTCTTCATCATGCTCAACAATCACCACCGTGTTTCCGAGATCACGAAGCCTTTTCAGGACTGTTATTAATCGCTCGGTATCGCGTGAGTGGAGGCCAATGCTTGGTTCGTCAAGCACATATAAAGAGCCTTCGAGAGCCGAGCCAATGGATGTGGCTAAATTAATCCGCTGACTTTCTCCACCCGAAAGGGTGGAAGACAAACGATTGAGCGTAAGGTAGCCCAGGCCTACATCACAAAGAAAACCAAGGCGTGATTGAATTTCTATAAGGATACGTTTGGCCACCTGGTTTTCGTAATCATTGAGCTTGACCTGATCAAAAAAGTCTTTCACCCTATCCACCGGGAGCAATACCAAATCAATGATGTTTTTACCTCCAACCTTCACATAACCGGCGTCTTTTCTTAATCGTGTGCCTTTGCAATCGGGACAAACCGTCTTCCCGCGATAGCGGGAAAGCATGACCCGGTATTGAATTTTATAGGTTTGCTCCTCGACGTATCGAAAAAAAGCATCAATGCCTTCGGCATAAGGGGTGCCCTTCCAGAGCATTTCGCGGTGTTGCGGATCGAGGTCGTAATAAGCCCGGTGAACGGGAAAATCGACTTTAAGAGCTTGTTTTATGAACAGGTCTTTCCACTCGCTCATTTTTTCTCCCTTCCAGGGCGAAACGCAGCCCTCGTAAAGCGAAAGGCTTTTATCGGGAATGACCAGATCTTCATCAATACCAATAACACTCCCAAAACCCTCACAGGTTTTACAGGCACCAAAAGGGTTATTAAAACTGAACAAATGCACACCGGGTTCTTCAAAGCGAATTCCATCGGCTTCGAAGCGATTGTTCATTGTAAATGTTTCGGTTTTACCCGATTCGTGTGAACTTTCGATTATACATTCATCGTTGCCTTCGTAAAATGCTGTTTGAACAGAATCGTAAATTCGACTGTTGTTTTCGTCGTTTCCAGGTTCAACCGCAAAGCGGTCGATTAGCAATTCAAGACTAACTTTCTTCAGGCTTTTCAGGCTTTCTTCGAAAGCCTCGATTCTGTCTAACTGACCTTCCACGCGCATGCGTGAAAAGCCCAGCTGGCGGAGCAATGCCAGATTCTTTGGTTTATCCTGGAAACGCTCAGATTTGAGCGGAGCATAAAGCGATATGCGCGTTCCCGGTTGAAGTTTATTGATAAATTGGAGCACGTCTTCAGGACTGGAGCGGCTCACTTCTTTGCCGGACACCGGCGAAATGGTTTTGCCGATTCGGGCGAAAAGCAGCTTCATGTAGTCGTAAATTTCTGTAGAAGTGCCCACAGTAGAACGAGGATTGACTGAATTTACCTTTTGCTCAATCGCAATGGCCGGAGAAATCCCTTCGATGTAATCAACTTCAGGCTTGTTAATTCTTCCCAAAAACTGACGTGCGTAAGAACTGAGTGATTCAACATATCGTCGCTGTCCCTCGGCATACAGCGTATCGAAAGCCAGCGAGGACTTGCCGGAACCTGACAAACCGGTGATTACCACCAATTTGTTTCTGGGTATTTCAACGCTCACATTTTTGAGGTTGTGCACTCTGGCTCCCTTAATGTATATGGAAGTTTTGGGGTCGTGAAGGGTCTCTGGCAATGTGGACATGTGTAAGAAAGCTGCAAAATTAGCAAATACCTCTTGCTATTTTCAGAAAGGTTTATTTACTTTGCTCTTAACAATCCGAAAACTACGTTTGTTTTTGGGTGAAACATAAAAAAGGAACGCCTATCGCATACATCTCTACTTTTTAACAACAACGCACAACGTTTAAAAGGGAGGTCATATGCAAATATCTCAGGCGAGGGATCAGGAATTGGTCCGCAGCTACATCAACGGTCATGAAGAAGCACTTTCAGTGCTTGTAACACGTCATCAGCAAAAAGTGTATTCATACATTCGCATGCTGGTGAAAGATTCAGCACTTGCAGAAGACATCTTTCAGGATGTTTTCGTGAAGGTAATCAATACATTAAAGTCTGGAAACTACAACGAAGAAGGCAAGTTTCTACCTTGGGTGATGCGAATTGCACATAACCTGACGATTGACCATTTCAGGAAGTCGAAACGTATGCAGATGGTTCAGCCAAAAGACGACACTGATATTTTCAGAACACTGAAAATTGACGAGTTGAATATGGAGGATCAAATGGTTAAGAAGCAGATCATGAAAGATGTGAAGCGTCTCATCAAGGAGCTTCCGGCTGAGCAGCAGGAAGTATTGATTCTGAGGCATTACGCAGACATGAGCTTTCAGGAAATTGCCGATTTTACCAATGTGAGCATCAATACGGCCCTTGGCCGGATGCGATATGCGTTGATAAATCTGCGCAAAATCATTAAGGAAAAAGAAATCATTCTTTCGGTTTAATCACCCTAATCTGTTATTGAAAGCCTATTTGCGAAAGCAAGTGGGCTTTTTTGCATTGATGTTATTTGTCACTTTGTTTAGAGAAGCCAAACCTGTGTGATTATGTTGCAGAAGCTGCCTCGCAAGGCTCGACGGTTGATGTTATCATTATTTTCTAACATTGACCCATCGAAATGCACAGCACAGCATCGCATTTCACTACAATTAGGGATTTACCGATGGGTAAAGGCCAAATAACTTTGTGGTCTTCGAATCAATTCTAATTGTATGAAGTCATTTTTACCTGCTTTATTTTTTATTCTAGTTTCATTACCGGCGAAATCACAAGATCGCTTTTTTAAGTTCTTTCCTGGTTATGATAACCCTTTCATTACCTCAGTGTATTCGGTAAGTGATGGCTTGATTTGGTGCCTGAACAATCAAAACAGCACTACGTTTTCGCTGGAAAGAAGAATTGTTAAAACAGATTTCAATGGGAACACCAATTGGATTTTGGCACCCGACAGCAATAATTTTTCGATGCAATACGCTTGTGAACCGGCTCCGGGAGTTCTTATTCTTGGTGGGTTTTATAATATTCAAGGCCAGTTTGGCAATCAGGGTTGGGGAATTATAAGTCGCGTTGATGCCCAGGGCAATGTTGTTTGGGCAAAAAAAGCAACAGCTCAAACATCGGCCGGTTTTACCGGCGTTTATACAAACGGAGAAGTTATTTATGCGCTTTTTACCAGTTACAGTATTTTCAGCGGCACGCAAATGTATAAAGCGGCAGTAATTGCTTATGACTTAGACGGAAACAAACTGTGGGAAAACCTGTATGGGCATCCGGGGCTTACCACCAATTATTATTTTCAGGGGGCTACAATTGCTCAAAATGGCGATTTGATTGCCGCAGTGGATGTTAGAGGTAGCCAGAATGTCCAGGTAAGTGGTATTGTGCTAACTCGTATTTCGCCACAAGGTGTTGTGAGTTTTACCAAGCATATTAACTGGCATGGTGATTTTCAGCAAAGTACCGCAAATGGTGTTGCCGAAAGCCCCGACGGAAGCATATATGTAGGATGCAGGTTAATGACCGACCAAAGCTCGAACTATCCAAATGCTTTGTGGATTGGAAAATTTGGCTCCGATGGTGAACAATTGGATCAACGAATGTATTCAGCCGGCGAGGATGTGGGCGAAAACATTGCCGGCATGAAAGCTACAGAAACAGAGCTTGTGGTATATGTAAAACGCTATTCGCCTTTTGAAACTGTTCAACGGCATCTTGATTTGCTCGCGATTGATTATTCCGATTTATCGTTGAATGCATTGGGCTCAACAGATGCTTTTGTGGTTTTTGAAGATGTTTATGGCGAAGACCCACCTCAATTAGCCATTGGACCTGATGGCAGCTTTTTCAGTTCAGCCATCGTATTTTGCGAAGCAACACAAAAGGGCAAAACAAGCATGTTTAAGTGGAGCCCCAATTTAGAAACCGAGTGTAGTATTATTGATGCTTCGGGGGTTTACACCGATTCAGTAAGCACATTTACTTCAGTTGATTATACTGTTTCGCCGGGAAGCATACCTACCTATGAAGATGCGGGGGATATTGGTTTTGTTCAATTAACCGTCGATCAAGCTGCCGACTTTTGCGCAGGATGTGATGTAAGCACTAATTTTACTAATATTTTGATTGATCATGCCGGCTCGTTTTATCCAAATCCTGCAACTGAGTTGGTCGTGCTTCGCACAGAATGTTTGAGTTATAAAATATCTGATTTAAGTGGGCGTACCATTAAAGAAGGTGCTCTTAAAGGCGAAACGCAAATTTCGCTTTCGGGAATCCCCAAGGGCCTGTATTTTATAACATTGGATGGAAAAACCTCCCGATTGCTAATTACAAATTGATAAAGTGTTCCATCAGGAAAAACAGTGCAAATAAAACACTCGCAATTCCGTTGGTGGTTCCGAAAGCCAGGTTTACCCTGCTTAAATCATTGGGCTTCACAATAGAATGCTGGTAAATCAGCAAGGCAAGAAAAGCGACAAGACCTGCGAAATAGAACCAGCCAAATCCGGCATAAAATCCTGCGAAACTTAGTAAAACCGCTGTGAAGAAATGCAAAACAGATGACAAGTTGAGGGCTTTTCTTTTCCCCAGCCAAACCGGAATAGAATGTAACCTTGAACTACGGTCGAACTCCTCGTCCTGTAAGGCATAAATGATGTCAAAGCCGGAAGTCCAAAAAAGAACAGCCAATCCAATAATTACAGGCAAAAGTTGAAACTGTGCTGTAACTGCGAGATAAGCTCCTACAGGAGCCAGAGCCAATCCAAGACCCAGTACAACATGACAAAGCCAGGTAAAACGTTTGGTATAGCTATACCCCAATACAACAGCTAAAGCAATTGGTGACAAAGCAAAACAGAGTGGGTTAATAAGTGCGCTTACAAATACAAAAGCTGCTGAGGATAATATGACAAAAAGTAAAGTAGCTTGAGGACTAATGATGCCTGCAGGAATTTCGCGTATGGCAGTTCGTTGATTTTTCGAGTCAAACTCACGATCAATGTATCTGTTAAAGGCCATGGCGGCACTTCGGGCGAAAATCATACACAAAATCACCTTCAGAAAAAGCGACCAATCGGGATAAGAGCCTTTTGCATCAACACCCATAAAGAAACCAATAATTGCAAAAGGCAAAGCAAATACGGTGTGACTGAATTTAATCAGAGATAAATAATGGCGAATAGAAACAACAGTCATCGTTGCAAACTTTGATCAAAAGGAGTTCGGTTAATGATGGATCTGCCGAGGGTGATTTCATCGGCATATTCAAGTTCATCGCCAACAGAAACGCCTCTGGCAAGGGTAGAGATTTTAATGTTTAAATGGCTCAGCTTACGATAAATGTAGAAATTGGTGGTATCGCCTTCCATGGTTGCGCTGAGCGCCATGATGATTTCTGAAGCTTCGCCGGAAGCTGCTCTGGAAATGAGTGATTCAATTTTTAAGTCAGCCGGACTTGTTCCTTCCATGGGTGAAATGATTCCGCCTAGTACATGATACAATCCGCGAAATTGTGAAGTGTTTTCAATAGCCATCACATCACGTACATCTTCCACGACACAAATCAAAGATTGGTCACGTGAGGGGTCGCTGCAAATTGTGCATTTCTCGTGATCAGAAATATTGTGACATACAGAACACTGAATGAGGTCGCTCCTTAACCGGATAAATGCTTCCGCAAAACGGTCAACTTCTGATTTTTCACGTTTTAACAAACTTAAAACAAGGCGCAAAGCTGTTTTCCGGCCAACGCCGGGAAGAGAGGACATTTGATTCACAGCATCTTCAAGTAATTTGGAAGGAAAAGAAAGCATGGGCAAATATAGTACGATGTAACAATCTTCCTCTCAAATGGTTTCCTTTCGCATCCTTGCCATTCGTTGAGTTGTATTCATTTGATTGCAATTATGCTGTCTTGAATGGGCCTTGTGGTTGATATATTTCGAGTTTTTTGCCTTTTGGCATAGGTTTTTGGATGAATGACCATGTTATTGGCTGGAGTATTCATGAGCACAGCTAAGATAGCGTAGGTCAAAAAAAAATGAAGTTGAAAGGTATTGAAATAAAGTCTTTCGCCCTCTTGCCGTTAAAAAACCTATTTTTGGAGCGCAAACACGACTTAAAATTGAAAACAGCGCTAATTACCGGAATAACCGGGCAGGACGGAGCTTACCTGGCAGAATTCCTGTTAAATAAAGGCTACAGGGTGCATGGCATCAAGCGCCGCAGTTCCCTTTTTAATACTGACCGGATTGACCATTTGTATGAAGATCCGCATATCCAGCATGCCGATTTTTTCTTGCATTACGGCGACTTAACCGATTCGTCCAACCTAATCAGGATTGTTCAGGAGGTTCAACCCGATGAGATTTACAACCTTGGGGCAATGAGTCATGTGAAGGTAAGTTTTGACGAGCCGGAATATACCGCCAATGTAGATGCACTTGGAACGCTGAGAATTTTAGAGGCCGTGCGTTTGCTCGGTTTAACCAATAAAACAAGAATTTATCAGGCTTCTACTTCCGAATTGTATGGCCTGGTGCAGGAAGTTCCGCAAAAGGAGAGTACCCCGTTTTATCCCCGCTCGCCCTATGCGGTTGCCAAGCTTTATGCTTACTGGATTACCGTGAATTACCGCGAAGCCTACCAGATGTTTGCTGTGAATGGGATATTGTTCAACCATGAAAGTCCCAACCGTGGTGAAACATTTGTTACCCGAAAAATAACAAGAGGTGTTTCGCAGATTGCTTTGGGCATGCAGGAAAAATTATATATGGGCAATATTGATTCAAAGCGTGATTGGGGCCATGCACGGGATTATGTTGAGGTTATGTGGCGTATGTTACAAATTGATCACCCTGAAGATTTTGTGATTGCTACCGGCGAAACACGCACAGTTAGAGAGTTTTTACACAAGGCCTTTGCCGAGGTGGGGATTGAAATAAAGTTTGTGGGTCAGGGTGTTGAGGAAAGAGCTTTTGTTGTATCCTGTTCACAAGCAGAGTATCAATTGCCTGAAGGCAAGGAAGTGGTTTGTATTGACCCGGTATATTTCAGGCCAACCGAAGTAGAACTTTTAATTGGAGATGCAAGTAAAGCCCGTCAAATGCTTGATTGGGAACCGCGTTATAGTTTTGATGAGCTTGTGAAAGACATGATGGAATCTGATTTGAAGCTATTCAAAAAGCAAAAACAGATGAATGAACTAGGCTATGGAAAGGTGGTTCGATAGCGAGGTTGTAATTCTTGAATTCGTGAGAATGATATCGGGTAATTGCCGGTTTTTCTCAAGACCATCTAAGGCAATTTTAATAGATTGTTAATGGTGCTCACATGGCGAAAAAAACAGTAGATTTGCCGCTTTGAGTGAAAACCGTGACTGACTCTAACGAATCTTCCTGGAATCTAATCATCAAGCCTGAAGGGCGGCTTTTTGATGTTAAATTTAAAGACCTTTGGGATTATCGTGATTTACTTATACTACTTGTTAGACGAGACATTGTAACAGTTTATAAGCAAACGCTTCTGGGCTTTTTTTGGTTCATCATACCTCCGGTATTGAATGCGCTAACCTATGTAATCATATTTGGATTGTTTGCTAAGGTTCCTACAGGTTCCGATAACCTGATTCTATTTTATTTAAGTGGTGTAATTGCCTGGGGTTATTTTGCCGATTGTATCAATCGTACTTCATCCACTTTCAGAACCAATGCTTCTATTTTCGGCAAAGTCTATTTTCCCCGATTGATTGTACCAATGGCCTCTGTTCTATCTGCATTGGTAAAATTCTTTGTTCAGTTTCTCTTTTTACTGGTAGTGATGGCTTACTTCGGCATTACCGGTTTTGCTCCATACATTCAATGGGAATTGCTTTGGGTTTTACCTATTGTTCTATTATTAATGGCACTTTCGGGGATGGCCATTGGCTTAATTATATCCTCACTCACTACCAAGTATCGCGATTTAAGTAATATTGTTCCTTTTGCGGTTCAATTTTTAATGTATGCAACTCCGGTTATTTACCCATATACATTTTTTCCTGAAAACCTGAGGTGGATTTTTGACTGGAACCCGCTCAGTCCTATGATTGAGATTTTTCGTCACCTGTTGTTGGGGACCGATCGCTTTAATTTATTGCAACTCGGAGGTAGTGCTTTATTTACGGTGTTTTTGATGTTCATAGGGCTGATTTTATTTAGCCGAACAGAACGTAATTTTATGGATACTGTGTAAGCCTATGAAAACAGTTGTTCACGTCGATCACGTATCAAAAATGTTTCGCTTAGGCGAATTCGGGTCCTCAACGTTAACTGAAGACATTCGCGCTTTTGTTAACAAGATTGCCGGAAAATCGGCCCCCCATCATTTAAAAGCTGAGATAAACGACCGGGTTTCGACCGGTAACTCTGATTATGTTTGGGCATTAAAAGACATCAATTTTGAAGTAAAGGAAGGTGAAATTATTGGCCTCGTAGGCCGAAATGGCGCAGGCAAATCGACTTTACTTAAGATTTTATCGCGCACGACCTCACCAACGCAGGGATCGGTTAAAATTAGAGGGCGCGTTGCCAGTTTATTAGAAGTTGGAACAGGTTTTCATCCCGATTTATCGGGAAGAGATAATATATTTTTGAATGGAGCCATATTGGGCATGCGCCGATCTGAAATAAAGGCGAAGTTTGACCAAATCGTCGATTTTTCTGGCGTTCAAAGGTATATAGACACTCCTGTAAAGCGTTATTCATCGGGCATGTACATTCGTTTGGCTTTTGCTGTTGCAGCCCATCTTGACCCCGACATTCTCATAATTGATGAAGTATTAGCCGTTGGCGATGCAGAGTTTCAGGCTAAGTGTCTTGGAAAAATGAAGCAAGCTTCAGACCAGGGTAGAACGGTTCTGTTTGTAAGTCACAATTTGGGTGCGGTTTCTGATTTATGCACGCGGGCAATTATGCTTAAAAACGGGCACATTCATCATGATGGCCCAACCGAACTAGTCATTAGGAAGTACATCGACGATAATCTGAATATCAGGTTAACCGATTCGGAAGCCTTTAAAGATGCTTCATTCAGGAGGGGGACCGGTGAAGTAAGATTTGAGAAAATAGCTTTAATCGATGAGGCCGGTCATGAAACCAATGAATTCTTGCCAGGAGACTGCATGCGGGTCAGAATGCAAATGAAGGTGAATGTTGTTCCTCAGGAATTAATGGCTTCCATTCTGCTAAAGTCCGGAAAGTCAAAGGAAATAGTAACCTCCACAAACAGAAATGAAGTAGATTTGGATCGTTGTAAGCCCGGCGATGTTATAACCGTTGAATATACCTTTCCGAAGTTAAGTCTTCGTCCGGGTGTTTATGAAACCTATTACTGGCTTGGTGATCGTCGAGAAGAAACAGCATTCGATGTAGTTGACAACCTGTTGCCTCCTGTAATTATTAAGCTTCCTAAGGAGCAGTCTGAATTATTTACGGTTGGCTATTTTAACGAAAATTTTAATTTTGACCAATTCAAGGAAGATTGAATCTGATGGCATTGAACGATAAAAGTATTTTGATAACCGGGGGCACCGGTTCTTTAGGAAAACAATTGGTAAGAACCATTTTACTGCAGTATCCCGGAGTAAAAAGGCTGGTCGTGTTTTCACGTGATGAGCAGAAACAGTTTCAAATGGCTCAGGAGTTTCCCGAAAGTCGCTACCCGGAAATAAGATACTTTATTGGAGATGTGCGCGATTTCGAGCGATTGAAAAGAGCCTTGACGGGCATTGATTATGTGATTCATGCCGCAGCAATGAAACATGTTCATATTGCGGAATACAACCCCGATGAATGTGTTAAAACCAACGTTGGGGGTGCAGAAAACGTGATACGTGCCTGTCTTGAAAGTCCATCTGTTTCAAAAGTTGTAGCCCTTAGTACCGATAAGGCATGTGCTCCAATCAATCTTTACGGAGCTACAAAATTAACCTCTGATAAGCTTTTCATAGCAGCGAATAATATTCGTGGAAAAAAAGACATTCGCTTTTCTGTTGTCAGATATGGAAACGTGATGGGTTCAAATGGTTCAGTAATCCCCTTCTTTTTGAAAAAGCGGGCAAGCGGAGTTCTTCCGATAACTGATTCCAATATGACACGGTTTAATATCTCACTGGATGAGGGCGTTGAAATGGTGCTTTTTGCACTTGAGAACGCATGGGGAGGTGAATTGTATGTCCCCAAAATTCCGTCGTATAAACTAACAGATCTTGCCGAAGCCATTGCGCCTGAATGCAAACTTGAGGTTATTGGAATTCGCCCGGGTGAAAAGATTCATGAAGAAATGATTACTGCATCAGACTCATACAACACCTATGATATGGGTCAGTATTATGTGATTTTACCCCAGGCAACCGACTGGGATAAAAATGAGTTTCTGACAAAGTTTAGCGCTCAACCGGTTGAAAAAGGGTTTTGCTACAATTCAGGAACAAACGATCGCTGGGAAACAGTTGAAAGTTTAAGAGGTCTTATAAAGCAACATGTGGACTTTGAATTTACTGTATGACCATTCCTGAAAAACCCATTAGCTACGGCAGGCAGAACATAACCGAGGAGGATCTTGAGGTTGTGCGACAGGTAATGTTAAGTGATTATTTGACGCAGGGTAGTAAAATTGATGAATTCGAAGAGGCTTTCAGTAATTATGTAGGAAGTAAATATGCCGTTGCATTAAGCAACGGAACTGCGGCTTTACATTTATGCGCACTTGCACTCGGAGTTAACGAACATAGTAAGGTGATTGTGCCCTCAATTACCTTTGCGGCTTCAGCCAACTGCATTAAATATTGTGGCGGCGAGGTTTACTTTTGCGATATCGATTCAACAACGTATACGGCTGATTATGATAGCATTGTAGCAATGATTGAATCAAAGCCGGCCGGCTTTTTTAACGGACTGGTTTTGGTTGATTTTGCCGGATATGCTGTTAATCTTGAAAAATTCAGGGCCCTTGCGGATAAGCATGGCATGTGGATTCTGGAAGATGCTTGTCATGCACCCGGAGGTTTTTTTAAAGATCAACAGGGCAAGCAACAAGCATGTGGAAATGGACAGTTTGCAGATTTGGCCATCTTCTCTTTTCATCCTGTTAAGCATATCACCACCGGTGAAGGTGGGATGATTACCACCAATAATCCGGAACTTTTTAAAAAGCTCCAGATTCTGCGAACTCATGGAATCACCAGAGATCCTGCATTATTGCAAGCAAATGATGGAGCCTGGTATTATGAAATGCAAATGTTGGGTTTCAATTATCGCTTAACTGATTTTCAAGCTGCTTTAGGTACTTCTCAATTAAAAAGAGCTGAGGCAGGTGTGCATCGCCGCAGGCAACTGGCGGCTAGATATGCAAGTGCATTTGAAGGAAAAGCTTGGAATCTTGGGAACTCAGGAGTAAAAGAAGGACATGCTTACCATTTGTTTATTTTGCAAAGTCCAAAAAGGAAGGAACTTTACGACTTTCTGAGAACACGGAAGATATTTACCCAGGTACATTATATTCCTGTGCACAAAATGCCTTATTACAAGCAGTTTGCAGAAACACCTCTGTTTTTGGAACAGGCTGAAAAATATTATCAAAGCTGTTTAAGCTTACCCATGTATCCTGAATTAAGTGACGAAGAGCAGGATTATGTGATTGAACAAATTCATTCTTTTTATGAGCAAACTAAGTGAACAACAAGAATTCTGGGCCAAGCGTTATGCTGGTGACTACATCAGAAAAAACAGCAGTTTTGACCAAAAAACAGGAGTTGAAGGCTGGTCAAAAATGCTTCGGCAAGCCGAAGGAATAAATAGCATCCTGGAGTGCGGTTCCAATATTGGAAGGAACATTGGCTTTTTGAATGATTTGCTCCCACAAGCCAGTAAATCCATTATTGAAATAAGTGTACCGGCTTACGAATTTGTAACTCAGCACTATCAAATAGATAGGAGTTTTAACGGTCCGATTGTTTCTTCGGAATTCGAGCCGGAAAGCTTCGATTTAACATTTACCTGTGGTGTATTAATTCATATTCACCCCAACGATTTGCTTGCGAACATGCAGAAAATGTATACGTATTCACGCAAGTACATTCTCATCGGTGAATATTTTAACCGGACACCGGTGATGCTTGAATATCAGGGTGAACAAGACAAACTTTTTAAGTCTGACTTCGGGAAAACATTTTTGGAGAATTTCAATGTTCGTTTAGTGGACAATGGTTTTTTATGGGGCCATCTTTATGATGCAGGAGGCTTTGATGATATTACCTGGTGGCTTTTTGAAAAATAGGAAGTGCTGAAATGGAATTCCCGGAAAATTACGCGGCGCTGAGTAAAAATACATTTACGAGAGACGATTTTTCGATTGTTCCAATAAGGCCTGAACATCGTTTCAGCATCATGAAATGGAGAAATGAGCAAATTTTCCATCTCAGGCAGAATAAAATTCTGAGTTCAGAAGATCAGGATACCTATTTTTCGGAAGTTGTACACCCCTTGTTCAGGGCTGAAAAACCGAATCAGTTCCTTTTTTCATACTATTATCAAGGTGTTTTTTGCGGCTATGGCGGTTTGGTTCACATCAATTGGGTTGATAGTCACGCTGAAATATCTTTCCTGATCAACACCGAGCTCGAAGCCATTGATTTTGAATTGCACTGGAGCGCATATTTAAAACTCATCGGGGAGCTTGCATTTGACACGCTCAAGTTAAATAAGATTTACACATTTAGTTACAATTTGAGGCCTCGGCTTTATCCGGTGCTGGCTTCAAACGGTTTTACCGAAGATGCCCGATTAAGAGAGCATATTTTTATTGAAAATCGAAGAGTTGATGCTTTAATTCATTCCAAACTCAATCCTTGGTTGAAATTGGCTAAAGCCGATATATCTAATCTTGAATCAACCTATTTGTGGGCATCAAGCGAAGAAGTGCGTCGTTATTCGTTCAATCCCCGCCCAATTCCTTTTGAGGAGCATAAAAACTGGTTTTTAACGCTACTTCAAAGAAAAGATGTTTGCCTTTACATACTTTATTCACGTGATCGGGAAATTGGCTCTATCCGATTTAACTTGACTGATTTATCAGAAGCGATGATCAGTTACCTGATCGATCCCGCGTTTAGCGGACAAGGACTGGGAACCAGATTACTTCAACTGGGAGAGCAAAGAATTGTAAAAGATTTCCCTTCAATTCGCCGTATTTTTGGTGACGTGATGCCCGAGAATTACCCTTCGTTGAAAGTCTTTCGTAAACTGGGTTATAAAGAAGAGCAAATTGAAGAGAAGAAAATAAGGTTCAGCAAAATAATTGCATCGTGAAAATTGGAAACATAGAAATTGGGCCCGGAAAGCCTGTCTTTATAATTGCTGAACTTTCAGCCAATCATAATGGAAGTCTCGATACCGCGCTGGAAACGATTCGCGCTGCCAAGCGAGCAGGCGCTGATGCGATCAAGCTGCAAACATACACGGCTGATACCATAACCATTTCAAGTGATAAACCGGACTTTCTGATCGAGGGTACCATTTGGCACGGCAGAAAGCTGTATGAATTGTATCAGGATGCTTATACACCCTGGGAGTGGCACGCTCAATTGTTTTCAGAAGCAGAGAAACAGGGTTTGCTTTGTTTTTCGTCTCCATTTGATTTTAGCGCAGTTGATTTTCTGGAAACGCTCAATCCACCGGCTTACAAAATTGCATCATTTGAAATTACCGATATCCCGTTAATTGAGTATACAGCCAAAAAAGGAAAGCCAATTATTATTTCAACGGGCATCGCCTCTGATGGAGATATTGAACTGGCTGTGCAAACCTGTAGAAAAGCGAATAACAATCAAATCGTGCTTCTCAAGTGTACCTCCAGTTATCCTGCACCTGTTGAAGAGGCTAACATAATAATGGTGAGTGATTTGTCGAAGCGTTACGGTGTTCTAAGTGGCTTATCCGACCATACCATGGGCAGCACTGTGCCGGTAGTTGCAACTTGTTTTGGCGCTTGTGTTATTGAAAAGCATTTTATTCTGGATCGGTCTATTGGAGGTCCGGATGCTTCATTTTCATTAAATGAGGCGGAATTTACCGAAATGGTTCGTGCGATTAGGGAGGCAGAAAAGGCCATTGGCGTGGTAGATTATCACTTAACGCCTAAACAGGAGGCCGGAAAGGTGTTTTCCAGATCGCTTTACTTCGTAAAGGATCTGAAGAAAGGCGATAAAGTAAGCACTGAAAATGTCAGAAGTATCAGACCCGGATATGGTTTGCATCCAAAATTTTTGAAAGAAATTTTGGATAAAGAAGTCAACCAGGACATTGAACGTGGAACACGAGTTAGCATGGATTTTTTACAATGAAGAATTGTATTGCAATCATTCCCGCCAGAGGCGGAAGTAAAAGGATTCCCAGAAAAAACATCAGACCTTTTGAAGGTTCTCCTATCATCAGCTATTCCATCAAGGCAGCTCTTGATTCGGGCTGCTTTACAGAAGTTATGGTATCCACAGATGATTCAGAGATTGCAGAAATTGCACTTTACCATGGTGCAGTAGTTCCTTTTTTCAGATCGGAACAAAATTCAGGCGATCAGTCAACAACCTCCGAGGTTATTCTTGAGGTGCTTTCTGCCTACAAACAAAAAGGAGTTGATTTTGATTATGCATGTTGCATTTACCCCACGGCACCATTTGTAAATCCCGCAAAACTAAAGGAGGCTTTTGAAATCCTTAAGAAAGAAAACGCAAGTACGGTGTTACCAATGGTTCGTTTTTCCTATCCCATTTTCAGAGCCTTAAAACAAGAAAACAGAAAACTGGATTTTTTCTGGCCTGAATACCGTTCATCGCGCTCACAGGATTTGCCTGAAGCATTCCACGATGCCGGCCAGTTTTATTTTATGGACGTCAAGCATTTCTTGAAAAACTCTCAAATTTTTAATGCAAACACGCTGGGTATAGAAGTTCCTGAGCGAGAGGTGCAGGACATAGATAATGAAAGCGACTGGATCCTGGCTGAAATGAAGTTTAGACTCATGCACAATACATAGGATGTCCTGATTTGGTTGTCGTCTAACAATTGTTAAAATAAAACCTTGGTTAAAGCTTGTTTTAATTACCCAATTTCAGCAACGAGTGGTGAACACAAGTTTCCTGCGTTGATTTTTTTAAAGTTTGCGGATCAACCAAAAAAAGGCCCTTTTTTAGCGATTCTAAAACAGACTTCGAGGGTTTTATGAAATCAGAAGCATTTATTTGAAGAAATAAGCTTCATAAAATTAGGCTTAAATAATATAATACTCATTGCGAATTTATTCGTTTTTTTGCCTATTGTTATTGTTCCGGATTACTCCGGATTTCATCTCATTTGTTCGATTTAAACACCGAAGTAGGTATGGATAAATTAAAAGCTATTGGTAAAATTCGCAATCTGTATAAGGAAGGCAAAAATCTGATGGAATACCTTCGTTCAGGCGATTCGTTGAATGATGCCGAAAGCATAATGATTAGCTACGATTTTCAAGCGGGTTCATACATAAAGAATGCAAGTGAAAATCAAACCTATTTTGACAAATACTCCAGTATGATTTGCGATGAAATCAGGGCTCTCGGAGAATTTAAGTCCATTATGGAGGTTGGCGTTGGTGAAGCTACCGTTATGGCTCCAACAACTCAAAAGCTGGATCCTGAAAATAAGCTTATTAAATATGGCTTTGATATATCCTGGTCAAGGGTTCGGCATGCAAAAGAATATGTTAAAAAGTTCAATCAGGACATATCGTTTTTTACGGCTAATTTATTCGAGATTCCATTAGCGGATAACACAATAGATATTGTGTACACCTCGCACTCACTCGAACCCAATGGTGGAAAAGAAAGGGAGGCTTTGCTTGAATTATATAGAGTTGCTGCTAAATATGTTGTTTTACTTGAACCTGATTTCGTTCGAGCCTCTCCAGAGGCCAGGGCCAGAATGGAAAAGCATGGTTATGTAAAAGACTTAGCAGGTTTTGCTAAAGCAGCGGGAATGGAAGTGATTGCTGATAAACCTGCACCAATTTATATCAATCCATTGAATCCGACAGGAATAACCATCATTCGAAAGTCTGCCGAACAGGCTGGAGAAGGTGGTCTTTGTTGTCCAATTACAAAAATGCCATTGATGCGCGATCATCAGGCATTGTTTAATCAGGACGGAGGATTGCTATATCCAATCATTGATGGGATTCCTTGCCTGCTCTCGGGAAATGCTATTCTGGCGAGTCAATACACTAATTTTGAGCATTGATGGGGATTCAGTATTGTAAGAAATGCTTAAACGTTAGTACGCGTCCAAACATTCGTTTTTCGGATGATGGGGTTTGCCCTCCCTGCAATTTTTTTGCAGGAGACTATAAGCCAGAAGAGGAAGTAGTAGAGGAGAAGTTAAAGGAAATAATAGCCTTTGCAAAAGTGAATAACCAATCGGGATATGATTGTATTATTGGTGTTAGCGGAGGAAAGGATAGTACACGGCAGGCTTTGTATGTAAAGGAAAAGTTTGGTTTGAATCCCTTACTTGTTTCCATGAATTATCCTCCTGAGCAGATTTCGCTTAACGGGGTGAATAACCTTAGTAACTTAATTGAGCAAGGTTTTGATTGCATAAACATCAGCTGTTCTCCGCAAATCTGGCGTAAAGCCATGAAGCACGCCTTTATAAATTACGGCAATTGGGCCAAAGCTACCGAATATGCCTTATTTGCAAGTGTTCCAAGGGTTGCGGTTGCCTACCAAATTCCACTTATTTGGTGGGGCGAGAATGCTGCCGCCGTTTTGGGCGAGATGGGAGTTTTAGGTAAGGATTTGAGCGATGGTAACCGTTTAAAATACAGCAATACTTTAGGTGGCGGAGATTTTAACTGGTTGCTTGATGTTGGTGTTACCCGTAAGCAGATTCTTCAGTTCATTTATCCAACGGATCAGGAAATGGATCGTGCCAAAATCAGAATTGTGTTTCTTGATTATTTCATGAAAGAGTTTTCTATGCAGGCAAACGGCAAATTTTCAGCTACCCGGGGACTTCATATGAAAAAGTCAAACCCGTTGCTTAATCCTGATATTACCGGCACCTCCATGGTCGATGAAGACTTCATCAATGTGAATATGATGATTCGCTATTTGAAGTTTGGCTTTGGGAGAACTACCGATTTTGTGAATGAAGAAATCCGTTATGGAAGAATGACCCGAAACGAAGGAATTGAATTGGTTTCGAAATACGATGGTAATTTTGACCCTGAGATACTGGAACGTTTTTGTGCTTATATTGAAATTACAGTTACAGATTTCTGGGAAATTGTTGACCGTTACGTTAATAAATCTCTGTTTGAGCGCGAGCGCGAAGGTGTTTATAAACCACTTTTTAAACCTGGACTTGGATTATGAAAAGCGCATCGGTTTGTATAATTGATTATGGAGTGGGCAACACCCATTCTGTTTTTAATGCGCTCAGTTATCTGGGCTATAAGGTGAAATTATCGCAAGATGCTTCTGTAATTGAAAAATCGGATGTGCTTTTGCTACCCGGAGTTGGCGCATTTGAAGCAGCCAAGCACAACTTACAACAAAGAGGGCTTATTCCAGTACTGAATGAACAAGTACTTTCCAATAAAAAACCGATTCTTGGTATTTGCCTAGGAATGCAATTAATGGCAAGCTACTCTGAGGAAAATGGTTTTTTTGAAGGCCTCAACTGGATACCCGGCAAGGTGATCCGCATTGCCGAAAACACCTCTTTTCCCGTACCGCATGTGGGCTGGAACCAACTTGAAATAAAAAAACAAAGTCCTCTTTTTTCAAGGTTAAACAATGAATCGCATTTTTATTTTGACCACAGTTATCATTTTGTGCCTGAAAACCCCGAACATATTGCAGCTCACTGCAATTATGGAACTCCTTTGGTAGCTTCTTTAATGAATGAGAATATTATGGGAGTTCAGTTTCATCCGGAGAAAAGTCAAATTAACGGACTAAAGCTTTTTCGCTCATTTGTCCAAGAAGCTTTACAGTATGTTTAAGAAAAGAGTGATTGCTGTTTTACCTGTGTTGAATAACATTGTTGTTCAAAGCTATGGATTCAAAAAATATCTGCCAGTCGGCAAAGCCGAGATAGCAGCTGAATTTCTTAATTCATGGGGCATCGATGAAATTGTTTTAGTAGATATTTCGGCGGGAAAACAAGGGAGATTTATTTCACCTGAAATGGTTAAAAAGGCATCATCAAGATGCTTCACCCCGATAACCGCAGGAGGTGGAATCTCAGAACTTTGGCAAGCCGATCAGCTTATTCACAGCGGAGCTGATAAACTTTGTTTCAACAGGTCGTTTTTTGAAAATCCCGGATTCATTCGCGATGTAGCTTCTCAATATGGTAATCAGTGTGTGGTTGTTGCAATTGATGCAATTGCCGAAAATGACACCTGGCGTGTTTTTGACTATTCTACAGGCCTCAACAGAAGCATCTCGCTTGAAGAGGCATTAAAGCAAGCTGAAGAAAATGGAGCCGGCGAAATTTTCTTAAATACGGTGCATAAAGACGGCAGTTTTACCGGTTTTGATATTCCTCTTTTTAAATGGGTGAGTGAACAAGTGAGTGTGCCTGTATTGGCTTGCGGAGGAGCGGCAAGTGGCTCTGATTTTATTACACTGTTTAATGAAACAAAAGTTTCGGCCGGCTGTGCCGGGAATTTTTTTCATTTTGCTGAACACGCAGTGAATTTAACAAAGCAAATGATTTACAAATCGGGTCTTGAAATTCGAATGGAAACACAAGCTTCATACATTGCCAACCAGGTAAATTTATCAGGCCGATTACTTAAGAAAAGTGAAGCAGATCTGGACCACTTGCTCTACATAAAAATTGAAAAAGAAGTTATATGAAGAGCTGTAAAAGATGTTTGTATACCGATTATCATCCCTTGAATAGTTTAATAGGAGATGACGGGCTTTGCAGTGGATGCAGAATACATGAAGAAAAGGACCTGTTGAATTGGGAGGAGAGAAAAGACAAGCTGAAAGATATTCTCCATACCTATAGAAATAAGAATGAAAATAATTACGATTGCATTATTCCAGTAAGCGGAGCACGCGATTCTTATTTCATCGTTCATACGGTTAAAAATGTTCTTGGAATGAATCCGCTGCTTGTAACTTACAACAAGCACTACAACACGGCTGTAGGAATCAGGAATCTGGCAAATTTGAGAATTCAATTCGATTGCGACCTGATGACACTCACCGTTGACCCGAATAAGGTGAAGAAAATTACCCGTTCAACCTTAAGAAGGTTTGGAAGTATTTATTGGCATTGTATCGCCGGACAAACTGTTTTTCCGGTTCAGGTGGCTGTTAAATTTAAAATCCCATTGATTATTTGGGGAGCGCATCAGGGGCTTGATCAGGTAGGAATGTATTCACACCTGAATGAGGTGGAAATGACCCGGAAGTATCGTAAGGAGCACGATCTCATGGGCTACGAAGCTGAAGATTTGCTTGACAATGAATATGACTTCATTAGAGAAGAAGATATATTGCCCTTCGTTTATCCTGACGATCGCGAAATTGAACAAATTGGTGTCCGGGGTATTTACCTGAACAATTATATCAGGTGGGACAGCAGAACCCAACACGAAGAAATGATTGAGTTGTATGGGTATGAAACGGCCAATCAAAACAGAAGTTTTGATACATACAATGACGTTGACTGTTGGATGTACAACGATGTACACGATTACCTGAAATGGTTGAAGCATGGTTATGGCAAAGCTCTCGACCAGGCATGCAGAGAAATTCGACTTGGACACATGAGTCGGGAATCAGGCAAGGAACTGGTTAATAAATACATGTTCAAAGAGCCAGAAAACCTCGGGATGTTTCTAAACTGGCTGGGTATCACCCGAAATGCCTTCGATTATCTTGTTGACGAACACAGAAATCCAAAGTTTTGGAAACGAAGCGACGATTGGTCATGGGAGTATTTACCCTATTTAAATGAGCCGGAATCGAAAGACTCTTTTGAAGTACGGAAACCATACACTCCCTTTATTCAAGGCCCTGTGGGTAAAAGCCAGGATGATAGTGACAAGTTCATTTTGATTGGAAAAGGCAAATAAGCATGAAGATTGCATTTTTTAATTCTCATGTTCTTTGGCCATCTCATTATGAAACTGAACTTGAAATAATACAAGAGCACATCAATAAAGGAGATGAAATTATTCAACTGTATTGCAAAAGCCAATTGCCTGGATGTGATCAGAACCCATTCTTTGTTCCGTCGGTTTGTAGCCTTTGTCAAAAAGTAAGAAAGGAAGGCAAAGAGCTTATACAGGGAAATTTCAGTAGTATTCCTTTGCCGGAGCCCTCCGCAAATGAAAAGGAAATCATTGCTGCCCTACCTCTTGAATTTAACTCTATCAAGGACCTTCAGGCTCTCAAAATTGAAAATTTTGATATTGGATTCAGCGTAGTTTCTTCTTTAATCAGTTTCACAAGGAACCCCAAACCAATACCTTCCGATTTTAAACCCGCCTTGTTTTCCTTCATTACAAGCGCTGCAGGGTTGTACTTCGGCTTTAGGCGCTGGCTAAAATTGAATAAACCTGATGTTGTATTTCTTTTTAATGGCAGACTAGCTCATACCCGAGCAATCATGCGGGCTTGTCAGGCAGAAGGGGTTCACTTTATAATTCATGAACGGGGCGCTAACAAAGATAAATATGCTCTTTTCCCTGACAACTCGCCTCATGACCTGAAGTACATACAATCTGAGGTGCTCAGGCTCTGGAATGAATCAGATCCCGAACAACGTGAAAAGGAAGGAAGAAGTTTTTATGAATTAACGGCGAGCGGCCAGGAAATCGGTTGGTTTTCGTTTACCAGCAACCAAAAAAATGTATTGCCTGAAAATTGGCAAACCGATCATTATAACGTAGTTATTTTCAGCTCTTCTGAAGACGAGTTCGCTTCGCTGAGCGAAGAATGGCATAATCATATTTATCCATCTCAAATTGATGGTATTAAACGTATCGCCGCGGACCTCCTTTCAGAAAAAAATGTTCACTTTTTCCTGAGAGTGCATCCCAACTTGAAAAAAGTTGACAACGAGGAAAAACGAGCATTGTACGCTTTAGAAGCTGAAAACCTCACGATTGTAAAAGCAGAATCTGAAGTAAGTTCCTACAAATTGCTCAAAGAGGCCAACCTTATTCTCACATTCGGATCAACCATGGGAATTGAAGCAGTTTACCAGGGAAAGCCCTCCATTCTGGCCGGACGTTCACTTTACAGCGAACTGGGTGCTACATACAATCCGTCGAATCATCAAGAGGTGGTTGAACTATTAAAAAACCCACCACCCGCCTTAGAAAAGACCGGGGCAATCATTTATGGGTATTACTGCAAGACTTTTGGAACCAATTTCCGGTTTTATAAACCCGATAGCCTTGACAAAGGCAGCTTTCATGGAGTCTACCTCAATCGTGATAAACGATCGTTGGAGAAGTTAATTGACAGTTTTTTTGAAATCCCTTTCCTTAAATCGTTTACCACGCGAGTATACGCAAGGTTAAAAACGAACCGATTAGCGAGATTCAGTAAGCTGAATTGAATAAGGTTTTTGACTTGACCGAATTTTTAAAACAATGGCTGATTTGTCCGATTGAATTAAAAATAAGTTTTGATCTTTTACAGTTCCGATAAAGCAAACGTTTCTCCCACTCTTATTCCCTTATCTGTCCGAATAAGCGTAGCGCATTCGATACTTTTATCGTGTTCGAAAAACAAAACCCGGTTCTCGTCCACGCAAGAATTTAAAATTGTTTGTTTTTCCTGCATGGTAAGCAAAGGCCTTGTATCATAAGCCATCACCCAGGCTGTGGGAACATGCACCGGCGACGGCAAAAGATCAGCCATATACATGACTTTGTGCCCTTTGTAGTCAATCACAGGTAGCATCATTGATTCTGTATGCCCCGAAACCAATTCCACGGCAAAGCCGGGAAACAGCTCGTTTTGTTCAAGAAATGTCAACTGCCCCGATTCCTGCAATGGCAGGATGTTTTCCTTGAGAAAAGAAGCTTTCTCACGTGGGTTGGGGTTCACAGCCCAATCCCAATGTTGCCGGTTTGACCAGAATCGGGCATTTTTAAATGCCGGAACAGCTTTTCCATTTGAATCGTATTCAACGGCCCCGCCGCAATGGTCGAAATGAAGATGAGTTAAAAATACATCGGTAATCTCATCCCGGTGAAAACCGGCTGCAGACAAAGAGGCCTCAAGCGTATCGTTGCCATGCATATAATAAAACGAGAAAAACTTATCATCCTGCTTGTTTCCCATGCCTGTATCAATAAGAACCAGTCTGTTTTCGTGCTGAACAAGCAAACAGCGCATGGCCCAGGAGCACATATTGTTCTCGTCGGCAGGATATTTTGGTTGCCAGAGCGATTTCGGAACAACGCCAAACATGGCTCCTCCATCAAGTTTAAAGTGACCGGCATTGATTGGAAATAGTTGCATACCCATTTAAATAAGACCACAAGATGCCAAGAATCACCGAACATCACAAACCTTTGTTCACAAATTGCTTGCACAGCATGCTAATGGCGAGATACCAAACTTATTTTTGGACAAAATATGGGTTCATGAAAAAGGTTCATTTTATCGCCATAGGCGGAAGCGCTATGCACAATCTGGCATTGGCTATGCAGGAACAAGGCCTTGCGGTAAGTGGTTCAGACGATGAAATATTTGAACCCTCACGAACACGACTTCAGGCTGCCGGTTTATTGCCTTCGGCCGAAGGCTGGTTTCCTGAGAAAATAACCAATGAGCTTGATGCTGTAATTCTTGGCATGCATGCCAGGGCAGACAATCCTGAATTACTAAAGGCGAGGGAGCTTCAATTGCCTGTATTTTCTTATCCCGGCTATATTTACGAAGTGAGCCGTGATAAAAAGCGTATCGTCATTGGCGGAAGTCATGGCAAAACAAGCATAACCGCCATGGTACTTCATGTGCTGGGCATTTGCGGTAAGCATACAGATTTTCTTGTGGGAGCCCAGCTAAAAGGATACAAAACAATGGTGAGGCTGACCAAAGAAGCTCCGCTAATTCTGCTCGAAGGCGATGAATATCTTTCGTCGGCCATTGAACGTGTTCCTAAGTTTCACCTTTATAGGCCTCATGTGGCAGTTTTAAGCGGAATTGCATGGGATCATATCAACGTTTTTCCAACTTTCGAAAATTATGTAGATCAGTTCAGGATCTTTATTGATAAAATAGAAGCGGGTGGAGTTTTGTTTTACTATGGAGGCGACCCGGAATTAAAAAAGCTTGCTGAATATTGCAGCCGCAAGGATATTAGATTGGAACCTTACGATGCACATGAAGCTGTAATTCGAAATGGACTTACTTATCTTAAAACCCCGCAAGGCGACATTGAACTTCGAATTTTCGGAAAACATAATCTTCAAAATCTCGAGGCTGCCCGAAGGGTTTGCCTGGAAGCAGGCGTTCAATCAGACGAATTTTACAAAGCAATTTCTACATTTGAAGGAGCCGCCCGACGACTAGAATCCGTTTTTAAAGGTGAAAATCACCTGCTTTTTAAGGACTTTGCACATTCGCCCTCAAAATTGAAGGCAACCACTGATGCCGTAAAGCAACAGTTTCATGAGAAACCTCTCCTGGCATGCATGGAATTGCACACTTTCAGTAGCTTGAATGCTGCTTTTCTGGATGAATACAAAGGATGCATGAACACGGCAGATCGCGCTATAGTCTATTACAACCCGCACACTGTTGCTCATAAAAAGTTGAACGAAATCACTCCTGAACAGGTCAAAGCAGCTTTCGACAGGGAGGATTTGATTGTTTTTAATGATTCAGCCAAAATGCTGGATTATTTAAAACAAAACATTCAAGCTCAAGAAATTATCTTAATGATGACTTCGGGCAATTTTGACGGCATCAAAATGGAAGATTTACCTCTTCAGCTTCATTTGAGTTAAGCCTTGCGTAACTGGATATTTACGTGACATCATTCGGGCAATGGCAGCGGCATAAAAAACACCAATCACCATGAGGCCAATGAAGGTGAACAAAACCCAAACCATGGCAAATGGAAAATCTTCGGCTGATTTAAGCCAAACATTGATATCTGCTTGTGGTGTATTATTTTTCTTAAGCTCCTCTACCCGCTTGGCAATAAAATCTTCCCTGAAACTCAAGTCGATTACACTAACGTACATGTAAATAAACAAGGAGTACAAGAGTGTAAACAAAACAGCTACAGACATACCCGTGCGAAATGCCGGCATGAACACAACACCATCGGGAAAGTCTATTTTACGGCGGGCATCTACTGCCCTGAACATGCCTATCAGCAAAAGACCAAATACCAATAGCAAAGGATATTTGCCAACGAAAGTTTCGTCAAGCCCACTCAGGTACAAGGTCATTTTCCAAATCACTGAGATGGCAAAAACCAGCAAAGTAAATTTTGACTCCGGTTTCAAATCAGCTATTCATTGAAATGAGGAATTCCTCGTTACTTTCAGTTCCATGCATTTGCTTGCGGATAAACTCCATTGCTTCCACCGTATTCATATCACTCAGGTGATTACGTAGAATCCACATGCGCTGCAGTGTTTCCTTGTCCACAAGCAGATCATCGCGACGGGTTGATGAAGCCGTTAGATCAATTGCAGGGAACACACGTTTGTTAGCCAGTTTCCGGTCAAGTTGAAGTTCCATGTTTCCGGTACCTTTGAATTCTTCGAAAATAACCTCATCCATTTTTGAACCAGTGTCGATAAGTGCTGTGGCAAGAATGGTGAGTGAACCTCCTTTTTCAATTTTACGGGCTGCACCGAAGAATCGCTTGGGTTTATGCAAAGCATTGGCGTCAACACCTCCTGAAAGAACTTTTCCGGATGCCGGCTGTACTGTGTTGTATGCGCGCGCTAAACGCGTAATGGAGTCAAGCAGAATAACAACATCATGTCCGCATTCAACCATGCGCTTCGCCTTCTCAAGAACGATATTGGCAATTTTAACATGGCGGTCGGCCGGTTCGTCAAAGGTGGATGAAATCACTTCAGCTTTTACGCTGCGAGCCATATCGGTTACTTCTTCGGGACGTTCATCCACCAATAAAATAATCAAATAAACTTCGGGGTGGTTATCAGCAATGGCGTTGGCTACTTCCTTCAACAATACTGTCTTACCTGTTTTTGGCTGCGCCACGATGAGTCCGCGTTGGCCTTTACCTATCGGGGTAAACAAATCCATAACGCGGGTCGAAAGAGTTCCTTGTTTGTGACCGGTAAGTCTCAATTTCTCATCCGGAAACATAGGAGTAAGAAAATCAAAAGGTACCCTGTCGCGCACGAAGGAAGGATCGCGGCCATTGATTTTTTCAATTTTAACTAAAGGAAAGTACTTTTCACCTTCGCGCGGTGCGCGGACAAACCCATCTATGGTATCGCCTGTTTTCAGGCCATGAAGTTTGATTTGTGATTGAGATACATAAACATCGTCGGGCGAAGACAGGTAATTGAAATCTGAGGACCTCAAAAATCCGTAGCCATCAGGCATCAGTTCAAGAACTCCTTCCGTGTCAACAAGTACATCCGGAACATTGGAAACTTCACTTTGTACTTCCGAGGGATTGCGTTGGTTGTGCTGAACGTGCCTTTGTGGTTGTTGTTGTTGTGGTCGGTTTGGATTGTCTTTCCACTGGTTTTGCCGAACCTGCTGATTCGGGTTTCCACCTTGCGGCTGATTCTGATTCCCGCCTTGCGGCTGATTCTGATTCCCGCCTTGCGACTGATTCGGGTTTCCACCTTGCGACTGATTCGGGTTTCCACCTTGCGGCTGATTCTGATTCCCGCCTTGCGACTGATTCGGGTTTCCGCCTTGCGAGTTTTGTTGATTATGCGCTTGCTTCTGTCGGTATTGTTGAGGCCTTTCTCTTCGTTGAAATGTTTGAATTGGTTCTTTTACCACCGTAGGCTCAGGCTCTGAAGCTGATTCCGTTTTTTGCTTTGATTCTTCAGGTGTTGCCTCTTTCACTCGTGCCCGTCTGTTCCTTTTATCTTCCTGAACTTCCTGCTTTTTAGGCTCCTGCTTGGCGGCTGCAACCGGCGGCTGTTCCGGTTCCGGCTTCACAGCAGGTTTTCTGCCCCGTTTCGCCGGACTAGCCTTAGGTTCTTCCGTTGAAGGAGTATCCGCTTTTCCGGAAATTTCCCGGTTGGCGATTTTACGGACTTCATCAGGACTAATTAGCCTGACATTCTCAATTTTATCTTCTGACTTTTCAGTTTCATTTAATGAACCTGATGCTGTTTCTTTCTTTTTCAATCTAGCTGCTTCCTGAGGTTTGAGTGCCTGTTCATCCAATATCCGGTAAACGAGGTCTTGTTTTTTGAGAGATTCTGTTTTTGAAATGCCCATTTTTGTGGCAATTTCACGTAATTCACCAACAAGTTTGGCATTTAGTTCCAAAATGTCATACATGGAAAAATCCTGAATTTGAAATAAATCGTAATTTAGTGAAGAGGGGGTTGATTATAAAGGCAGGTTGCCCAACCACACATCGCAAACTAATTTGTTTGCTCAGCCAATCAGCTGCAATATTACAACTTTTTATTTCAATGCAAAACAATTAGAAATGATTTTGACCCGTCGCAACTCATTAAACCTGCTGGATAAAAGCTATTTAGCCGGCTTAAGTCACCTTTCTTAATTGATTAATTGAGCATCAGTCTGTAAATTGTTGTTTTCAAAAGCTTTAGCTTAGCTATTTTTGCAGGCCTTAAGAATTGATAATATATGATACAACGTATCCAGAGCCTGTACCTTCTTCTCGCAGCGGTATTGATGGGTCTGCTGAATTTTGCCCCCGTTTACACAACTGAAACCGGACAAGCCATGTACACAGTTTATTTGGGCGGCTTGACCAAGAAAGAGCCACAAATGACTGATTATGAAGTGCTGGTACCTCAACCTGGCTTACTAGCTGTCAATCTGATTTTGGTTGCATTGAGCATCTTTACTATATTTCTTTACAAAAACAGGAAGCTTCAAAAGCGGCTTTCATCATCATTGATGATTTCTTCGGCTGCATTTGTTATTTTACTTGCAGCCGCTTCCAATGAACTCATGAAGTTAGTTCCGGAATACACTGGTGAAGGAAATTTGAGCTGGGGCTTGATTCTGCCGGCTGTATCAATCGTGTTTTTGCTTCTTGCAAATCGTGGTATCAATAAAGATGAAGAGCTGATCAGATCAGCCGATAGGCTGAGATAATTGCAATGCAAAAAAAGTTTATACAAAACCTTGCTTTACTGCTTACGCTTAACCTGCTTATCAAGCCCTTCTGGATACTTGGTATCGACAGAGCTGTTCAGCATGAGGTTGGTACGCAGGCGTACGGACTTTATTTCGCTATTTTCAACTTTTCGTTTTTACTGAATATCCTGCTTGATTTTGGAATCACCAATTTCAACAACAAGAATATAGCTCAAAACAACCACCTCATAACCAAGCACTTTTCAAGTATTTTGGTATTGAAGCTTCTGTTAGGTGTTTTGTTTATGATTATCACACTTGGCGCCGGATTCCTGATCGGCTACAGCTCTTACCAGCTTGGTCTCTTGGCTGTTATGGGCTTTAATCAGTTCCTGGCGTTCATGATTATGTACCTTAGGTCAAATCTGGCGGGTTTACATTTGTTCAAAACCGATAGCATCATCTCGGTACTCGACCGCAGCTTGATGATCCTGTTTTGCAGCATTTTACTCTGGGGCAATATCATTGAAGGCCCCTTTCAAATTGAATGGTTCATTTATACCCAAACTTTTTCTTACCTCTTAACTACGCTCATCACCTTTATCATAGTCATGAAAAAGGCACGCTTCAGAAAACTAAGCTGGAACAGGCCCTTTTTTCTGTTAATCCTGAAAAAGAGTTTCCCTTTTGCCATTTTGGTGCTCTTGATGACTTTTTACAACAGGATTGACACTGTTATGCTGGAGCGTATGCTTCCAGATGGCGCTACCGAAAGTGGCATTTACGCGTCGGCCTACAGGCTACTTGATGCTGCAAACATGATTTCATTTCTGTTTTCCGGCCTGCTCTTACCCATGTTTTCAAGAATGATCCGCTTTAGAGAATCGGTCGAAGACCTGGTGAAATTGTCGTTTACCATATTAATCACCCCGGCAATAATCATTTCAATCGCCTGCGTTTTTTATGGTTACGATATTATGGCTCTCTTATATACCGAGCATGTTGCTGAATCAGCCCAGGTTTTTTCCATTCTCATGGGATGTTTTATTGCTACTTCGCTTTCGTATATTTTCGGAACCTTATTGACTGCTAATGGCAATTTATTGCAGTTAAACATCATGGCTTCATCGGGTATGATATTCAATTTAAGCTTAAATGCATTCTTAATTCCCATGTACCATGCGCAGGGAGCCGCAGTTTCAAGTTTAATAACTCAGTTTGCTACAGCCATTCTTCAAATTTTGCTGGCGCAACGATTGTTTAAATTTAAGGTAAACACCGGTTTATTATTGCAATTACTGGTATTTGTACCAGGTGTTATTTTATTGGCATGGTCAAGTAAAATGCTACCCTTCGGGTGGATGATCAATTTAATAATTATGGCAGGCACAGGATTTTTACTCGCCTTGCTCAGCGGCTTACTTAAGCCAAGATCTTTATTCAGAATTTTAAAATATGGATAGCCGGTAAAACATTACTTTAGCGGTTTTCAAAAAAAGCTTAAGAATTAATGGAACAACAATCTGTTGGAAGCCTGTTTGACTCGACCAATCTTGTCATATTTCTCTGGAAAAAGCGAAAGCCAATCATGTTGGCCTCTTTACTTGCCTTTGCAGCTTCAGTAATCTTCTCATCCGAATTTTTTATTCCTCCGAGGTTCATGTCCTCGGTCATCATGTTTCCTACCACAAACAGCTCTATTTCGAAATCGCTGTTAAGTGAAAATGCCTATGAAAAGGAAAATATTCTTCAATTTGGTGAGGAAGAACAGGTTGAACAAATGCTGCAGATTCTTTACTCTGATGAAATCAGAGAAAAAATCATTGAAAAGTTTAACCTGATGGAACATTACAGGATTGATCCTGATGGCCGATACCCTAAAACCGAATTGAATAGAAAATTTGAAGAAAATATTTCATTCAACCGTACTGAATACTTGTCAGTTAGGGTAGATGTAATGGATGAAAATCCAATTTTAGCTGCTGATATTGCCAACGAAATCGCAATGTTGCTCGATACTGTTAAAACCAGAATGCAACATGAACGGGCCCGACAAGCTCTTGCAATTGTTGATAAAGAATATCGCGATTTTCTGAAATACCTGAATGCCCGCGAAGACACCTTAAAACAACTACGTTCGCTCGGAGTGCTTGATTATGACAGCCAGGTAGAACGATTGAGCGAAGCTTACGGAAAAGCACTCATTGCAGGAAACCAACGCATGATCCAGGAAGTTGATGCTAAAATGGCCATTCTTGCCGAATACGGTGGATTGTATAAGTCCATCACTCAAGATATGGAACACGATCGCGAGGCTCTTAGTCGATTGAAAACCAAATATGAAGAATCGAAGGTAGATGCTGAAGACCGAATCCCCCACAAGTTTCTTGTAAACGTTGCCAAACCTGCCGAAAAGAAAGCCTATCCGGTAAGATGGCTGATTGTTCTTGTTTCTACTCTCTCCACCTTCCTGCTCTCTGTTGTTCTGGTAATTATCATCGAAAACATAAACAGAATTAAATCAAGGTTTGAATAAGCTCTTAAAACAGGTAAGTCCTTCAACACTTTGGTTTGCCGGAATTTTGACCGTTTTCATAGGTTTAAATTCCTACCTGCTTACCAATGAGTTTTATCTGTTGCCTATATTGCCACTGGCTGTTCTGATATTATTTTCTGCAATTATTGCTCTGGACAAGCTCGTTTACTTTATTCTTTTTTTTACTCCCTTTTCTTTAACCGTCGAATTTAGTGAGTTTGCAGCACTTACCCTGCCTACCGAACCCCTCTTATTCGGCGTCATGCTGGTGTTCTTCTTTCGGCTACTATTCGCAGGTGGGTTCGATAAAAAAATCACTCGCCATCCGGTAACGATTGTCATTTTATTTCAGCTGGGCTGGATGTTTCTCACTTCGCTTACATCCACCATGCCCATGGTTTCATTAAAATATACCATTGCCCGTTTGTGGTTTGTAATTGCTTTTTATTTCGTTGCCACTCAGATATTTAAGAAGCGATCAAGTATCCGTTTCTGGATTTGGGTTTTCACCATACCACTGAGCATAGTTATACTTTATTCCATCGTGCAGTTTTTCAACTACAACATTGATAAAAATGCGCTTTACTGGGTGATGCAGCCCTTTTTTAAGGACCATACCATTTATGGTGCTGTAATAGCCATGATGCTCCCGCTCATGTTCGTATTTGCATTTGACAAATCCTATACGCCCCAAAACAGATTCACTTCACTCATTTTCTTTTTTATCATTCTTATTGGGATTGTAGTTTCATACACCCGCGCTGCCTGGCTAAGTGTTTTGGGGGCTTATGGTATTTATCTGATTTACCTTTTCCGGGTCAACTGGCGAGTGGTTTTTGCAGGTGCTCTTGTTAGCTTATGTGTTCTTGGTTTTTTCAGGAACGATATCATGCAAAAGATTTCCCAAAACAAACAGAGCTCCTCAGAAGATTTAAAGGAGCATCTGCAATCTGTTTCAAATATTAAAAACGATGCATCCAACCTCGAGCGGATCAATCGCTGGAGCGCAGCACTTCGTATGTTCAGCGATAAGCCAATACTCGGTTTTGGGCCGGGCACCTACAGGTTTAAGTACGCTCCCTACCAGCGCTCGTATGAACTCACTTATGTAAGCACCAATGCAGGCACATTAGGCAATGCGCATAGTGAGTTTTTAGGTCCTTTGTCCGAATCAGGACTACCGGGAAGCTTGTCATATCTTGCTTTGCTTATTGCAACAATTGTTACCGGAAACAGGGTGTATAAAACTGCCCGCTCTCAACAAATCCGATTTCTTGCTATAGGCAGTCTGATTGGACTGTTTACTTATTTTTTGCACAGTTTTCTGAATAATTTCCTTGATCAGGACAAAGCTTCAGCTCCGTTTTGGTCGCTCATCGCCATCATTGTTGCATTGGATGTCTATCACCGCGAAGCGGAGGAGGAACCTTCTCTAATTAGTGAAAACGACAAGTAAGGAGTGCAATGTCATCAATATAAGGTTGTTGCCCCTTAAAACTGATCAATCCTTCAATCAAGCGTTTATTGAACTCTTCGGCAGACATGCCTGAGTTCTTATCCATAAACTCTATCAGGTGAGCTGTTCCGAAGTCCGAACCACTATCGTCTTCCTGTTCAACCAATCCGTCGGTGTAGCAAAGCAGCAAGGATCCCGGATGTATAGTTTCTTGTCCAACATTTAACCTGAACAGTTTCTCGAGCATGCCTAGTCCGGTGGTACCTAAGCCCAAATGCTTATTACCCAGTTGGTGATGCAAAACCGGTGGGTTATGCCCTGCATTAACGTAGGTGAGCAAACGCTTTGAAACTGAGTAAGTGGCAATAAACATGGTAATAAACTTCTCGCCTTTGGCGCTTTGGACCACCCTGTCGTTCAAATGGACAACCAAACTGGCGAGGTCTTTCATGCTTGGTGCCATTGCTCTTAAAAATGCCTGAAAATTCGCCATAAGAATAGCTGCAGCTACACCTTTACCCGAAACATCAGCAACACAAAATAGAATTTCGTCCTCATTGAGGTACATAAAATCATAATAATCACCGCCTACCTGACGCATGGGTTGATAAAATGCCGAAAAATCAAAATGTTCATCAATCGGCAACTGCGAGGGAATCAGCATGTTCTGAACTTCTCTGGCCATTTCAAGCTCGCGGCGAAACATTGCTCTTTGAAGATTATCTCTAAACAATCTTTTGTTTTCAATAGCTACCGCTATGATGTTGCAAATAGTTTGTACAAACTCAAAATCCTGGTGACGCTCTGCGATTTGTTTTCTGTTGAGGTCCCCAATGAGTAAATATGCAAGCGCTTGATTTTTATGAAGAACCGGCACCACTACATCGAAATTCTGCAATGCTGGATGCTTTTCTGGAATAATGATGGTGATGTCTGTAAACGAAACAAGGTCTTTTTCAGGCAACACGTGTTGCGTTTCATGCTTCGCATTCAGACAAATGGGCCACTTCCAGATTTCCTCAAATGAGCTGTAGGCAAACTTGGTAAACCCCAGCTGCTTTTCAAGAATGTATTCGCAAATGCTAAAGAGGTCTTTTGCCGGGTAATTGCTATTAATTGCACGGGTTACCTGAAGCAGGGCATAAATCTGCTTTCTGTAATGTTGATCTGAAGTGCTCTTAAGTTCGTCGGTAACCATACGCAAACATAATCATGTTGCATCAGGATTTGAATACAGCCTTTAATAAATCAGGAATTCTTTTCACCAAAGCAAGTTCTTTCATCTTTTCTCTGGCTTCACCCACGGGTGAGCCAAAATAGGTTTTTCCGCCTTCCAGCGATTTAGGCACACCGCTTTGAGCAAGCACTACTGCCTTTCGGCCGATGGTCAGGTCTTTCGAAACACCTACCTGCCCCCAAAGAATAACTTCATCTTCTATTGTTGCTACGCCGGCTACACCAACCTGTGCGGCCATCAAACAATGTTCGCCTACAACCGTGTCGTGGCCAATATGAATTTGATTGTCGAATTTGGTGCCTTTGCCTATGACTGTATCTCCGGTTACGCCTTTATCTATCGTGCAGCAGGCACCAATTTCAACGTCATCATGAATAACAACCCTGCCACAACTTTTCATTTTGTCGTACCCCTCGGGGCGACGTTTAAAATAAAATGCATCGGCACCTATCACCGTGCCTGAATGAATCACTACCCGATCGCCTATAACCGTGTTGTCATAAATACTCACATTGGCATGAATGAGGCAATCCTTGCCAATAATCACATTCGAACCTACAAATACCCCGGGCTGAATAATCGTTCCTTCGCCAAGCTGTATATCGTTACTTATCATTTCTGACGAAGCTCTGAATGGGCGAAATTGATTGACAAGAAAATTATAGTCCCTGAAAGGATCATCACTAATAATGATTCCTTTTCCGGGAGGCACCTCAACATCTGTATTAATTAGTATAGTTGTTGCCGCTGAATTCAGGCATTTATCGTAATATTTAGGATGATCTACAAATGAAAGATCTCCAGCCTCTACTTTATGTATTTCGTTGATACCGTAAACAAGATGTGATGGATCGCCCTTGAAACGGGCTCCGATTAAACCGGATAGTTCTTCAAGTGTTAAAGGGGTGCTAAATTTCATGTGTAAATAGAATGCCGAAAGGTAATGTAAATTTGCGCGTACGATAAACTCTAAACAGACGTTAAACATTCATGCGGATTATAGAAGCCATAGAATTATTAGAGTTGGAACGGCCGGTAACCCACCAGGCCGTGAAAAGTAATTTTAGGCGCCTGGCTAAAAAATACCATCCCGACAGACACCAGAACAGTCCTCTGATACCGGATGTTTCCGATAAGTTTATCCGCATCAGGGAAGCAGCCGATTTATTACTGAACCAAAGCGAGGAGTCTATAAACTCTTCCCGCGCCATGCGCGATCCGGTGCCGGTTGTGAGGAGAACGCATGCCCGAGCGCCATCGCCACCGCCTCCTGTAACAAAATTGAGGTTCATTCGTGAACTCGACAATATCATTCGCCTGTTTGGATTAATCAGCGGGAGAATAAAGAAAAACCCCGACTTGCAAATACGCTTTCAACCGGGCGTCTGGCTTGGAAAATTTTATGAATTATTGTTCGAGAAGCAATTTAGAAGCGATATTCGCTTAACAGGTTTTGCCTTTGGAATCTGGCGGTTTCTGCGAATTGCGACAGGAACAGTCTTTCTGATTGCAGGCTTTCTTTCAATGAGCTTGGTAGGTATGTTTCTCGCTGCTTGTGTTTTTCCCCCTGTATTTGTTTTTCTTGGCATGTACCACTTTTACTGCGAGATGCTCGACCACCGCTCAGCCACTCTGAACAGGAATTTGAAACGAAACGATAAGGACAGCTGGCTTCATGCAAGAAGGCAATTTCTTCAGTTTAGAACCATACCGCTGTTTGCTATGCTTATTCTTGCAAGCTTCCTCGTTCGAATAAGCGCAGGTGGTTCCTGGTATTACAGTTTATTAAGCATTGTATTTTGTTTGCCGGTACTTGTTTTGGCTTTGAGTGTAATTTATGAATGGTTGCATTACATCAGAGTTTGCCAACCAGGAAGAGATTAAACAGCTCTGATGGAACCTGATTATAAGCATACTTCATTCATGATCCCGGGTGCAAACAAAAAGACTTGCCCATTAAGTATTTTGATCGCTGTTCAATGAATTTAACTTGTCATTAATTTCCACTGCCCGCCTTCTTGAGACTGGAATTCTTTCTCCATTCGTCAATAAGATTTCCGATGAAGACTTTAGGAATCTTTCAGCATATTCAATATTTATTATATGCGACTTATGAACTCGGATAAATGAATCATTTGGCAGCATCAATTCGATGTCCCCTAATGTTTTGGATGAAACAAATTTTTTATTTCCATTTAAAATTAGTTCTGTATAATTTGAATCTGCTGTGCATCGAATGATGTCTTTTGACAGGAAAGTATAGGTTCCCTGCCGGCTAGGCAATAACAGCTTGAATTGACTTATTTCTTTTTGCTGCAAGTTGAACCTGAGGGTTTTCAATCGTTCAATCTGAGTTATAAAAGAATCTGGATTCAAAAATCTTTTTACTGTTTCAAAAATCATTGACTCACTTAAAGGCTTCAGCAAATAATCGAATGCGCTGTATCGAATAGCCTTAATGGCATATTCATTATAGGATGTGATAAAAATAACATTCGGAGTTTCAATTTGATCATCCAATAGGTCGAATCCGGTAATTTCCGGCATTTGTATGTCAAGGAACAGAAGGTCAACTTGATTGTTTTTTAAAAACTGAACTGCTTGCTTCGAGTCATCAATACTTGCCAATACCAATAAATCAGAAGCAAAAAACTTTTCCAGTATCCGCTCCAGATTTCGGATTGTGTATATATCATCATCAACAATTACAGTCCTTATCATCAATAACTATTATTCAATTTAGGATTACACTTAACTCAGAATGCATCTGTTTTGCCTCAAGTATTAAAACTTCATTATCTTCTTCCAGGGATTCCAGAATAAACGACTTTTCTGCTAACTTTTCGTAATTGAAATCTGTAAGCAAGGGCCTTATTTTATGAGCGATATACCTTATTGTTTGGCAATCATTGCTTTGTATTGCTGTCCCGAGTATCTCCACAGAAGGTTTTAAATAATGAATAAACATTTGAATGTCTTTTTCAACTTCAAAAAAGATATCCTCATTGTGACTTGAGTTTTTTGAATCTCCCGGTATATGTTTAAGTATAGGCTCAACCAGCTGATCTTCATTAAATGGCTTAGGAATGACTCCGGTAAAACCTAAATCGAGGTAATCTTTGGTTTCATTACCTACCAAACTTGCAGTAAAAGCATAAACAGGTAAGGTTATTTTCAAACTCCTCAGAACTTCCACCAGATCTTTTCCTGACATTCCAGGCAAATGAATATCGGTAAAAACCAAATCGTAAGTGTCTGACTCGAGTTCGTTCAATGCATCCTTTGCAGATGAAAAGTGATAAAGGTTGAGGGCAGGAAAATACTTTTTAATCGTATCTCTGGCAACCATCCAGGCATAAGGATCATCTTCAACGACAATAACATCTCCTTTTGTTTCTGAAAAAATTGGAATCTCCGGTTTATTTGTATCATTTGAAATCAAATACGTTTCTTCCATCGGCAAGTCCACCTCAAAATGAGCACCTTTCGAGTCATCCTTAAGCACATTTATTTGCCCTCCCAGAAGTTGTGCAATTCGCTTTGAAATAGACAAGCCTAAACCCGAGCTACCTACGCTCTCTTTTTGTTGTTGAAAAGGCTCAAACAGCTGCCTTCGAAAATCTTCAGGTATTCCAGGTCCGTCGTCCTTAACAGTTGATTTTAAGTGCTTATCGGAGTAATGAACCGAAAGTAAAATTTGACCTTCTTGTGTAAATTTTAGTGCATTGCTTAGCAAATTATGGAGTATTTGAAGCCAGCGACTTTTGTCTCCTTTTAAAATCAAATGGTCCTGAAAATCGCAAATGCAACTAAAATGTATCCCCTTTTCTTTAGCTAATGCTTCATAGATCTTCTCAAAGCTGGCAAGGGCTTCTTTAGGTTTAAAGGCAATAACCTGAACAGGCAGGTATCCGGCATCAAGCTGAGCGCTATTTAATATATCGTCAACAATTCCATGCATGTGACCACCGAGGCTTCTTAGGGTAGTTAAATAGTTTAGGTCTTTTGGTTCAAGCTTATTCGTATTCACCAAACGCAAAATGCCAATGATTGCGCTTAAAGGATTTCGCAATTCATGACTCATTGTAGATAGAAACACTTGTTTTGCCTCCTCACTTCGTTGGGCATTTTCTTTTTCCCTTGCAATCTGAAGGTTTTTCTTTTGAAGCAAACTGGATGTTCTGCGGCTAAAGTAAAGCAGCAAACCTATCGCAAGGGACAATAAAAGAGCTGCAATTGCACTAACTAACCAAAGCCTTTTTTGCTGAAGAGCTTCCCTTTCCGCTTGTTTTGCTTCATCAATAAGCATCCGCTCACGCTCAATCAGCCTATCCTTTTTTTCAGTTTCAAATTTGGTGGCAAGCTCAGCAATTGTTTTTTGCTGCTCAGCTCCATCAAGAGAATCACGTAACAAATTTTCCAACCTTTGCGATGTGAGCGCGTCTTTGTAATTGGCACTTTTTTCATGTATTGTGCTTAAAAGTGCGTATGCATCTCTTCTGGCATATGGATCTTGTAATTCACTTGCTAGTTGATATGATTTTTTGGCGTGCACTAAAGATTGATCTAAAGCATCTGACTGAAGTAAAATTCTTGCCAGCAAGTTATGCTCATATTGTTGGTCAGGTTTTCGATGAAGCATTTCAAAAATGTTCAAAGCCATACCTGCATACATCAAAGAAACCGAAAAGTTTTTCTCTTCCAATTCAAGCTCAGCCAGATTCTCATAAGCGTATGCCTCTGCATACCGGTCTGTTAGTCTCGAATATAGATTAATGGCCAATTTATAGTGCTTACGTGCTTCGTCAAGACGGTTCAAATCCCTCAATGCATTTGCTTTCCCTTGAAGGGATGTAGCAAGTTTGATTGAATCTTGGGTTTGTAAATCGGCCCGGATGGCTTGCTCAAAATACGGTAAAGCTTTATCAAATTCCTTTAAGGCATTGTAAGCCACTCCAATATTGTAATAAGTTGTTGATTTCCAGCCTCTTGATGGACATTCCCTTTCGAGTTGCTCAGCTTCAAAAAACTGACTCAATGCTTTTGCATAATTATGCTGGTGATAATCATTCCATCCGCGATTACCAATAGCTGCGGCTGTCAAACATGGGTCCCCGATCTTTTTAAAAAGCATAACAGCAATTTTGAAATAGGATTCGGATTCTTCGTAAAAACCGGAGTTTGATAAACACAAACCGGCTATGTTTGATGATTCTGCAAGCCCTGTATCGTTTCTTGTTTCTTTTGAAATTTGAATTGCTTCTTTAGCAAAAGGAAGCCCTGAGTCTGGATAAACTTGCGAATAATGAAAAGCGATTTTCCATAAATATTCGACTTTGGATGAATCATTTTTGACATGAGTTAAGCCTCTTTTTAAGGCTGGAATCTCTTTTAGATCTTGCGCTATTCCAGCCATTGGTGAAATGAAGAAAATACCAAAACAGATTTCAAGCATCCTTCGCATTTCACGAAAATACTAAAAACGAGCAGTCCTTTTTCATTTGAAGTTTACTCAGAACCAATGGCGTTTCTTTACAAATAGCAGATTATGAAATCTATGCAAATGCAGTAGTTCAAATTTTTGGGCCACCTTCATTTTTGAAATCCGTTGGCTAAATAAAGCTACCGTTGGCTAAACAGCAGAAGGTGATTTCAAGTCATCGGGCTAATTTCGATATAAAGAATCGATCTTATGCGCTATCTCCCAACGTTATTCTTGCTGTTCCATACCTTGATGCTTGATGCGCAGTGGAGCAACAACCCGGCAAACCCCGGACTAGTAACCGAAGTTACCGGTCAGCAAAAAAACATACAGATTTTATCCGATAGCCTAGGAGGTGTTTTTGCATTCTGGCGAGACAACCGCACGCTAAGTACCCAATACGAGATTTATGGCCAACATTACAATAGCGAAGGCGTTCCTCAGTGGGAAACGAATGGTCGCTTGCTCATAAGTGAAGCCACATCGGTTGAACTCTTTCAAGCAATAAGCTTGCTCGCAGGACAATTCAGCCTGATCTGGCAATTCAACGCAGCATCAGGAAATCCTTCAAATGAAGGTAAAATCAAATGTCAGCGCTTCAATATCAATGGACAGAATGTTTGGCCGGCATCGGTAGTCCTCGCAGAAATGGCCAATAGTGGACCTGTCTCGTTATTTGTTGTGCGTGATTTTTATGCTTGGACTTTCAGAAACCGAATTTATTTCGGCTGGTTCGGAGAAACTTTTGGTGTTAATGTCCATCGATTTAGTCGGGTAGATTTAGATGGCAATCCGCTAAGTCCTATTGGAGGCTATACCGTGAGCCCTTTCTTATATGCCGGGGCAGAAATTATTCCGGATGGATTTGGCGGCGTTTACTTTCACTCATTTAGCTCCAACAGCTCTTTCTTTGGAATTGGGGCTCAGCGATACGACAGTTTGGGCGCAATGCAATGGACGCAAGGGAATTTGGAATTGGTTCCTGCAACTAGTATGACCAGCATTCACGCTGCATCTTCCGATACAGGTGGGATTATCGCATTTCATACCGGTCAAAATGATCTACAGGCCCGTCGGTTAAAACGAAACGGAGACCCCGACTGGAACGGTGCCTCGCGAATGATTTGCAATGCTGAAGGTGTTCAGCTAGACCCACAGGTTATTCGAAAAGAGAATGGCGAATACATTGTTATATGGGCTGATAGTCGCCCAGGAGCAGTAGGGCAATTTGCTGTATATGGGCAAAAGCTGGATGCAGAAATGACCCCTTTATGGGGTGTTAACGGCGTGTTGCTGTCAAATCAAACAACAGGCTCTTATATAGACATGAACCTTCGTCTGATTTCAGATGCTTCAGGAATTTACACCGCGGTTTACAAAGCAGGAAGTAGCGTGTGGGCTACACGTTTCGATGAAAATGGTAATCTTTTGAACACCCCGGGAGATCTTGAGGTGCTGATAAGTCCGGTACCGGCTCCAATCAATAGCGACTTCGATGCGATTATGCTTGAGGAACATTCTATTGCTGTGTGGTCTGATGGTCAGGATGCCCGGGCTGTTTGTTTCTATGGTTGTTCTCAAACGCTTATCAGCAACCAGATCAGTGTATGCGAGTCTTATGTGTTTAATGGTATAACCTATAACGAGTCGGGAATTTACACCATCGAGCTACCCGGCGACACCTTACTGGAACTTGACCTTACGGTCCAGAACTTTCAGGCCAACATTAGCCTGAGCGATTTCACTTTGAACGCTCCGGAAAATTATGAAAGCTACCGATGGATTTCCTGCACAACCAATCAGGAAGTAGCCAATGGAAGCTTCACCTTCACGCCTAACGAGAATGGAGAATATGCACTCGTTGCCAGTTTGAACGGCTGCAGCGATACTACGGATTGTATTTCCGTCACAGGCGTGGGAATTACAAACGTCTCAACGAATCCTATCCGTTTGTTTCCGAACCCGGCATCATCGGTATTGAATCTGGATTTACCAAATGCATACGGAGCTTCTATTTTGCTTGAAATATATGATTCCTCCGGGCGACGACTTTTGAAAGAAGCGCAGGAAACAAAGAAAACCCACCAAGTGTCAGTTGATACGTTTCCTCCTGGTATGTATGCCATCCGCGTGATCGGTCAAAACATTACACATACTTTGCATTGGATAAAGCTTTAAAACCCCAAAACTAACGCTATGAAACTTAAATTCCTCAAAATCTATCCCAAAATAGCGGCACTGCTTTTACTATTTGGCATACTTCTTTTGGAGGCGTGTAAAAAAGAAGAAGAAGAAATAATTGAAGATCCACCTCCGCCGGGTGATACCATTCCTGATCCGCCACCACCACTGAATCTAAGTGCCTGTTTCCCAATTAAAGCCTTGAACCCTCAGGTAGAATCACTATACGAATGGGATTACTATCCCAACAACCCGCAATTATTGCAGTTTTACAGAGAATTTGACAGTGAAACCGGAGTAATTAACCGATCTTATGAATATAAATACACCTACCACCCGAGTATACAATCTTATTTACTTGATACGATGATAACCTACATAGGGAATATTTCAGGTCCTGCGGGTTTTCTTGAGAAAACCGCATATGACTATATCTTTTCAGATTCGGTGAATTTTATCTATACCGGAGCCACCCTGTATCGGTTTAATGAGAATGAAGCAGGTTACATGCTTATTAAAGGGAATCTTAATTTCGATTACGGGCCTTCCGGCTTACCAACAGAAATTACCTACACTGATTTCGCTGATAATAACATGGGGACTTCGTTTGACAATTACCGCTATACTTATGAATACGATTCTCTGGAACGAATCAGAGTATCTCACTTCTTCAATCACAATGATGTAGAAACTACAACTGAGTACTTCACTCCTTCGCCCTACTACAAAGCGCCCACCTTTGAACTTACTATGCATCCGATGATAAAATGGGGTCACCGCTTTGCTCCTCAAACACAGGTAATCCAGTTCGGAAGCACATATACTTACAATTATGTTTACCAAGCCAACGAACGGAACTATGTAGTAGAACGATCCTCAATCAACACCTTTAACGGCGATACAAATTTGCTTTCAATCATTACCTACAATTGCTATGAATAATACTTGCTTAATCATTACTAAGCATCGCTGGTGTTTTTTATTGCTCGCTTCAGGTCTTTTGTTGCTGGCCTCCTGTAAGAAAGATGAGGATGATAACAATAATCAGAATCCTCCGCCTAACGATACCATACCTGATAATCCACCTCCCGAAGGCAATAGTCTTGTTACCTCATGGAGCCCTGCAATACCATACCCCGACGACGATATAACCTTTTATGGAGGACCATTTCAGACGACGGCCGGAGCTACAACAGTAAATTGCCTCAATCGGGAATTCGTAATCCTTAGTGTCACGTCAAATCAACTTAAAGTAAGGCCTCCTGCTGATTTCGCCGACGATATTCCTGCGGCTTCTGCAGGGAACTTTCATATCCAAAATGGCAACAATGCTGATACTCTTGCCTGGTTTAGTTTTAAACGTCCTTTGGAGATAAGGAGTTTCGAAGACAACGTAGATCAACCCATTTGGCCATCACCGGCCCGTGTGGCCGACTCTGTGGTGTTCGAAGGTAGTGGATTTACCCTTTCTGGAATGACTGTAAGGTTAAACGGCACCGATTGTGGCCCTGTAACTGTTGATTCGGCCTATTACGGCTTAATTGGTTTTAGAATTCCTCTTTCAATGGCTTCTGGCTCAAACGAAGCCGATTTAAATGATGGCACTTTAACAGTAACCAATGCCGATGGAAAAAGCTATGCAACCACCATTTCATATGCACCAACTCCTGATATGCAAATTCAAGGGGTGGAGCTGATGGGTAGCGTTTCAATGTCAATTTCCCAATTGATGAGCAACGGTCAGGTGTTGAATTTTAGGATTTATGGACGTTATCTGAATGCCTCAGCGCAGTGGAACCTCAGCGGACCAAGTCCGGCCAGCGGTAACCTGGTAGAAAATTATAGCTCAGATCAATTTATAGTAATGTCGCCTGGTTCGATGCAACCGGGTAACTATACATTTTCTGTTTCACAAAGTGTAGCTCAAATGAGTTTTACTTTAACTGAATGAGCAATGAAAAAGTTAACTATTTCAACCATTTTATTCCTTAGTCTTGTCGAAATCGGGTCGGCGCAGTCATATGTGGAACCTGCGCTTCTGAAAGACATTAATCCCAATGGCGACTCCAGGATTGCAGAACTCACAGTAGTTGGGAATCAGGTTTTTTTCTTTGCCGCTGATTCGGCCAACAATTCCAAATTGTGGAAATCGGATGGCTCGCCCGAAGGAACAGTTCTGGTAAAAGAGATCAATCCCGGACCAATCGGAGACTGGGTGATCGGTTTGCAGGGCAATGGAACGAGCATGCTTTCTTTGCACGATACAGCCTATTTTTTCGCTTTCAGAGAGGATGTCGGTTATGAGTTGTGGAAGAGCGCCGGGCACGATACAAATACCGTCTTGGTGAAAGACATTAACCCGGGAGCCCAGGGCGTCCACCCACCCGGAAGTCTCTCGCCCAAGTATAACCCTATCATTTTTCAAGAGCATTACTACTTTGTGGCCTATCGTGCTGATTTAGGCTACGAAATTTGGCGAAGCGATGGAAGTGAAGCCGGCACTATTCCTGTGACCAATATTCCAGGAAACAGCTCTTCCATTTTTCCATTTCAGGTAGAAGTAATTGGAGATAGAATTTTCTTTAGCATAAACGCCAGTGGAAACAGCCCTCAATTGGGTTTTTATGCAACTGATGGCACTCCCGGTAATGAAGTTCATTTTAGTAATCTGTTCCCTTCAGGAGTCATACCGACGCCTGCTCGTTTCTTTACTGAACTGGGCGATTGGATTTATTTCCCTGCGGGAACAGAATCTGGCTCAGTTGAGTTATATCGTGTTTCTCAGAACTTAGATACGGTCGAACTCTTCAATGATTTTAATCAGGATGGGAATGGAAGCCCAAGAGAGTTTTTCTATGTGAATGACGGATTCACGTTTCGGGCAAGAAATAGCGTAAATGAAGGACCATCAAATCTAGCGTTTCGCTGTGATGGCACGCTGCAGGGTTTGCAAGTATTGAACGATGAAAACGGAGAACCTATTGCTGCTCAAGGAACTGGTTTACTAACAGAGAGATGGTTGGGTTGGAACAATCAGGTCTTATTTGAAGATGAAGATTTCTCGATTTGGAGAGGAAACGGACAGCAGAATGGTTCAATCAGATTGGGTATCTATGGAGAAATAGAAGGCGTTGAGAATACAGGAATAAATAAAACCTCTGCCGTTTTTGGTAACCAAATCGTGTTTCAAATGGACGATACATCGAACTATGAATTGATCATTCTCACCGATGGAACTCCGGCGAATACCTTCTCTTTGCTCGACCCTGAAATGTGGACACTTTGGAGACAGATGATTCTGAAAGGTGACACCTTATTTGTAGTTTTAGAAGATGAATCAGACAATGGTGTAGGTATGGAATTATACAGCTTCCGGTTGATTGATTTGCCTACCGGTTTAAAACCCGCTGAAGCCTTAATCGAACAGGAAGTAAATCTATATCCCAATCCATCTTCCGGCATAGTAAATCTTCCGGCTGCCGGGGTAAATTCAGTAGCCGAAATACGGAACTATCAGGGTCAATTAGTAGAAAGAGTCCTGGTTGATGCACAAGGTTCTATTGAACTCAACCCTTCTAACCCTCCGGGAATTTATTTCGTCACCTGGATCGATGCCAACACGAATCGGGAAAATCACGCAAAGCTTTTACTTTCATCCAACTAATCCTATGAGTACAACTTTAGCAACTATCAAAAAAACTGGATTATTTTTCCTTTTTCTGTTCATTAGCCTTGGAATAAAAAGCCAAACCTACTTGGAGCCAACTTTGTTGCGCGATATCAATCCTTCAATGAATCCATTTTTCACCGATTTAGGAACTGTAGGTAATCAGGTGTTCTTTTTCGCTTCCGACTCGGTGTATAATTTAACGTTTTGGGCGAGCGACGGAACACCTAACGGTACGCGGGAGGTGAAAGAAATCAATCCGGGACCGAATGCCGACTGGTGGTCGTTTCATCATAGTGTAAATGCTTCAATGATTAGTATGCGCGATACGGCTTACTTTTTCGCCTACCGCAATGATATTGGATACGAATTGTGGAAAAGCGCAGGTCATGACAGCAATACAGTATTGGTGAAAGACATCAATCCGGGCCCGGCAAGTGCTTTACCTACTACGAATTTAGTTGTGCAGATTCAGCCAACTTTATTCCAGAATAAGCTGTATTTCGTTGCATTCAGCGCCGATTTGGGCTACGAAGTCTGGCGAACCGATGGCACTGCCGAAGGCACCATTCCTGTTTCGGCAATCCCGGGCAACAGCGATGACTTCTATCCAACATATCTACAGGTAGTTGGCGAACGCTTGTTTTTTGCAATGGACCCTTGGGGGACACCGCAACCTGGTGCGTTTTTCGCCAGCGATGGAACTCCGGAAGGAACGATTCAGTTCAGCAATCTTATTCCGGCGCATTATCCGCCACTTGGCAGCCTGTTTTTCCCACAAGTGGGCGAGTGGATTTACTTTACTGCACGTGAAACAGGTGATGGAAACAATGAACTCTACAGGGTAAAGGAAGATTTATCTGTGGTAGAGTTGTTTTACGATTTCAATGGCGACAATGAGGGTAACCCTGAAAATTTCACCCAGGCAAACGGGGGATTTATCTTCAACACCCGCCACAACAACATTGGCAATGCGGACAACATCACCTTATTATGCAACGGAAGCATCGACATCAATCAATCGCTTCTCAATGAAAATGGAGCGCCAATGGAAGCAACCGGTGGATGGATTGGATGGAATAACCGTGCTTTGATAGAAGCAAGTAACGATTCCTTGTACATAACCGATGGCACGGTAGCAGGTTTGAGAAGTCTGGGCTTAATGGGGGAGATAAATGGCTTAAATGCAGAAGGTATGGAAAGATATTTTATAGCGTATAACGAATACCTCATTTTCATTTTTTCTGACGACGACTATACTTACCTCATGATCAGCGATGGAACAGCACAAGGAACCTTCCCTCTTTTGAATCCTGAAAACTGGAGCCCTTTGAATAGGATGACCGTATTGGGCAACAAACTTATTATTAGTCTGATTGATGAGCTGGCTGACCCTGCTTATCCAGAATTGTACGCCTTAAACTTAAACGATTTGCCTTTACTCAAAGGACCAGATTTGGATGTAACACCGCAGACTTTGGTTTACCCGAACCCGGTTGAAGGAAAATTTAAAATAGCAAACATGAAAAGTCATCATGCGTTTAAAATCTTCTCATCTCATGGTCTGCTAATGCAGGAAGGTCATATTTCACAAGGTGAAGAAATAATATTAGACAGGCACATAAAAGAAGGCGTATACACGATCATTTGCAACCAAATCGAAAATGGTAATCAATTCACCTCAAGATTTCTGGTTGTTCATTGATCTGACTTCTATTGATT
>Ga0169931_10000359_pt1 | contig 74762 bp, 62 predicted proteins | sample Kivu_15m_20L_FD_129675 | JGI IMG/M metagenome (GOLD analysis project Ga0169931, IMG submission 129675) | Freshwater microbial communities from Lake Kivu, Western Province, Rwanda to study Microbial Dark Matter (Phase II) - Kivu_15m_20L... | ecosystem: Environmental > Aquatic > Freshwater > Lake... | reverse complement strand
TCCGCCTCACCGCCGCTCTCTTTGTCCTCGGTGTCCTGCCGTCGTTACGCGCCGCCGCCCCGGATTTCGCCCATGCTGCCAGCGACCTGCGGCCCGACCCCGCCGCCCGTTTCGGCGCCCTGCCCAGCGGCCTGCGCTACATCATTCTGCCCAATGCCGAGCCCCGCGAACGCGTCTCGCTCCGCCTCATCGTGCAGGCCGGCGCCTTCATGGAGACGGAAAGCCAGCGCGGACTCGCACATTTTCTCGAGCACATGGCGTTCAAGGGCAGCACCCACTACCCGCCGGGCACGCTGATCGAGTTTTTCCAGCGCATGGGCATGGGTTTTGGCAACGACACCAACGCCTACACCGGCTTCGACCAGACCGTTTACATGATCGAACTGCCCGACAACCGCGAAGGCTCCCTCACCGAGGGCCTGCGCGTGCTCGCCGACTACGCCGGCGGCATCTTGATCCAGGATGATCAGCTTGAGCCGGAACGCGGCGTCATCATGGCCGAGGAGCGCACCCGCGACACCGTGGGTTTCCGTGCCTTGGTCGCCGAACTCAACTTTCTTTATCCCGACACCCTGTTGCCGCAGCGCCTGCCCATCGGCCTGATGGATGTCGTCCGCACCGCCCCGCGGGAGGAATTCGTGGATTTCTACGACACTTGGTATCGGCCCGAACTGATGACCGTCCTCGTCGTCGGCGACGTGACCCCGGAGGTCATCGAGCCGTTGCTCCGCTCCGGCTTCCAAGGCCTGACCGCCCGCGCTCCCGCCCGGCCGCAGCCGGACCTCGGCACCATCGTGCCTTTCGAGGGCCTCCGGGTGCGCCACCACCACGAGCCCGAGGCGGTCGCCACCACCGTCGCGATCCACGCCGTTGAGCTGCGCGAACGCGAACCGGATACCGCCGCCCGGCGCCTCTCCGATCTGCCGCGCTCGGTCGCGATCAACATCATCAACCGCCGCCTCTCCAGCCTCGCCAAGACCGAAACAGCTCCGTTCAGTGGCGGCAGCGCCAGCGTCTCGCAGGGTTACAATCTCTACCGCACGAGTTCGATCCGGCTCACCGCCAAGCCCGTGCTCTGGGCCGAATCCCTCGCCGTGGCCGAGCAGGAGCTGCGCCGCGCACTGGAGCACGGTTTTCAACCCGCGGAGCTGCGCGAAGTCACCGCGGCCTTCCGCAATTCCCTTGAACAAGCGGTGCGCACCGCGCCCACCCGCCGCTCCGGCGCACTCGCCACGACGCTGATCAACGGCGTCGTCAACGATACCGTCTTCACCCATCCGGCCGACAATCTCGCGCTGCTGGGCCCCGCGCTCGATGCCATCACGCCCGAGGACTGCCTCGCCGCGCTGCGCGAGGTCTGGGCCGCACCCGGCCGCCACGTGCTGGTGAGCGGCGAAACCGTCATCCCCGGCGATGCCGCCGCCGCCATCACCGCGGTTTACACCGCGGCGCAGGCCGTGGCGGTGTCCGCCCCGCCCGCGATCGAGGAGACCGCCTTCGCCTACACCGATTTCGGGCCCGCCGGCAAAATCGCCCGGCGTGAGCACGTCGCCGACCTCGACCTCACGCTCGTCACCTTCGCCAACGGCGTGCGGCTCAACCTCAAGCCGACCGATTTCGAGGCCGGTCGCGTCCAGGTCAGCGTCCGCTTCGGCCGCGGCCGCCTCATCGAGCCCGCCGACCGCCGCGGCCTCGCCTGGCTCGCCAGCAACACCTTCACCGCGGGCGGCCTCGGTCGCCACAGCAGCGACGATCTCCGGCGCATCCTCGCCGGCCGCAATGTCGGCGTCGGCTTCTCCGTCGCTGCCGATGCCTTCGCCCTCGGCGGCTCGACCACGGCGCAGGACCTGCCCCTCCAACTCCAGTTGATGGGCGCTTACCTCACCGATCCGGGCTACCGTGCCGAGGCCATGCGTCAGGCCAAGCAAGGCATCGCGCAGATGTATCGCGGCTTCAACCACACTCCCGACGGTCCGCTCATGCTTGAGGTGCAGTCTCTCCTCGCCGGGGGCGACCACCGCTTCGGCCTGCCCACCCAGGCGCAGATGGAGCAACTCTCCCTTGCGGATGTCCGCGCCTGGCTCGCCGGTGAGCTCGCGCAGGGCGCGATTGAAATCGCGCTCATCGGCGACTTTGAGCTCGAGGCCGCCATCGCCGCGGTTGCCCGCACATTCGGCGCCCTGCCGCCGCGTGCCGCGCCGTCGAAAGACGAATCGTTGCGCCGGCTGAACCTGCCGGAGGAGCCGTTTGACCTGACCTACCGCGTGGTGACCGAAATCCCAAAAGGCCAGATCGCCCTCTACTGGAGGACGACCGACGGCCAGGACGTGCAGACCGCCCGACGGCTCAACCTTCTCGGCAGCGTGTTCCGTGACCGCATGCGCGTAAAAATCCGCAACGAGCTCGGCGGCGCCTACAGCCCCGGCGCCGGCAGCACCACCAGCGACGTCTATCCCGGCTACGGCTGGATGCAGGCCGGCGTGACCGTGGACCCGGAGCAGGCCGCCCACATCCGCGAGGCCGTGGTGCAGATCGCCGCCGAACTCCAACGTGACGGCGTGACCGCCGAGGAACTGGAACGCGCCAAGCTTCCCCAACTCACCGGCATCCGCGAATCCGTCCGCACCAACGGCTACTGGCTCGGCTCCGTCCTGAGCCGGGCGCAGGAAAAACCCGAGGTGCTCGAATGGGCCCGCACGCGCCTCGCCGATGTCGAGTCCATCACCGCCGAGGAACTCACCGCCTTCGCCCGGGAATACCTCGGCGCGGACCGCGCCTTCCGCGTGACCATCCTGCCCGCTGCCCAGGAGTGACCTGTCATCTCCCGGTTGACCCCGGCGCTTCATTCGGCAACCTGTCCACATGAAGTATTCCCTCGCCGTGCTCTCCGCCCTCGTGATCGCGCTGTGCGTCCTGATATTCATCATGGTCCGCACCCACGACGCCCGCTTCAACGCACTTGAAACCAAGCTCGCGGCCGAGGCGGCGGACCACGAGGTCGGCATCACGATGGCGTGGTTGCAGCGCTGGACCGACAAGCTCGGCCGCGCGGCCGAGGCCGGCAACTGGCCGCTCGCCGATTTTTATCTGCATGAGATCGAGGAGACCGCCGAGGATCTCATCAAGGCGGGCGTGGTGGACGAAGGCTACGACATCAGCACCCTCACCCGGGCCATGCTCCTACCCGTGGTCGAATCGCTGGAGACCGCCGTCAAGGCCCGCGACGCGGCCGTCTTCGACCAGCGCTACACCGCGCTCATCCAGACCTGCAACGCTTGCCACGCGGCCACAGGCCACGGCCAAGTGCAAATCGCCCGCCCCTCCCCGGCAATCAATCCGTGGAACCAAGATTTCCGGCCCGCGCCCGCGAAACCCTGATTTCCGCTCAGTCGGCCGGCCTCAAATCGGGTTCCGCTTCCGGCAGCCCGCCCAGCTTCAGATTGAACAGCGGCAGCAGGATCAACAGGCCGACGAGCGTCAGCCCGAGCACCGCGTAGCCCGCCACATCGTGGACCGTGACCTCGATCACATCGGGACCGCGATGATAGGCCCAACCCGTCAGGAACAGGCTGCGCATCAGGTTGGTGACAAAGGCCAACAGCAACGAGGCGCTCACCAGCGCGATTTTCTTCCACAGCAAGTTGAGGAAAATCGCCGAGAGAAAAGATCCCGCAAACAGGCAGGCCGTGAGCGAGCGGATGCCGGAACATGCATCCGCCACGCCGACGCGGCCCGTCGGCAGCAGCAGCACGTTGCCCTCCTGCTCCACCGGAATCCCCAGCAGGTCAAAGACAAACGACACGACGGTGACCACCTTCCGCAGCAGAAACAAACTCAGTTGGTTTTCCACTTAATCGACGGTTATCCTCCGGCATGAAAAGACTGATAAGCTTCGTGAAATAGACGAACTCTAGGCCGTCGATCTTGCCTTCTTTGGACAAGCTCAGGAACGCGTCTTTTCGGAAAGCATCTTCATGATTCCTCAAGCGATTTAGCTCGCCTGCAATTTATCGCTGTTGCGAAGGGCTTTACAAAAGCTTTGTAGCCACTGGCCGGCCAGTGGACTCCCCGCGCCATACAACATGAGAATACCGAAATATGACGATAACCCGATCCATCATCGCTATAAGTTTGTTTTCATGCCAAGCCCCCCTGAGAGGGCGTCCAGAGCGTTTCATCTAGCGAGCGGTGCATTCCCGCGGATGCGCCATGGTTGTAGGTCAGCGCCCGCCAGCGGGCTGCCTGCGCTCCATCCGAATAATCGGCGATATCCGCGGCAAGGTTTGGGGTCTTTTCTCGAGTTCCAGAGCTCGTCTGCCGAAGCCTTTGGCGAAGACGGAAACTCGCAGAGCGAAGGATGGCCGCAAGCACTTTGGAAGGATGGCCGCGCCATACATAGCTCCAACGGAGCGACGGATGGTGCTCCCGCCGGGAGTCGAACCCGGATCAATGGCTTCGGAGGCCACTACACTATCCATTGTGCTACAGGAGCGTGAACGCCTACCAGTAGGCGCTCACCGCCGGGCTTCAAGCAGTTTTCCGCCCGGCGTGAAATCAGATGTGGATCGCCTCGCCCATGGCCGCGGCGGCGGCCTCCATGTTGGCCTCGCTGAGCGTGGGATGCGCATGGATCGTCTGGTGAATCTCCTCCACGGTCGCCTCCAGCGCCATGGCCAGGCCATACTCGGCGATCAGTTCCGTCGCCTCGCTGCCGATGATGTGCGCGCCGTAGATCTCACCGGTCTTAGAGTCGGTGATGACTTTCACGAAGCCCTCGCTGTCCGCGGAGGCCACGGCTTTGCCGGAGGCGGTGAACGGAAATTTGCCGACCTTGAAATCGAGCCCCTTGGCCTTGGCGGCTTTTTCGGTGAGGCCGGTGCTGGCCACCTGCGGCTGGCAGTAGGTGCAGCCGGGGAAATCTTTCACGCGCTTGGGCGTGCCGTGGCCGAACATGCCGTTGACGGCGTTGATCGCCTCGTAGGTCGCCACGTGCGCCAGCCAGGGCGGCCCGATGATGTCGCCGGCCGCATAGACGCCCTTGACGCTCGTCTGGTAATCGTCGCCCACCTTCACGTAGTTGCGGTCGAGCTCGATCTTCACGCCGGGGGCGATCACGCCCTCGATGTTGGCCACCACGCCGATGGCGGAGAGCAACACCTCGGCCTCAAGCGCGGTGCGCCGGTCGCCGGCCACGAGGTCGAGTTTCACGGAGTTTTTCCCCACGGCGAAATTCTCGCACTTGGTGTTCACATGGACCGTGACGCCCTGCTTCTCGAACGAGCGCTGGAGGACCTTGGCCACTTCCTCGTCTTCCACCGGCAGGATCTGCGGCAGCATCTCCACGAGCGTCACCTTCGCGCCGAAGGCATTGTAGAAATAGGCAAACTCGACGCCGATGGCGCCGGCGCCGGCGATGACGACCGACTTGGGCAGCGTCCTGGCGGCCAGCGCCTCGCGGGAGGTCAACACGCGCACGCCGTCGGCGTTGAGGCCGGGGATCTGGCGCATCTTGCAGCCGGTCGCGATCAGGATGTTTTTCGCCCGGAGAAACTTTCCCTGATGTTCTCCCTCGGTGATGGCGACGGTGTTGGCGGCCGAGACCTGCGCGCGGCCCACGAAGTAATCGACCTTGTTCTTCTTGAAGAGAAACTCGATGCCCTTCGCCATCTGCCCGGCTACCCCGCGCGAGCGTTCCATGACCTTGGCGAAATCGAAGGAGACGTCCTTGGCGCTCAACCCGAAGGTCTCGGCCTTCTTGAACTTCTGGTAAAGCTCGGCGCTCTTGAGCAGCGCCTTGGTCGGGATGCAGCCCCAGTTGAGACAGGTGCCGCCGGCGCGCTCCATTTCGATGCAGGCGACCTTCTTGCCCAGTTGCCCGGCGCGGATCGCCCCCGCATAGCCCGCGGGCCCGCCGCCAATGACAACCAGATCGTATTCGGTAGATTCAGCCATGATGTTGTGATGTAAACTTTGGCCCAGACGCTCGCACACCCCGGCCCACCGTCAAATTCAAAACCGCGCGCTTCCCGCGCGCCACGGCAGGATTTAATGTGGAAATCAGGAACTCGGGAAAAGACACCAAACCTTACCGCGGATATCGCGGATAGGTTTTTGCGCCTTCTGCGCTTCTTTGCGGCCAATGCATGAGCCAAAGTTCTGGGTTTAATCTGGAACCCGAACCGATCTACACCAAGCACGCACAGTGAGCAAAGGACACCGGCTTGGACCTCACTTGACGGGAGCGGCATCGTGCCGCATGGTGGCCGCATGAAAGCCAAGCCCCGGACATTTAACCTCGTGATCGAAAAGGATCGCGACGGCTATTATGTCGCCAGTGTCCCGGAACTGCCTGGCTGCCACACTCAGGCCAAATCGATGGACGAGCTGCTTGAGCGGGCCCGTGAAGCCATTGAACTGTGCTTGGAGGTGGACTCTGACTTGGCTCAAGCCTCTGAGTTTGTCGGCGTTCAGCGCGTTACAGTCTGAGTCGTGCCAAGGAAGCCCCGAGTTTCCGGAGGAGAGATGGTGCGGGCTTTGCGTGGAGTCGGCTTCGAGGTTATTCGCGTCAAAGGAAGTCACCACTTCCTGCGGCACGCCGACGGGCGATGCACGGTCGTGCCGGTTCATGCGGGTGAAACCCTTGGGATCGGCCTCGTTACCAAAATCCTAAAGGATGCCGACATGTCAGCCGAGGAACTGTGGCCACGTTGAGGATTCCGCAAAGAATCGCCTCACCACAGCGCGGCAGCATCGGCAGGGTCCGCCTGACTTGTGCGCCTACGGTGCATCCGCGTTCATCCGTGTAATCCGCGGGAAATCATCGGTCGTTAAAAGGCCCGAACCTTACCGCGGATATCGCGGATTATACGGATAGGCTTTGGGGCTTTATGCGCCTTTTAGCGGCCAAAGAATCCGCGGCCACCTCACCCCCCGGCTCAGACGTCAATCACGTCGGGCGGCTGGCGCGGGCGGCGCGGCGGGGGCCGCGGGGTGGCCAGCGCCCGGGTGAAGACAAAATTCGTCACGCTCACGATGAGCGCGCCGCCGAGCGCCGACCAGAAACCGGCCACCTGGAAGCCATCAACCAGCTTGCCCACAAAAAGAAACAACAAGGCATTGATCACGATCATACCCAGGCCCATCGTCAGCACGATGAACGGCAGCGTGAACAACACCAGCAGCGGCTTGAGGATGACGTTGAAAAAACTCAGCAGCAGCACCACGACGAGCAAGGTCGTGCCGGTGTCGTATGCGATACCCGGGATGAGTTTGGTCGCCAGCATCACGCCGATCGCCAGCAGGGCCCAGCGCAGCAACAGTTGGGGAAACGGGGAGTTCATGCGTGGTTGACGACGCTCCGCCCCATTCCCACCTCCGGCAATGAAAATCCTCCTCCTGCAGGATCATTTGCGCAGCGGCGGCACCGAGCGGCAGAGCGTGCTCCTCGCCAACGCCTTCGCCGCCGCCGGCCACGCCGTCACCCTCCTCACCTTCCGGCCCGGCGGCGCCCTCGCCGCCACCGTGGACGCCGCAGTCACGCGCGCGGCCCTGCAACCGTTCGACACCCGGCTCGATTGGTTTGCACCCGGGCTCACGCGCTTCATCGAGCGCAAGTCGCCCGACGTCATTCTCTGCATGGGCCGGATGGCAAACTGCTACGGCCAGCACATCGTCCGCGATACGCGCGACCGGTGGCCCCGGCTCGCGGTCATCGGCACGATGCGCACAGGCAAACCCCTGCCCCGGCTGTTTCGTTTCTCCCTGCGCCACGTCCGCCACATCATCGCCAACAGCCAGGCGGCGAAATCCGCGCTGGTCCGCGACCACGAGCTGCCGAACGACAAGATCACCGTGATCTATAACCCGCTCGTTTTCCCCGCCGCGCCGGCGGGACCGGGCCACGGCCAACTGCGCGCCACCCACGGCGCCACTCCGGCCACGAAGGTGTTGCTCAACGTGGCGATGTTCCGGTCGGGCAAGGGCCAGGCCTACCTCATCCGTCTCGCGGCGGGGCTGCCCGCAGATTTTCCCTGGCAACTCTGGCTGGCCGGCGACGGTCCCGAGCGCAACGCCTGCACGGCTCTCGCCCGCCGGCTCGGGCTCGCTGACCGGGTGAAATTCCTCGGCTTCCAAGCCGATCCCTCCGCGCTCTACGCCTCAGCCGATCTCGCCGTCCACGCCTCCCGCACCGAATCGCTCTCCAATTTTCTCGTGGAGGCGCAGGCCCACGGCCTGCCCGCAGTAGCCTGCGCCGCCCAAGGCATCGGGGAATGCTTCATCCCGGGCGACACCGGCGCGGTCATCCCCCGCGACCAGCCCGACGCCTTCCGCGCCGCGGTGCTCGCCTTCGCAGCACCGGACGCAGCCCGCCGCGAACGCGCCCGGGCCTTTGCCCGGATGAATTTCGACCCCGGCCAGCAGGTGCAGGCACATCTCGACCTTTTCGCCCGGCTCACCCAAGCCTGAACCATGACCAACAAGCAACGCGTTGACCTGATCGCCCGCTACATCCGCGAGCACAAATACGCGGACCTGCACACCCTCGCCACCCGCTTCAGCGGCTCGCTCTCGACCGTGCGCCGCGCGCTCGACCAGTTGGAGGCCGCCGGCCTCGTGCGCCGGCACCACGGCGGCGCCTCCCTCGTCGAGACCGACGCCGTCGCGCAGGAATACGATTTCATCGCCCGCAACCAGCGCCACCCCGACGAGAAATTCGCCATCGCCAGCCTCGTCGCCCGCGAGGTGCAGCCCGGCATGACCGTCATCCTCGACGGCGGCAGCACCACCTACGCCGTCGCCCGCCTGCTCGTGGACAAGCGCCTGCAGGTCATCACCAACTCCCTGCCCGTCGCCAGCCTCTTCAGCGAGGTCGGCAGCGTGGAGACCATCGTTACCGGCGGCAGCATCTACAACCGCCTCGGCGTCGTCCTCGGCCCGCTCTGCGAGGACTCGCTCGGCCAGGTCCACGCCGATCTCGCCATCCTCGGCGGCGCCGGCATCACCGAGAACGGTGTCTGGAACCACAACTCGCTCATCGTCTCCGCGCAGCGCAAGATGATCGGCGCCGCTGAGCGCACGATCTTCGCGCTCGATAATTCCAAGTTTGGCCGCAAGGCGCTCAGCCTCACCACGCCCTTCGAGGCCCGGTTCACCATCGTGACGGACGTTTGGCCCGCACCTGCCGTCGTCAAGGCCATCGGCGCCGCCGGCGCCAAGCTCACCCTCACCGGCGCCCGGGCCGGCCGCACCTGATTTTTCCCCGCGCGCCGGCTCCTGACAGCGTCCTGTCAGCAGTGCCGGCCAATCGCGGTTCGCGAGTTGCCTTCCCCCGGCGGCTGCACTTCGTCAAAACCCGTGGCCCAAACCGACTCTCCTTCCGCTCCCCATTGCATCCGGCTCCGCGGCGTGCGGCAGAACAACCTCAAGGGCTTCGACCTCGATCTCCCGCTCGGGCAATACATCGTCGTCACCGGCCTGAGCGGCGCGGGCAAATCCTCGCTCGTGTTCGACACCCTTCACGCCGAGGGCCAGCGGCGCTACGTCGAGACCTTCAGCGCCTACACCCGCCAGTTTCTCGACCTCCTCGCCCAACCCCGCGTGGATGCGATCGAGAACATCCGCCCGTCCATCGCCATCGAGCAGACCAACACCGTCAAAACCTCCCGCTCCACCGTGGGCACGATGACGGAGCTCACCGATTTCTTCAAAGTCTGGTTCAGCCACGTCGCCGCCTGCTTCGATCCCGTCACCGGCGAGCAGGTCGAGGATGACAGCCCGCAGACCGTCTGGACCAAGACCGCCGCGGCCCACCCGGGCCGGACCCTGCTGGTGGGCTTCAAGGTCACCCGGCCGGAAAACCTCACCTGGCCCGAGATCTTCCAAAACCTCAAGGGCCAGTCCTACGTCCGCCTGCTCGCCGCGCGCACCGAGGCCCCAGCGGAACTCACGCTCCACAAAATCGACGATCTCCTCGCCGCGCCCGAGGCCGACCTCCGGGCCGCCATCGCCGGCCCCGTCTTCGTGATTCAGGACCGCATCGCCATCACCCCGGCAAACCGGTCCCGCTTCCTCGAGGCCGCGGAGACCGCGATGCATTTCGGGCAGGGACAGGTGCACCTCTTCGGCGAGATCGCCTCAGACCTGCGCACGCCGCGCTTCGCCGAGCTCGGACATTATTCGCGCGGTCTCCACTCGCCCAAGACCGGCCGCACCTTCCGCGCCGCGACCCCCGCGCTTTTTTCGTTCAATTCCCCGCTCGGCGCCTGCCCGCGCTGCCGCGGCTTCGGCCGCGTGATCGACATCGACTACCGGCTCGCCGTCCCCGACCAGTCCCTCTCCATCGCCGACGGCGCCATCAAGTGCTGGGAAAGCGACATCTACGGCGAATCGAAAAAAGACCTGCTGAAGTTTACCCGGCAGCGGAAGATTCCCACCGATGTCCCCTTCGCGTCGCTCACGGCGGAGCAGCAGGCCTTCATCATCGACGGCGAGCCCGGCTACGGCGAGGAGAACGGCAAGACCTGGCCGCAGTATTGGTATGGCGTGAAAGGATTTTTCCGCTGGCTGGAAAAGAACACCTACAAGATGCACGTGCGCGTTTTCCTGTCGCGCTACCGGGCCTACAATCCCTGCCCCGACTGCGGCGGCCGCCGCCTGCAGCCCGAGGCGCTCTGCTGGCAATGGCGCGGGAAAACGCTGCCCGAGCTGTATCAGCTGCCCGTCAACCAACTGTTGGCTTTGGTGACGCAGGCGCAGGCCGGGCGCCCGGACTCGAAAATCCCCGCCGCGCACAGCGCGACGCTGGCGCACGATTCCATCCTCACGCGGCTGCGCTACCTCGAGCAGGTCGGCCTCGGTTATCTCACGCTCGACCGCTCCTCCAAAACGCTCTCCGGCGGCGAGGTGCAGCGCGTCAACCTCACTTCCTGCCTGGGCACCTCGCTGGTGGACACGCTCTTCGTGCTCGACGAGCCCAGCGTCGGCCTGCACCCGCGCGACATCGACCGGCTCATCGGCATCATCCGCTCCCTCACCGCGGCCGGCAACACCGTCGTCGTCGTCGAGCACGACGAGGCCATGATCCGCGCCGCCGATCATCTCATCGAGGTCGGCCCCGAGCCCGGCAACGGCGGCGGCCAAATCGTTTTCCAAGGCAACCTCGCCGGGATGCAGGCCGACGCCGCCAGCATCACCGGCCGCTACCTGTCCGGCCGCGAACGCATCGAACCGCCGGCCACCACCCGGCCGGTCGCCGCCTCCCGCCGTCCCGGCGCCGGCTGGCTGCGCTTCGAGGGCGTCACCAAACACAACCTGCAAAACCTCGGCTTCGCGCTGCCGCTCGGCCGGCTCGTGTGCCTGAGCGGCGTCTCCGGCTCCGGCAAATCCACGCTGCTCGACAACGTCATCTACCAAGGGCTCCTCGCCCGGCGTAACCAGCTCACCGAGGACCCCGCCGTCATCGGCGCCATCCACGGCGACAGCGGCTTCAACGAGATCGTGCTGGTGGACCAGTCCCCGCTCTCGCGCACCCCGCGCTCCAACCCCGCCCTCTACACGGAAGCCTGGGACCTGATCCGCGAGCTCTACGCCCGCACCCCCGCGGCGGAGGCCGCCGGGTTCAACGCCGCCTCCTTCTCCTTCAACAGCGGGGAAGGCCGTTGCGACCATTGCCAGGGGCTCGGCTACGAACGCGTCGAGATGCAGTTCCTGTCGGATGTCTTTGTGCCCTGCCCCGTCTGCGAGGGCCGGCGCTTCAAGCCCGAGGTCCTCGCCATCCGCTGGCAGGACCGCTCCGTCGCGGACCTCCTCACCACCAGCATCACCGCGGCGCTGCCGCTGTTTGCCGACCATCCCTCCATCCGGCACCGGCTGGCCTCGCTCGAATCCGTCGGCCTCGGCTACCTCACGCTCGGCCAACCGCTCAACACCCTGAGCGGCGGCGAATCCCAGCGCCTCAAGCTCGTTCGCTACCTCTCCGGCTTCACCGGAGAAATTCCAAACCCCAAATCCCATATCCCGGCGCCAGCCGCCAGCTCCCCAATCGAAAACATGTCCGCCGTAGCCCCGGTGAAGGCGGATCGAAAATCAAAAATCGAAAATCCAACCGGAGCCCTCCTCCTGCTCGACGAACCCACCACCGGGCTGCACCGCCACGACGTGAAACGCTTGCTCGCCGTGTTGCAGGCGCTGGTGGACGCGGGCCACAGCGTCGTCGTCATCGAGCATAACACCGATGTGCTCAAATCCGCCGACTGGCTCCTGGAGGTCGGCCCCGAGGCCGGCGCTGCCGGCGGCCGCATCATCGCCCAAGGCCCGCCCGCGCAGGTCGCCGCCGCCAACAGCGCCACCAGCCCTTTCCTCCGCGCCGCGCTCGGCGATTGCGGAGTGCGGACTGTGGACCGCGGATTTCAAGCCGCCGAAGACCCCGCGCCTTACATTGCCGCCACTCCGCATTCCGAACTCCACACTCCGCAATTGACCATCTCCGGTGCGCGCGAAAACAACCTGAAGAATCTTTCTCTCAGCATCCCGCACCACCAGCTCACCGTGGTCACCGGCGTCTCCGGTTCCGGCAAATCCACGCTGGCCTTCGACATCGTCTTCGCCGAGGGCCAGCGGCGGTTCATGGAGTCCATGTCGCCCTACGCGCGGCAGTTCGTCGAGCAACTGCCGCGGCCCGACCTCGACCGGCTCACCGGCATCCCGCCCACCGTCGCCATCGAGCAGCGCGTCACGCGCGGCTCGCGCAAGTCCACGGTCGCCACCATCACCGAGGTCGCCCAATACCTGCGCCTGCTCTACGCCCGGCTCGGCGTGCAGCACCATCCCGCCACCGACCGGCCCGTCACCCCGCTGTCGCCGGGCGCACTGAAGAAACTCCTCCTGCGCGTCATGTTCGGGACGCCCAAGGCCAAGCAGGCAAAACACCTCTACCTCTGCGCTCCGCTGATTCGCGGCCGCAAAGGCCACCACCAGCCCATCGCCGCTTGGATCGCCCGGCAGGGCTACGCCCTCATGCGCGCCGACGGCCGGCTCATCGCCGTGGAGGCCTTCAGCAAGCTCGATCGCTACAAGGAGCACGACATCGAGGTCGTCGTCGCCGACCTGAAACGCGAGGCCCGTCCCGGCGAAGCGCTCGACACCGCGCTCCGCCTCGGCAAGGGCGCGTGCTTCCTGCTCACCCCGGGCGGGGAAATCCTCTCGTGGTTCTCCACCACGCGGACCGACATCGAGACCGGCGAATCCTTTCCCGAGCTGGACCCGAAACATTTCTCGTTCAACTCCCCGCGCGGCTGGTGCCCCACCTGCCGCGGCCACGGCCGCGTCTTTCCCTGGATGCTCGTGCCCACGGAAGAGGAGGAAGACCCGCTGGCCCGCCTCCGCGAATTCGGCCTCGACAACGCCGAGGATGTCGCCGACGAGGGCCGCCCCTGTCCCGACTGCGCCGGCGAACGGCTCAACCGCACCAGCCGCGCGGTGAAGCTGCACTTTCTCCGGCGCCAGCCGCCGCTCGCGCTGCCCGCGCTGCTGCGCTGCACGCCCGCGGCGTTGCTCGCCCACCTCCGCAACCTCGCGCTCGACGCGCGGGGCCGGCTCATCGCGCACGACATTCTCCGGCAAATCGAGGAGCGCCTGAAGTTCCTCGACCACGTCGGCCTCGGCTACCTCTCCCTCGACCGCCCGACGGAAACGCTCTCCGGCGGCGAGGCCCAGCGCATCCGGCTCGCCGCGCAGCTCGGCTCCAATCTCTCCGGCGTGCTCTACGTGCTCGACGAGCCCTCCATCGGCCTGCACGCCCGCGACAACGACCGGCTCATCGACACGCTCCAGGCGCTCCGCGCCAAGGGCAACACCCTGCTGGTCGTCGAGCACGACGACGAACTCATGAACCGCGCCGACGGCATCATCGACCTCGGGCCCGGCGCCGGCATTCATGGCGGCGCATTGCTGGCCCAAGGCGCACCGGCCGAGATCAAGCGCAGCGATTCCTCGCTGACCGGGCTCTTCCTCCAGCAGGGCATCAAGCATCCGCTGCGCGGGAGCCATCGGGAAATCCCGCCCGCCTCCACCCGCCCCCGGCGAGGCCAGCCCGCCGCCTGGCTCACCCTGACCGGCGCGCAGTTCCGCAACCTGAAGGGCTTTGACCTGCGCCTGCCGCTCGGCCGGCTGATCATGGCCGCCGGTCCCAGCGGCGCCGGAAAATCCACGCTCTTCCGCGATGTGCTCCACCCCGCGGTCGCCTGCGCCATCAAACACCGCCAAGCGAAACTCTCCGGCAAGGACTTCGCGCGTCTGACCGGCTTCGCTTCCGACCGGTCGAAAACGCCCTTTGCCGCCCTGAGCGGCGCCGAGGGATTCAAAAGCGTGATCGAGGTGGACCAGTCACCCATCGGCAAAACCCCGCGCTCCACGCCGGCCACTTATCTCGGCATCTTCGACCTCATCCGCCAGTTCTTCGCCTCGCTGCCCGAGGCGAAGATGCGCGGCTACAACGCCTCGCGTTTCTCGTTCAACACCGCCGGCGGCCGCTGCGAGACCTGCGCCGGCGGCGGCCGCATCAAGTTCGAGATGGCCTTCATGCCGAACACCTACCTGCCCTGCGACGACTGCGGCGGGCTGCGCTACGGACCGGAACTGGCCGACATCACCTGGAAGGGCCGCACCATCGGTGCGGTATTGCAGCTCACGTTCGAGGAAGCCGCGGCTTTCTTTGATTTCCACTCCCAGCTCTCCGCCGTCTGCCGGCTCATGGTGGATTGCGGCCTCGGCTACCTCACGCTCGGCCAAAGTTCGCCCACCCTGTCCGGCGGCGAAGCCCAGCGGCTCAAGCTCGTGACCGAGCTGTCCCGCGGCCTCCAGACCTACACCGAACGCTCCCACGGCATCGCCATCCGCAATCTCTACCTGCTGGAAGAACCGACCATCGGGCTCCATCTCAGCGACTGTGAAAAACTCATCCGCGTGCTGCACTCGCTCGTGGACCAAGGCCACACCGTCGTCGTGATCGAGCACCACCTCGACCTGCTCGCCGAGGCCGATTACATCGTGGAACTCGGCCCCGTCGGCGGCCCGGATGGCGGCGAACTGATTTACCAGGGCCCGCTCGCCGGGCTCCTCCAGGTGAAGCGCAGCCCCACCGCCCCCTACCTGCGCGACAAGCTCAAGCCGTCGCCAAGCTCGCGTCGTGGGCTTTCACGGCGTCGCCCACCACCTTGATCAATTCGGTCATCGGCACCGGTTTCAGCAGGTAGCGAAACAGGCCGGCCTCGTTGACGCTGCGCAGCAGCATCTCCGGTTTCATGTAGCCCGTGACGAGGATCCGCTGCATGTGCGGGTATTCCTCCCGCGCGCGGACGAGGAAGCTCATGCCGTTGCCGCCGGGCATCAGGTGGTCGGCGAGGACGACCTTGAAGCTGCGCTTGTGCAGGATGAACTCCGCCTCGCGGACCGACGTGGCGGTGGCGATTTCGAAGTGCGGCGAAAGCGCCTGCTCAAAAATATCCAGCAGCGATCTCTCATCGTCAATGAGCAGGACCGCGGGCTTGCTGGCGGCAACTGGCTCAGTTTGGGCGTCTCCGGCGTTCATGAACCCGCAGCGTGCATCCCGAGTGGTTCATGCAAATGCTTTTAGCAGGGCCGGCTTTGGGATTGCCTCGTGGCATCAAGTGATTAGCTCAACTCCGTCACTAATAACATGGAGAACTTGGATTTGCACACTGCCACCCTCGGCTGTCACCTCGATCAGATTCCCCCGGACGTGCTGACGACCACCGCGCTCACGCAGCGCAGCAATTCCGGTTACACCGTCGGCCGGCTCGCCGTGTAGCGCGGCCACACCACGCAGATTCCCGAACCCTTCCGGCCCAAGCCGCCCGGCCCGCTCCAGCGCCTCGGCCTCAAACTCGTAATCTCCAGCCCCCCTTCGCCTGAACGGCATTTGGGCAACGCCTGAAGAATGAGACCGGCCGCCCGCGCTCGGTAAACTTCATCAGTCGCACCCCGCCCCCAAGGCACGGCCGCACCGGTAGGGTCCGCTCTTCCGCCGTCGCCCACCCAAAGTGGGCAAAGGAGCCAAGCCTTCGCACTTTCGGGTGTAATCCGCGTCCATCCGTGCTATCCGCGGTTAAGCATCTGTGGCTGCGGATACGACAGCAGTTTTGCGCCTTTTTGCCGCCAAAGCTCCGCAACCGGAGTTTGAAAGCCGCATAAGCCGCACTTTCGCCTTTCCCCGGGGCGGCGGGTTTCATTCACTGCGCGTTCCTTCTTTCGCAATGAACACCACCATCACCGCCATCACCGCCCGCGAAATCATCGACTCGCGCGGCAATCCCACAGTCGAGGTTGACGTCCGCCTCGCCTCCGGCCACCTCGGCCGCGCCGCCGTGCCCTCCGGGGCTAGCACCGGCGAGCACGAGGCCATCGAGCTTCGCGACGGCGACCAAAAGCGCTACGGCGGCAAGGGCGTGCAAAAGGCCGTCGGCAACGTGAAGGGCAAGATCGCCCCCGCGCTGATCGGCTTCGATGCCTGCGACCAGACCGGCGTGGACCGCGCCATGCTCAAGCTCGACGGCACCGCCACCAAGTCGAAGCTCGGCGCCAACGCCATCCTCGGTGTCTCGATGGCCACCGCCAAGGCCGCCGCCGCCGCCCTCAACCAGCCCCTCTACAAATACCTCGGCGGCCCCAACGCCAAGGTCCTGCCCGTTCCCATGATGAACATCATGAACGGCGGCGCGCACTCCGACGCCCCCATCGACTTCCAGGAATTCATGATCATGCCCGTCGGCGCGAACTCCTTCAGCGAAGGCCTCCGGATGGGCTGCGAGGTGTTCCACTCCCTCAAGAAGGTGCTCAAGGACCGCGGTCTCGCCACCGCCGTCGGCGATGAGGGCGGCTTCGCCCCCAAGCTCGAGTCCGCCGAGGCCGCGCTCGACGCCATCGCCCTCGCGGTGAAAAACGCCGGCTACAAGCTCGGCAAGCAGATCGCCCTCGCCCTTGATGTCGCCTCCTCCGAGTTCTACGTGAAGGAAAAGAAGCACTACGTCTTCAAGAAGTCTTCCGGCCAGATCCTCTCCAGCGACGAGATCGTCGAGTTCTACCGCAAGCTCACCGCCAAGTATCCCATCATCTCCATCGAGGACGGCTGCGCCGAGGGCGACTGGGCGACGTGGAAGAAGCTCACCGACGCCATCGGCGACCGCGTGCAGCTCGTGGGCGACGACCTCTTCGTCACCAACACCGAGTTCCTGAAGAAGGGCATCGATACCCGCACGGCCAACTCGATCCTCGTCAAGGTGAACCAGATCGGCTCGCTCACCGAGACCTTCGATGCCGTCGAGATGGCCAAGGAAGCCGGCTACACCGCCGTCATCTCGCACCGCTCGGGCGAGACCGAGGACGTCACCATCGCCGACATCGCCGTCGCCACCAACGCCGGCCAGATCAAGACCGGCTCGCTCTGCCGCACCGACCGCGTGGCGAAATACAACCAGCTCCTCCGCATCGAGGAAGAGCTCGGCGCCAGCGCGATCTACGGCGGCAAGCTCTGAGCCGGCCGTCTCCACCGCCTCACAGGCCGGACCTGCGGGTCCGGCCTTTTTTTGCGCCCATCCGGGCTTGCCCTCGACACCCCGCAAATTTCGACCAGCATCGCCGTCATGAAACCCGTCGCCCGCCTGCTGCTGCCCGTCGTGATTTCCTTCGCCATTCTGCCGGCCGGGCTGAACGCCGAGCCGGACACCCAGCCCACCCAGGAAGAACGCGTGCGGGCCCGTCTCGCGGAACGCGCCAAAGAAAAAGCCGAAAAAAATCGGCCCGACGCCGAACCCCGGGATGAAGCCAAGCCCGCTGCCGCGTCCCCCCAAGCCGCCGAGCCCGTCGATCCCGATATCACCGCCCTGCCGGAAATGGAAATCCGCCAGACCCGGATCCACGATCTCGACCTCAAGATTCGCCAGCTCAACCGCGACATCCGCCGCGAACAACGGAAGGTTAAGCCGACCGACTCCGACGCCGCCCTCAACAACCCCAAGGCCTCGCGCATCATGTCCATCTTCGGCGGCGAGTCCGCCGAGCAGCGTTCCTCGGTCGCGGCCGAGCGGGTTTACCTGATGGAACAGGAACGCGACCTCCTCGAATTGATGAAGCTGCCGATGACCGCCGCCAAGCTCAGCGAGCTGGAAGGCCAAGTCGCCGCCCTTCGCACCGTCCGCCGTAACCTCGACGTCGAACTGCGCTGATAGGCCGCGGACATTCAAATCCGGCCACGGCTAGAGATTGAATCCGCGTCCATCCGTGTGACTTGTGCGCCTACGGAGCATTCGCGGAGAAATCATCGGGCGTAAAGATCCCTCAAACTTAACCACGGCTACCGCAAACCCGGCTGCGCTACCGGCGCGTCATTCCACTCGCAGGATGTAGCCGCGCAGGTATTCGCTTTCCGGCATGGTCACGAGCACCGGATGGTCCGGCGGCTGGTGGCAGAATTCGACGATGTGCACCTTGCGCTTCGCATCGGCCGCCGCGCCGGCCAGCACGCTGCGCAGCTCGGCATCCTGCATGTGATGAGAACACGTGTAGGTCGCCAAAATCCCGCCCGGGTTGAGCCGCTGCATCGCCCGCAGGTTGATTTCCTTGTAACCGCGCAGCGCCCCTTCCAGCGCGCTCTTCGACTTCGCGAAGGGCGGCGGATCGAGGACGATCACGTCCCACTTGGGTTCGCCGGCCCGCACCGGGTCGTTGAACCAGTCGAAGACATTCGCCACCTCAAAGCGTGCCTTCAGCCCGTTGCGCTCCGCATTCAGCCGCGCCTGGGCGATCGCCTCCTCCGCGCTGTCCAGCCCCAGCACCTCGGCCGCACCGGCTTTGGCCGCGTGCAACGCAAACGGCCCCTGGTTGCAGAACGCATCCAGCACGCGTTTGCCGGCGCAGAACCGGGCGACCAGCGGAGGCTGTGCCTGCTGGTCGAGGTAGAATCCCGTCTTTTGCCCGGCCTGCAGGTCGAGCCAATACTCCACGCCGCCGATCGCCGCCCAGCGCGGCGCCCAGTCGGCCCCGGACCGCGTGTGGGTCGCCAGCGGCAGTCCCTCCAGCCGGCGGATCGGCGCATCGTTGCGAAAAATAATCTCCGCCGGCTGCAGCAGCGCCGCGAGCAGGTCGCCGATCTGGCCGGCCCGTTTTTCCATCGCCTGCGTCTGGATCTGCACGACCAGCGTGTCGCCAAACTGGTCCACGACCAATCCGGGCAAGTCGTCCGACTCCGACCAAACCAACCGGCGGCACACTTCGTTTGAGATCTGGGATTTGGGGTTTGGGGTTTCTCTCCGGGCCACGGCCCGCTCCAGCGCCGCCCGCAGATACGCCCCGTCCAGCGCCGCCCGGTCCCGGCTGAAACGCCGCCACACGATCTGCGACTTGGAATTGTAGATGCCGCTGCCCAAAAACCGGTCCGCCCGGTCCCGGCACTCGACCACTTCGCCGTCCAGCGCGGCCGGGAGGAGCGTCTCGACTTCGTTGGCAAACACCCAGGGATGACCGCCGAGCACGCGGGGCTTGGCATTGGGCTTGAGTTTCAGGCTGTGGGACATCGCCGCATCTTCGCGGCTTTCCCCGGGCAGAGAAGCCCAAACTCCGGGCTTTCCCCGCCCGCGCGATCCTGCTCAGTTAATTCCTTACGCCATGTCACCCGCCCAGGAAATCTCCCGCCGCCGCACCTTTGCGATCATCTCGCACCCCGACGCCGGCAAGACCACGCTCACCGAGAAGTTCCTGCTCTACGGCAACGCCCTCCATCTCGCCGGCTCCGTCACCGCCCGCAAAAACCAGCGCGCCACGGCCTCGGACTGGATGGAACTCGAAAAGCAGCGCGGCATCTCCATCAGCTCGACCGTCCTCCAGTTCGACTACGCCGGCTGCGCCGTCAACCTGCTCGACACCCCCGGCCACAAGGATTTCTCCGAGGACACCTACCGCGTGCTCACCGCCGTGGATGCCGCGCTCATGGTGATCGACGCCGGCAAGGGCGTGCAGGCGCAGACCCGCAAGCTTTTCGAGGTCTGCCGCCGCCGCGGCGTGCCGATCTTCACGTTCATGAACAAGTGCGACCGGCCCACGCTGAACCCGATCGACCTGCTCGATGAATTGGAAAACGTGCTCGGGCTCCAGGCTTCGCCGCTCATCTGGCCCCTCGGCAACGGCCCGACCTTTCGCGGGGTCTTCGACCGCCGCTCCCGGCAGGTGCACCTCTTCGAGCGCGTGCCCGGCGGCAAATACCAGGCGCCGGTCAACGTCACCTCGCTGGAAGACCCCGCCGTGCGCAGCCGGCTCGACGACTACACCTACGGCGAGGTCACCGATCAGCTCGCGATGCTCGACGGCGCCGGCCATCCCTTCGACCTCGCCGCCGTTCAGGCCGGCCGGCAGACCCCTGTTTTCTTCGGCAGCGCGGTCAACAATTTCGGCATCCAACTGCTCCTCGACGGCTTTCTCCAGAACTCCGTCCCGCCGGCCCCGCGCCGGTCCGTCTCGATTCAAACTCCGAAATCGAAAAGCGAAATCAGTGAAGGCGAAACCGGGACGCAGGTCGTGCCCGTGGATTACGGAAAGTTCTCGGGCTTTATTTTCAAGATCCAGGCCAACATGGATCCGAAGCACCGCGACCGCATCGCCTTCCTCCGTGTCTGCTCCGGCAAGTTCACGCGCGACATGACCGTCATCCACCAGCGCACTGGCAAGAGCGTGCGCCTCTCCTCCTCGCACAAGCTCTTCGGGCAGGAACGCGAGACCGTGGACGAGGCCTGGCCCGGCGACGTGATCGGCCTCGTGGGCCACAGCGAATTCGGCATCGGCGATACCCTCACGGAGGACAAAGCCATCCGCTACGACGAGATCCCGCGCTTCCCGCCGGAGGTTTTCACCTACATCACCAACCCGAATTCCGGTGATGCCAAAAAATACCGCGCCGGCCTCGAACAGCTTCTCCAGGAAGGCGTCGTGCAGTCCTTCAGCGCCAAGAATGCCCCGCCCGGCGCCACCCTCCTCGCCGCCGTCGGTCCGCTGCAGTTTGAGGTCGTGCAATACCGGCTGCAGGCCGAATACAACGCCGAGTCCCGGCTCACGCCCACCCCATGGAGCCTCCTCCGCTGGGTGGAACTTCCGCCGGGCATGAAGGCCTACGATTTCTCCACCACCATCGTCGCCTCGGGCGTGAGCTTCGGCGCGGACAAATTCGACCACCCCGTCGTGCTCTTCCCCAACGAATGGACGATGGGCTACTTCACGGAGAAAAACCCGGAGCTGAAGCTGCACGAGTTGCCGATCGAGCAGACCGTCTGATTCGCCCGCATTTCGTCCATGAATTTCGACGGCTGGCACGAACTGAAACCGGCCCAGGCCGCCAGGCAACTGCTGGCCAACGTGGCCGCGCTGCCGGCCGCCCAGCAGCGCGCCTGCCTCGCCAGCCTGCCGGACGAAGCAACGCTGACCGCCCGGTTTGCCGCCGCTGATCGCAACGCTCCGCTCGGCGCCATCCCGTATTTCACCAAGGACCTCTTCGATGTCGCCGGCGAGCCCACCCGGGCCGGTTCCGCATTTCTCGCCGATGTGTGCCCCTCCCCGACCCGTGATACCGTGCTCGGCCAACGCCTCCGGGCCGCCGGCGCCGTGCTCGCCGGCAAAGCCCACCTGCATGAATTCGCCTACGGCCTCACCGGCGAAAACCCGCACTCCGGCGATTGCGAGCATCCGCACTTCCCCGATCGCACCACCGGCGGCTCCAGCAGCGGCTCGGCCGCACTCGTGACGGCCGGCGTCGTGCCCTTCGCCACCGCCACCGACACCGGCGGCTCCGTGCGCGTGCCCGCGGCATTTTGCGGGCTCCACGGTTTTCGGCTCACGCCGCGCGACGAGTGGATCCGCGACGCCTTTCCGCTCGCGCCCTCTTTCGACACCGCCGGCTGGTTTACCAGCAGCGCCGCCGACATGCGTCACGCCCTCGGCGCGCTCATCGGCTGGCGCGAAAGCAAGCGTGAGCCGCGCGGCGTTTACCTTGAGCTGCCCGGGCTCGACGCCGAGGTCGCGCTCGCGTGCCGCGAAGCGGCGACCAAGCGCTTCGCCGAACCCGCACCGGCCGACATGCAGCGCGACCTGCTCGCCGCGTTTGCCGACTCCTCCTTTGCCTACGCGGTGATCCAAAGCACCGAGGCTTATGCAATCCACCGCGACTGGATGACGCCCTACAAGGACCGCTACGATCCCGCCGTCTGGGCGCGGTTGGACCGCGGTCATCGCTGGACCGACGAGCAACGCACCCGCGCCCAAACCATCCTGACGCTGGTCCGCCTGAAATGGTCGCAGGTCTTCGCGAGTTTCGATTTCCTCGTCATGCCCGCCGCCCCCTGCGCCGCGCTGACCAAGGCCGAGTGCAACCAAGCCAACCGCGACCGCCTGCTCGCCGTCACCGCGCCCGGCAGCCTCGCAGGCCTCCCGATCCTCACCCTGCCCGTCCCTCTGACCTCCGGCCTCACCGCCGGCCTCCAGATCGTGGTCAACCACCCCCAAAGCCCGGTGCTGCCTTGGGCGCTCGGGCGATAATTTCATCTGGAACTCAGGAACACTGGAAATGACCTTAAAATACACTGGCTTCGGTTCCTGAGTTCCAGAGTTCCAGATTGGCTCCTGCCTTGAGGCTTTGCCTCCTACCTCCCTGCTTTCCACCTTCAATCCCGAGTCACGGCAATCGCAGTAACCGGCGCGCGTTGCTTGCAACAATCGCGCGCAACGCGGCCGCATCCAATTCCGAGCGGTGCACCTCCGCCACGAGTCGCGTGAAGTTCGGCTCCGGATCGATGCCAGGATAAACATTCAGCGGATAATCCGACCCAAACAGCACCCGGTCTGCCGGCACCGTGGCGCAAAACTTTTTCCAAATATCCTGTCTGTAAAGGAGCGGTGAAGCCGCCGTGTCGTAATAAATATTTGGCGGTATTTCCCCGGTGGTGACCAGCGGCAACAGCCCGCCCCAGTGGGCAAGGATGAAGGATGTCTGCGGAAACCCTCGGGCCAGTTTTATAAAATCTGCCAGCGGCGTCTCCACCCGGCCGGGATAGGCGCGGCTCTGAGGATCGGTGACGTGCAAATTCACCGGCCAGCCAAACTCCGTCACCTGCGCCAAAACCGCGCGGAAGCCCGCATCGTCGCAGGCATAGCCCTGGCTGTGCGGTGAAAGTTCGCCCAGGCCGACCAGGCCCTCTTCCCGCGCGCGCCGCAGCTCGTCCAGCGCGTGCCTGCCGTCCGCCGGTTGCACGGTCGCGAAGGCCAACAGCCGGTCCGGATGCGCCCGGACACAGTCCGCATAAAACCGGTTTTGCAGCGCGCAGGTTTCAGCCCGCTCCCAATACCAGCCGAGCAGCACCGCACGCCCGACGCCGGCTACATCCATGGCGCGCAGCAATTCGTCCACGCCGGGGAACGCCTGCACGGGCCGGTCATTCTTGCGCCGGCGCGTGCACAGTTGCGCCCAATGCGGCTCGCCGGCCTTGGCCGCCCAGCCCGCCGGGTCGCGGTTTACCTCCGGCGGATACAGATGCACATGGGCGTCGGTCAGCGGCATAAATCCGGATTTCCAATCATTCTCGTAATCTTAATCGTTCTCGTAATCCTAACCTGCCTCCCAGCGAGAACGAGAACGATTAGGAGAACGAGAAAGATTTTTAGCCCCCATGCTCAACCGCTTCTTTAAGCTCGAACAGCACGGCACCACGCCGGCGCGCGAGGTGCAGGCCGGCTGCACGACCTTCGCCGCCATGGCCTACATCCTCGCGGTCAACCCCGCGATTCTCGCCGCCGCCGGCATGCCCATCGAGGGCCTGATCACCGTCACCGCCGTGAGCGCCGCCGTGAGCACGCTCATCATGGCGCTCTACTCGAATTTCCCGCTCGCCCTCGCCCCGGGCATGGGAATCAACGCCTACTTCGCCTACACCGTCTGCGTCGGCCTCGGTGTGCCGTGGCAGCAGGCGCTCGGCCTCGTCTTCATCAACGGCATTGCCTTCCTCGGGCTCTCGCTCAGCGGCATCCGCGAGAAAATCATCAACGGCATCCCCTACCAGTTGAAGATGGCCATCACCTGCGGCGTCGGGCTCTTCATCGCCTTCATCGGCCTCAAAAACGGCGGCATCATCGCCGGACATCCCGAGACGCTCGTCACCCACGGCCAACTGGGCTCGCTGCCGGTGCTGCTCTGCTTCGCCGGCATTTTGCTCACCGTGGTGCTGATGGTCCGCCGCGTGCCGGGCGGCATCATCCTCTCCATCTTCGCCGTCACGCTGATCGGCCTGATCGTGCCCGACGGCCGCGGCGGCACCGTCACCGCCCTGCCCGACCAGTTCGTCTCCCTCCCGGCCTCGATGGCCGATACTTTTCTCAAACTCGAATTCGGCTACTTCCGGGAAGATTTCTTCAAGGCGCTCACCGTGGTGCTGACGCTGCTCCTCATCGCCCTCTTTGACAACGTGGGCACCCTCATCGGCGTCACCCAGCGCGCCGGCCTCCTCGACCAAGAAGGCCGCCTCCCCGGTGCCGGCAAAGCCCTCGTGGCCGACTCGCTCGGCGTCATCGCCTCGGCCGGCTTCGGCACGTCCAACGTCGTGAGTTACATCGAGTCCGCCTCGGGCGTGGAGGCCGGCGGCCGCACCGGCCTCGTCGGCGTCACGGTGGCGGCGCTGTTCATCCTCGCGCTGTTTTTCACACCGGTCATCCAGGCCATTCCGGCCGTCGCCACGGCCCCGGCGCTGGTCGTCGTGGGCATCTTCATGTTCCAGTCGGCCGCCCAGCTCAACCTGCGCGAACTGGAGGAAGTCGCCCCGGCCTTCATCATCATCGTCGCCACCCCGCTCACCTTCAGCATCGCCGAGGGCATCGGGCTCGGACTCGTGGCCTATGCGCTCATCCACCTCGCGGTCGGCAAGGGCCGGCAGACAAACTGGATCGTTTACGTCCTCGCCGGCATCTTCGCCCTCCACCTCTTCCGCGGGCTGTTGGGGAGCTGAGTCTCAGAGCGGTTCAAATCAAACTGAGGCGCGGCAGCGCCGGCAGGGTCCGCTCTTCCGCCGTCGCCCCACCTTCGCCAGAGGCTTCGGCGGACACAGCAAGGCTATGGCGGACAGGCCGAGCGGACCGCGGCCTGCTAAAAACGCGCTAACGCGTCGCGCGACGCCGGAGCGTGATCAGCCCGTGCTTCGGCGCGAAACCCAGCGCGAGCAGAAAGACCGCCGCCTGCACGAGCACGATGCAGGCGCCGGTTGAGGCATCGAGGAAGAAGCTCACATAGACGCCTGTCACGCTCGACCCCACCGCCGTGGCCGCCGCCACCGCCAGCATCCGGTCGAACCGGTCCGTCAGCAGGTAGCCCACGCAGCCGGGCGTGATCAGCATCGCGATCACGAGGATGATGCCCACGGCCTTGAGCGAGACGACGATGGTCAGCGCCAGCAACGAAAGCAGCAGGTAATAGAGGACCTGCGTGCGGAGCCCGATCGCCCGCGCCTGCGCGGGATCGAAACAAAACAACATCAGGTCGCGCCGCAGGGGCAGCACCACCGCCAGCACGACGGCACTCGTGAGCAGTGTCGCCCGCAGGTCGCCGCGCTCCAGTCCGAGAATGTTGCCGAAGAGGATGTGATTGAGGTGCAGGTCCGTGTGAACTTTGCTGAACATCACCAACCCCACCGCAAACAGCCCGGTAAACACCACGCCCATGACGGTATCTTCCTTCACGCGGCTGTTGGCTTTGATCCAACCGGTCGCCACCGCGCAGAGCAGCCCGGAGCCAAAGGCGCCCAGCGCCAGCGGCACGCCGGCCACATGGGCCAGCACGAGACCGGGCAGCACGGCGTGCGACACGGCATCGCCCATCAGCGACCAGCCTTTCAGGACAAGATAACAGGAGAGCACGGCGCACACCGCCCCAACCGCGGCGCCCGCGGCCATGGCCTCAAGCATGAAACCGTAACGGAAAGGTTCGAGCAACGCGTCCATGGACTCAGTTGACCGGGGCCTCACGGCGGGCGGCGCGGGCCGCCAGCAGGCCATGTTTCGGTGCAAAAACCAGCGCGAGCAGGAACAACAGCGTCTGCAGCGTCACGATGCAGCCGCCGGTGGCACCGTCGAAAAAGTAGCTGGCGTAGGCCCCGGCCACGGACGCACCCGTCCCGAGACTCACCGCAATCGCGATCATCCGACCGAAGCGGTCGGTCAACAGGTAGGCCGTGGCGCCGGGCGTGACCAGCATGGCCACGACCAACAGCGCGCCCACGGTCTGCAGCGCCGCCACCGCCGTTGCCGAAAGCAGCGTGAGCAGCGTGTAGTGGAGCACCGTGACATTGAGGCCCTGCGACCGCGCCTGCGCGGGATCGAAGCAAAACAGCAGCAGGTCGCGCCACTTCAGACCCACCACGATCAGGGTCACCGCCGCGATGATCAGCACCTGCACGAGGTCGCCGTCGGCAATGGCCAGCACATTGCCGAAGATGATGCCCTTCAGGTCCACGCTGCCCGGGCGGATCGAAATGAGAAAAATCCCCAGCGCAAAAAACGCCGTGAACACCACGCCGATGACCGCGTCCTCCCGCAGCCGCGTGCGCGCCTTGACGAACCCCATGCCGACCGCCGCCAGCAGCCCGGTGAGGAACGCGCCCGCTGCAAACGGCCAGCCGATCAGATAGGCCACCGCCACGCCCGGCACCACTGCGTGCGACAGCGCATCGCCCATCAGTGACCAGCCCTTGAGCGTGATGTAGCACGACAAAAACGCGCACATGCCGCCGACCAGCCCGCTCACCCAGATGGCGCGGAGCATGTAGTCATATTGCAAGGGAATCAGCAGCGTCTCGATCATCGGGATAAGCCATTGATTGCTGCCCTACCCATCGCCCCATGGCGTTTGCGGCTGACTCCGCTCATCGGTCGTCTTCCTCCTCGGCGCGCTGCTCCAGCACATCCTCTTTGCCCTGGCGTTGACTGTATTCGAGGTGGCCGCCCTTGCCGAAAACTAGCGGACGCTCGTCGTCGGTCAACAACGTGACGGCCTTGCCGTCGTGCTTCTGCACCGTGGACTGGTCGAAATGGAAATGCCGCAACACGCCGCCGAAGGCTTGCACGAGGTTTTCCTGCGTGAATACATCGGCCGTGGCACCCGCCTGGAGGACCGCGCGGTTGATGAGCACGACTTGGTCGCAAAATTCCGGCACGGAACCGAGATTGTGGGTCGAGACGAGGATCAGGTGGCCTTCGGTGCGCAGGGCGCGCAGCAACTCGATGATCGTCATCTCGGTCTTCACATCCACCCCGGTGAAGGGTTCGTCGAGCAGAATGACCCGGCTGCGCTGCGCGAGGGCCCGGGCCAGGAAGACGCGCTTCCGCTGTCCGCCGGAAAGCTCGCCGATCTGCCGGTCGCGAAAGGCCAGCATGCCGACGCGCCGCAGGCTTTCCTCCGCAATCCGCCGGTCCTCCGCCCGCGGCATCCGCATAAAATTCATGTAGCCGTAGCGGCCCATCAGCACCACGTCCCACACGCTGACGGGAAAACTCCAGTCTACTTCTTCAGCCTGGGGCACGTAGGCCACGAGGTTGCGGCGCAGGGCCGCGCCGAGGTCGAGCCCCGCGATCTGCACCGCGCCTTGCGCCGGTTTCACGAAGCCCATGATCGCCTTGAAGAGCGTGGACTTGCCGCTGCCATTGACGCCCACCAAACCGCAGATGGTGCCGCCGCGCAGGCTGAAGCTCATATCGTGCAACGCCACATGACCGTTGGGATAGGCGACCTTGAGGTCGCGAACTGTCAGCTCCACGGGAACGTTGTTGGCTTCTTTCATGGTCGGGTCAGGCCGGTGACAATGGTCCGGGCATTGTATTCCATCAAGCGCAGGTAAGTCGGGGCCGGGCCGCGGGCCGCCGTCAGCGAATCAACATAGAGCACGCCGCCGTAGCGGGCGCCCGTTTCGCGCGCGACCTGCCGGGCCGGCCGGTCGCTCACCGTGCTCTCGCTGAAGACCGCCGGAATCTGCCGGGCGCGCACGGCGTCAATCACCCGCCGCACCTGCTGCGGCGTGCCCTGCTGGTCGGCGTTGACCGCCCAGAGAAACAACTCCCCGAGCCCGAAGTCCCGGGCCAGATACGAAAACGCGCCCTCGCTCGTAACGAGCGAGCGCTGCTCCGCCGGGATGCCGGCCAGTTCCCGCCGCAGGTAATCTTCCAGCTCCACAAACTTCGCGCTGTAGGCGGCGGCGTTGGCGTTGTAGGTGGCGGCATTCTCCGGATCGATCTCCACCAGGGCGCGGCGGATGTTCTCCACGTAGATCCGGGCGTTGCGCGGCGACATCCAGGCATGCGGGTTCGGCTTGCCCTCGTAGGGGCCCTCGCCGATCCCGATGGGCTCGATGCCCGCGGTGAGGACGGCCGAGGGCACATCCTTCAGATTGCCGAAGAAGCGCTCGAACCAGCGCTCGAGGTTGAAACCGTTCCAGAGCACGAGGTCGGCCTGTTGCGCCCGCACGATGTCGCGCGGCGTCGGCTCGTAGCCGTGGATCTCCGCGCCCGGCTTGGTGATGGACTCCACGATGGCGGCATCGCCGGCGACGTTTTGCGCCATGTCCTGGATGATGGTAAACGTGGTGACGATGCGCTTCTGGCCGAAGGCCGCCGACGCGAGGATCGCCGGCAGGGCGAGACAAAGGAGGAGGCAGCGACGGAGGTTCATGGGATTAAAATTCGAGGGTAAAGCGCAGCACGTGCGTCCAGTCCAAGGCGCCGCGGGAGAGACCGCGATATGCGGCGAAATCCCAGCTGCGGTTTTCCGACAGCGCCCAGCTAAGCCCAAGACCGGCCCACGCCTCGGCGGGATTGCCACCCGGCGCGCGCACCAGGGCCAGTTCGACGTAGGCGCCCCAGCGCCGGCCCAGCTCCCGCGCCATTGCCGCAGTCGCATACCAATGGGCCTCGTGTCCGTCGTCCGCCGCGTTGCGCAGGCCGTCGAAGCCCAACATCAGCATCGCTTCCCATCCCGGGCCGGTGGGCACGGTCACCGGCACGGCGATACCGCCCTCGACCGAACCGTTGCCCACTCCGCCCGTGTTTGTCGGCAGTTTGAGGTAAGGCAGCAGAGCGACGGCAAAGCCGCTCCCCTCGTCATGATGCACCCGCCACTTTGTCCGTAACCAGACATCGCCCAGCCCGCGGTTGCGTTCCACCACGCCGCCCGTTTCCACCCGGGTGGCAACAAACAGGTCCATCCCCAGCTGCACGTCCCAGTTTTCGCCGACGCCCGTGCTGAACAGCAATGAGCCGACCGTCCAGCCGGCGAAGCGGTCGCCGCCGGCGCGGTCGAACTGACGCGCCAGCACGTCCGCCTCCAGCAGCCAGCGACCGGACGCCGCGGGATGCGGCGACTCGGTCAGTTGCGCCGCGGCGGGGGCCAACACTCCCCAGAGAAGACAGGACAATCCCAGCTGGCGTAGTAAACAATACATGATGTAGCCTATGCTACATTTTAACTCGACTTGTCAAGCCCGGCCCGCCATGCCTTGGTGGCTGCCCGTGAAAACACCCGCCCGCACCCCGCGCAAGCCGGTCCGCCCCTCGGCCCTCCAAGCCGAATCGCTGCAGCATACCCGCCGCGACCACGCCACCGAAACCGCCGAGGACTACGTCGAGGCCATCGCGGATCTATCCGCCGCGCAGGGCGAAGCCCGGGTCGTGGACCTCGCCCGTCGGCTCGGGGTGACCCATGTGACCGTCAACCGCACCCTTGCCCGGCTGCAGCGGGAGGGTTTCGTCCGCGCCGAGCCCTACCGCGCCATCTTTCTCACCGGCCCGGGCCGCAAGCTCGCCGAGGCCTGCCAGCAGCGCCACACCACGGTGGTCTCATTCCTGCGGTCGCTGGGCATCAACGAAAAGACCGCCGAGCTTGACGCCGAGGGCATCGAGCACCACGTCAGCCCCGAGACCCTCGCCGCCTTCGAGCGACACCTGCGGAAGGCGTGAGCGTCGGCGTCCAGGAGCCCGGGAAATTGCGGCTGACCGTCCTTTTCAGGGCAACAGCCCGACAGAAAAGCCCGAACTTGGCGGCGCGACTGAATCAGTCATCAAAACCACCCACGCTCAGCGAACGGCCGTTGTCCTTCGCGCCGAGCTTGAGGATGAATGGCGCAGCCGTCTCGGCCCAGGCTTCGGCTTTCGGGTGATTGGCGGCGCCCTCGGCCCAGCAGGCGCGGAGCATATCGGTGTCGATCACGCCGGGGTTGAGCGGCACCGCGGCCACGCCTTGCGGCAGCTCTTCGGCCAAGGCTTTGGTCAGGCCCTCGATCGCCCACTTGGACATGCAGTAAGGAGCGACCTCGGGCGAAACCGAGCGACCCCACCCCGAGCTGAAGTTGACGATGACGCCTTTCTTCACCGCCACCATCGCGGGCACGAAGTGGCGGATGACATTGGCCACGCCGCGGATGTTGGCATCCACCAGCTTCGTGAACTCGCGGTCGTCCTGCTCCCACAGCGGAGAGAGCCGGTTCATCACGGCGGCGTTGTTGATGAGCAGGTCGGGTGGATTGTCGTTCTCCAGCACCTTGGCCGCCCAGATGGCGACCTTGTTGTCATTGGCTACGTCCACCACGGAGAAATCGTGGGGCACACCGTGGGTCAGGCGGAGATCGAAGATCGCCTCGCCGCTGCGGCCGCAGCCGATGACGGTGTGGCCGGCCTTGATGTAGTGCTCGGCCAACGCCCGGCCGAGTCCGCGGGTGACGCCCGTGATAACAATCTTCATGGATGCATGGTAGGAGCTTGCTTGCCGGCGATGCAATCGCGCGCACGCGCGCTCCTACCGCGACTGCAGGCTGAACTTGTTCAGGCCGGTGCGGCGGCAGGCGTCCATCACGAAGGCCAGCTTCCGCAATTGGGTGGTTTCGTCCGCCATGATGAGCACGGGGATGTCCTTGTCCACGTTGCGCACCTCGCGCAACAGCACGAGCAACTGGTCCTCGGTGACCACGCGTCCGTTGAAGGAAAGCAAGCCTTCCGGATCGATGCCGATCGTGACGGTGCCCTTGAACTCGTTTTTACCGGCGGTCTCGACCTTGGGCAGCGTGATGTTGAGCGTCGCGGCCGACTTGAACTGCATCGTGACGAAGGCGAAGAACACCAGGATCACAAGCACGTCGATCAGCGGCACGAGGTTCATCTCGGGCCGTTTGCGGCGTTTCTGGTAGAGCGTGCTGCTCATCGCCGGCTGCGCTGCAGGATCCGCTCCAGCAGCACGTCGAGCTGCGCCGCGTAGTTTTCCACGCGCCGTTGCAGCCAGCCGCTGCCCACCAGCGCCGGGATGGCGATAGTCAAACCGATGACCGTGGCGGAGAGCGCCAAGGCCACGCCGCTGGTGAACGCCACCGGGTCCGGCAGGCCCGTCTCGGGCGAAATCTGCGAAAAGACGAGCAGGAGGCCGGTGACGGTGCCCGCGAGTCCGATGAGCGGCGCCGCCGCGTAGATGACGTCCAGATAAGGAATGCCCCGCTCCATGCGGTTGATCTCCAACCGGGCAAAGGCCTTCACGGCCTCGGGGTCGTTGCTGTGCGCATCGGCAAACTCCAGAATCCGGCCCAGCACGGAATGCCGGCCGCCGGTGACCGTCTTGCCGGCGACGATTCCATCCACCATGTCCTGCGGCATCACGGCCGCGCGTCGCAGCGCGAAGGCCCGCTCGCTGATGATATAAACCACGGCCACGGAGCAAAGGCCCAGGGGATAGATGAGGAGGCCCGCGCCCTTGAAGACGTCAATATATGCAAAGATCATAGGTTGGAGAACGGTTCTATGACGCCGGCAAAGTCAAAAAGGTTCAGAAAAAATCAGGCAGGCGCGGAAACATAAGGCAGACGCCCCGCAACGGCGGCCACTTGGGGCAGGCCTTCCAGCAATTCGCCGATGGCATCCCACCGGCCGTTGACGAGGGCATCGCGGGCGGAGTCGCGCATCGTCAGCGGGACGGCGTTTCCGCCAAACCGCAACTGCATGGCGGCGAGGTCCACGGTAACCGGCAGCGCGGGATCGGCCGCCACCGCCTGCCCCACCCGCCGAAGATCGGCGCGGGCGGCCGCGACACACGGCAGGCCGATGTTGGTCGCGTTGCCAAAGAAAATCTCGGCATAGCCCTCGGCGACCACGGCGCGGAAGCCGGCCTTGCGGATGGCCTGCGGCGCGTGCTCGCGGGAACTGCCGCAGCCGAAATTCGCTCCGCTGATGAGGATGGCCGCCTCCTGGTGCCGCGGGTCGTCCAGCGGATGACCGCCGCCGGCGGCCTTGCGGTCGTCGGCAAAGAGCCCGGCCGCGAGTCCGTCGAAAGTCACGCACTTGAGAAAGCGCGCCGGGATGATGCGGTCGGTATCGATGTCGTTGCCGGGCACGACAACGCCCCGTCCAGAGATTGTGGTGATTTTTGCTAAAGCCATGGCAGAAGTTTTTATACCACGAAGAGCACGAAGTTCAGACCTATCCGGACTGTTCCTTCGTGAGCTTCGTGCTCTTTGTGGTAACTATAGATTGAGCCTGAAAGTTTAATTGACCGCAAAAACCTCCCTCGCGTCGGCCACGGCGCCCGTGACCGCGGCTGCGGCCACCATGACGGGGCTCATGAGCAGCGTGCGGCCGGTCGGGCTGCCCTGCCGGCCCTTGAAGTTGCGATTGGAGGAGCTGGCACAGATCTGGTCGCCGACGAGTTTATCGGGGTTCATCGCCAGACACATGGAGCAGCCGGCCTCGCGCCATTCGAAGCCCGCCTCGCGAAACACCCGGTCGATGCCGAGCTCTGCACACACGGCGCTCACGAGCTGCGAACCGGGGACCGCGATGGCCTTGATCCCGGGCGCGACTTTCCGGCCTTTCAGGTAGGCGGCGACTTCCTTGAAATCGGACAACCGGGCATTGGTGCAACTGCCGAGGAAGGCGACGTCGATCTTGGTGCCCTTGATCGGTGCGCCGCCGGGCAGCTTCATGTAGGCGAGTGCTTCCTCAATCGCGACCCGCTCGTCGGCCGAAGCCGCCGCCTGCGGGGCGGGAATGTTTTCGTCGATGCCAATGCCCTGCCCGGGATTGATGCCCCAGGTCACGGTCGGCGGGATGTCCTCGCCGCGCAGCATAACGACATCATCGTAACGGCAGCCGGGATCGCTGGCCACGCCGCGCCAGCGGGCCACCGCCTCATCCCAGGCTGCGCCCTGCGGGGCGTAAGGCCGGCCCTTGAGGTAGGCGATGGTGGTCTCGTCGGGATTGACGTAGCCCGCCCGCGCGCCGCCCTCGATGGACATGTTGCACACGGTCATGCGCTCCTCCATCGAGAAGCGGTCGAACACCTCGCCGCCGTATTCGTAGGCGTAACCCGTGCCGCCGTTCACGCCGAGCGTGCGGATGAGGTGCAGGATGACGTCCTTCGCATAAACACCCGGCCGCAGCCGACCGGTGACGTTGATCCGGCGGACCTTCATCGGGCTCAGCGAAATGGTCTGCGTGGCCAGCACGTCGCGCACTTGGCTGGTGCCGATGCCAAACGCGATCGCGCCAAAGGCCCCGTGCGTGCTGGTGTGCGAATCGCCGCAGGCGATCGTCGTGCCGGGCTGGGTGATGCCCTGCTCGGGGCCGACCATGTGGACGATGCCCTGCCGGCCGGACTGGAGATCGAAATAAGTGATGCCGTGCTCGGCGCAGTTTTTCTTCAGCGCCTTGATCATCTCGTCGGCCAGCGGATCGCTGAACGGCTCCGTGCGCTGGTCCGTCGGCACGATGTGGTCCACCGTGGCAAAGGTGCGGTGGGGCATGGCCACCTTGAGCCCAAGGTCGCGCAGCATGCCAAAGGCCTGGGGGCTCGTCACCTCATGGATCAGGTGGGTGCCAATGAGCAGTTGCGTCTGGCCATTGGCCAACTGTCGGACCGTATGGTCGGCCCAGACCTTCTCGAATAGACTGCGCGGTGTCATGCGGATGCCGGAAGGGTCCAAGGTGCAATGAATGCGCAGCCCTGCAACAGGAAATCCCGCCATAAACCCGGATCCCGATTTTGAACCCCCGAAGCCAATCGCGGCGCAACCGATCCTGCAGCGGTTGGCCGATTATCGAGGGGAACCAATAGGTGACACGGGGCGGACAAGCGCAACGCGAGACGCCAGGCTGCTCGCGCTACGGCATGTTATCTTCTCCTTTGCGCAGTCCTCACCCATCCAGCGGCGACCGCACCCCGAGCCCCGGTTTTTGCATCACATGCGTGTAAATCTGCGTGGTCTCCAACTTTGAGTGCCCGAGTAGCTCCTGCACGGTTCGGATAGGCGAAAGGACCGAGTCGTCAATGAAGGAGTCGATCCATTGGGAAGTGACGATCGATCTCAAAGATTCGGACCTCATTATCGAAGTTCGGGAGACGAAGACTTACGATTTCCACGGATGGCAGCCCACCGAAACTCGGGAGAGAACCAATCAGTATTCAAGCCAAGCGAGGCCGACTTCACCGAGTATATCGCTGCCGAATTCGCCAAAGTAGAAGCCACTCTATTCAAACGAAAAGAGCCGAACAAATCGGTGCAGACAAGGCCCATAAGTGGTCCTGTCTGACCTCAGGCGTTCGGCAAAGATGCCTGCTGAGGGGCGCAGGCGGTTAAGCGGGCGACTTTCTTTCCCCGCACCTCTTGACCGGCCGGCTCGATCCGGCATCCCGCAATGAAAACACCGCTCCCTTGCTCTCGGGGGCGGGGTTTCATTGTGGCGACGGTTGGTCGTCGTTTACGACGCCACCTCGGTGGTGGCGGGAGGCGTCTTTTGCTTGAAGATGAGTTTCTCCCCTTCGCGGTCCACGAGCACCGACTCGCCGTCCTTCACCTCGCCGCGCAGGAGCGCCTCGGCGAGGGGATCCTCGAGGTAATGCTCGACGGCCCGGCGCAGCGGGCGCGCGCCGTATTTCTCGTCGTAGCCCTTCTCGATGAGCAACGACTTCGCCTCGGTCGTGAACTCGAGGGGAATATTCCGCTCCACCAGCCGGTGAGCGAATTTCGCAAGCTCGATGTCCACGATCTTCACGAGGTCGTCCTTGGCGAGCGGCCGGAAGAAGATGATGTCGGAGATGCGGTTGAGGAACTCGGGCTTGAAGACGCGCTTGGCCTCCTCGAGCACCTTCTCGCGCATCTTCTCCGAGTCGTTAAAACTCGCGGCCGCGGCGGCAAAGCCCATCGAGGTCTGGCGCTGCAGGAGCTGCGCGCCGACGTTCGACGTCATGATGATGATCGTGTTGCGGAAATCCACGGTGCGGCCGAGCGAATCGGTCAGCCGGCCGTCCTCGAGGATCTGGAGCAGGAGCTGGATGACGTCCGGGTGGGCCTTCTCCACCTCGTCGAAGAGGACGACGGCGTAAGGCTTACGGCGCACGGCCTCGGTGAGCTGGCCGCCTTCGTCGTAGCCGACGTAGCCCGGAGGCGAACCCACGAGCCGCGAGACGGCGAACTTCTCCATGTATTCCGACATGTCGATCTGGATGATCGCGTCCTGGTTGCCGAACATCTGCGCGGCGAGCTGCTTGGCGGTCTCAGTCTTGCCAACGCCAGTGGGGCCGACAAACATGAACGAACCGATGGGGCGGCGCGGATCCTTGAGATCGGCGCGCGAGCGCCGCAGGGCGCGGGCAATGGCGGAGGCGGCGAGTTCCTGACCGACGACGACCTTCTGGATCTCGGCCTCCATCGCGAGGAGCTTCTCGCTTTCCTTCTTTTCCATGCGGCTGAGGGGAATGCCGGTCCAGTCGGCGACGACCTGCATCATGAGGTCCTCGTCGATGGTGACGCGCTTCTCCTCGCGCGCCTTGCGCCACTCCTCGGTGATCTGCTCCTGCTTCGTGCGGAGCTGCTTCTCCTGGTCGCGGAACTTAGCGGCTTCCTCGAAATGCTGCTCGGCGATGGCCTTCTCCTTCTGCGCGCAGACGGCCTCGATCTCCTTGCTCAGGTCTTCGATGTTGGGCGGCCGCGTGAGCGCCCCGATGCGGGCGCGGGAGCCGGCCTCGTCCATGACGTCGATAGCTTTGTCGGGCAGGAAGCGGCCGGTGATGTAGCGGTCCGAAAGCTTGGCGGCGGCCTCGATGGCCTTGTCAGTGAAGACCGCCTTGTGGTGGTCCTCATATTTTCCGCGAATGCCCTTCAGGATCAGGATGGAGTCGTCCACGGAAGGCGCCTCGACCTTGACCGACTGGAAACGGCGGTCGAGGGCGCTGTCCTTCTCGATGTATTTGCGGTATTCGTTGAGCGTGGTGGCTCCGATGCACTGGAGCTCGCCGCGGCTGAGGGCGGGCTTGAAGATATTGGAGGCGTCCATCGCACCCTCGGCGGCGCCGGCGCCGACGATGGTGTGCAGCTCGTCGATGAAGAGGATGATGTTCTTCGCACGCTTGATCTCGTCCATCACGGCCTTGATGCGCTCCTCAAACTGGCCGCGGTATTTAGTGCCGGCGACCATGAGCGCGAGGTCGAGGGTGATGACCTTCTTCTCCAGCAGGATCTCCGGCACGTTGCCGGCGACGATCTCCTGCGCGAGGCCCTCAACAATGGCGGTCTTGCCCACGCCGGCCTCGCCGATGAGGACAGGATTGTTCTTCGTGCGGCGGCAGAGGATCTGGATGACGCGGCGAATCTCATTCTTCCGCCCGACCACGGGGTCCATCTCGGATTTGCGCGCGAGTTCGGTGAGGTCACGGCCAAAGGCCTTGAGCGCGGGCGTCTTGACTTCTTTCTTGTCCTCGGGCTGGGCGCCGGGGCGCTGCGAACCGCCGGCGGCAGCCTCTTCGCCCCCGCCCTGTTCGCCGCCGGAAAACTGCGGATCGAGCTCGCGGAGGATTTCGTTGCGGGTGCGCTCGATATCAATGTCGAGCGACTTGAGCACGCGGGCGGCGACGCCCTCGCCCTCGCGCAGAAGACCGAGAAGGATGTGCTCGGTGCCGACGTAGGAGTGGTTGAGGGTCTTCGCTTCCTTGCCGGCAAGCGCCAGGACCTTTTTCACCCGGGGCGTGTAGGGGATGCTGCCGGGCGTCTTGGACTCCTGCCCGGTGCCGACCTGCTTCTCGACGGCGGCGCGCACGGTCTCCAGATCGAGCCCCATCTTCTGGAGCACGCTCACGGCCACGCCCTGCCCCAGCTTGATCAGCCCGAGGAGGATGTGCTCGGTGCCGACGTAGTTGTGGTGAAACCGGTCGGCTTCCTTGCGGGCCAGCGCCAGCACCTGCTGGGCGCGCGGCGTGAAATTGTTCATGGGTTCCTGGGACATGGTGGTAAAGTGGTGGGATTATCAGTTTTTTCCGTCGTTCGTGAAAGGGAAATCCGGCCGGGCGAAATTCGCAAACTCCCCCCGCAAACGGGCCGCCCGGAGCAGATCGCGCTGGCCGGGCTCAAACTCGCCCTTCTGCGCGTGCTGGAGGTGGCCGGGCTGGGCCTCGATGAAGAGCCGGTCGACGACGGCGCGGCTCGTCTCGGGATAGATGCCGAGGTCGATGCCCAGCCGGATGAGCGAGAGCAGGTTCATGGCCTCGCCGGAGCTGAGGAGATGGCTGTGCTGGAGGATGCCGTAGGCGCGGCCCATCTTGTCGAAGAGTTTGCCGGCATCGGCCTCCATGAGCTTCTCGCGGGCATTGAGTTCGTGCTCGATGATGGTGTTCAGCACGCTGCCGAGGCGCTTGATGATCTCCTCCTCGGCTTCACCAAGGGTGGTCTGGTTGGAAATCTGGAAGATGCTGCCGGAGGCGTCGGACCCCTCGCCAAAGAGGCCGCGCACCACCATGCCGAGCTGGTTGACCGCGCGGACGACTTTTTCCATCTGCCCAGCGATGACGAGCGCGGGCAGGTGCATCATGGCGGAGGCGCGCATGCCGGTGCCGAGGTTGGTGGGGCACGCGGTGAGGTAGCCGAGCTGCGGCGAGAAGGCATAGTCGAGCTGCTCCTCCAGCGCGCTGTCGAGTTCGGTGATCGAGTTCCACGCCTTTTTGAGCTGGAAGCCGGAGCGCAGGACCTGGATGCGCAGGTGATCCTCCTCGTTGATCATGACGGAATACGCCTGGTCCTTGCTGATGACCAGGCCAGCGCCGGCCTTCGCGCCGCTGAGTTCGCGACTGATGAGGTGACGCTCGACGAGAATCTGCCGCTCCAGCTCGCTGAGCTCGGCGATGGTGGCGTTGAGGGAGCGCTTCATCGGGGCGGTGCCGGCCACGGCGGCCCGGCACGCCTCGAAAACCTCCTCGCGCTGGGCGGACTTCGCCCAGCCGGGAAAAGCCGTGCCGGCGAGGTTGCGGGCAAGGCGGATGCGCGTCATCAGGACGATCGCCGTCTTGCTGCTCGAGCTGTCCGTCAGTTCCGACGGCGTGTCGATGAGCGAGGCGATGGTCATGGGTTCAACACGCCGGCGTTTGCCCAAAGGCTTGTTTGACTTGGTTGATTTCATCTCGGCAGCGGGCGGCGTCTTCATAGCGTTCGGTTTTGATGGCTTCGGTCAGATCAAGCTCCAGTTTGGTCAGGCGTTCGTAAAGCGAGCGGCGCTCGATGGCGCGGCGGGGCACCTTACCCTTGTGCTCGGAGCCCTTGTGCATGCCCTCGAGCATCGGCTCCACGACGCCCCGGAAGGTCTCGTAGCAGTGCGGGCAGCCGAAGCGGCCGTGCTTCTTGAAGTCCGCCTGGGTGAAGCCGCACTGCTCGCAGCGCACGCCGGCCGCCACGGGCTCGGGATTCAGCGAGGCCTTGAGCAGAAGGTCCGCCAGCGAAAACCCGCTGGGGTCGGTCACGCCTTTGGCCTGGGCGCATTCCTCGCACAGGTCCACCTTGTGGACCTTGTTGTTCACGATCTGCGTGAGGTGCACGGTCGCCGGCTTCGGGCAGAGGTCACATTTGAGCGGGTTGGCCATGGGTTGAGCAAAGTGCTATGCAGGTAGGATGCCAGCCTGCGCTCCGCTGGCAAGTGCGGGGCGCATTCTGGTGCGGACGGGACAGAATCGCGCCATCGGGCGCGACCGACGGGTCAGGCTGGCGCGGAACGGCAAACGCACTCCTCAGATGCGGGTGCCTTCGACGAGCACCCGGCGGCGGAAGGCGGCCAGCACTTTTTGGGTGACCGGACCGGGCTTGCCGGTGCCGATGACGCGGCCGTCGAGCTTGCTGACCGGGATCACCTCGGCGCCGGAGCCGGTGAGGAAGCACTCGTCGGCCACCCAGACATCATAACGCGTCATGTCGGCTTCGCGGATGGTGAGACACAGCTCCCGGGCAATGTCAAAAATCGTGCCGCGCGTGATGCCCTTGAGCGCGCCCTGCGAGGCCGGCGGGGTGACAATCTCGCCCTTGTGCACGGTGAAGATATTGTCGGCCGTGCATTCGGCGACGTAGCCCTGGTCGTTGAGCATGATGGCCTCAAGGGCGCCGAACTGCTTCGCTTCGATCTTGCCGAGGATGTTGTTGAGGTAGTTCAGCGACTTGATCGTGGGCGGCAGCGCGGACGGGTTGATGCGGCGCGTAGGCACGGTCACGATCGCAAGGCCGTTGTCGTAGTGCTCCTGCGGGTAAAGGGAGATCTTGCTCGCGATGATGAAGACCGAGGGCTTGGCACAGAGCCAGGGCGCGAGGCCGAGGTCGCCGACTCCGCGCGTCACCACGAGGCGGATATAGCCGTCGGTGAGGCCGTTGATCTGGCAGGTCTCGCAGGTTGCGTCGCTCAGTTGCTGCCGTGTCAACGGGAGGTCGAGCATGATGGCCTTGGCCGAATACTCCAAGCGCTCCAGATGCTCATCGAGCCGGAAGACATTGCCGCCGTAGAGCCGGATGCCCTCGAACACCCCGTCGCCGTAGAGGAGCCCGTGGTCAAACACGGAAACCTTGGCATCGGCATCATCCACAAATTTCCCATCGAGGTAGATTTTCATTCTCCGCCAAGCTACAGGGGCGCGCGGAAGATTGTCCAGTCTGGGCGCAGAATCGGGTTGTCTCGCCCCGCCCCGGGCGCAAGCTAGCGGCAACACCGGCCCCCATGTCTACCCTACATCGCCGGCCCCGCCGGGGCTTCACGCTGATCGAGCTGCTGACCGTCATCGCCATCATCGGCATCCTCGCCGCCATCATCATCCCCACCGTTGGCACCATGCGGGAAAAAGCCCAGCGGGCCGTGGACGCCAATAATCTCCGCGAAATCCTGAAAGCCGCGATGATCTACGCCGGCGACAACAACGACCGGCTCCCCGACCCCGCCGCTATCCCGCCAACCGTCCTCGCGGCCGCCGAGGCGCCGTTCTTATGGCCGGGCATCCTCGCCCGCCAAGGCATGTTAACCGACCCGACCTTCTACTTCGCCAAGAACGATCCCCTCTTCTCCGGAGTTTATCCCACCGCGATCATCAATCCCGCCGCCCGCACGCAGCTCGACCCCAGCTTCACCGTCAACCGCACGCTGAGCGTGGAATTCGTCGGAGGCCTGCGCATGGGCGAGCCGGCCTCCACGCCCGTGCTCTTCACCCGCGGCCTCCGGCCCGACGGCACCTGGGATCCGGACAACGGCGTTTACAAGGATGCCGGCGGCTATGTGGCCTACCTCGGCGGCAACGTGCAGTTCCATCCCGGCACGGCGACCGGCAAGTTCATCTCCAACCGCACCGGCCAGCCGACCGACAACATCCTTCAGGCCATCCCCTTCAACGCCGTCAACCCGGCGCGCGTCTGGGGCACCGCGGGCGCCGGCACCGGCACCGCCGCAGGCACGCCGGCCCAGCAGGGGCTTTGACCCGGAAGGTTTTTCGTTTTCCCGCTTTCCCCAGGACGCCCGGTTGTGCAAAGTGGCCGGCTTGTCATGACGCCGGTCCCTTTTCCGTCCTCCACCGCACCCACCTACATCATCGGGCATAAGAACCCGGATGCCGACGCCATCTGCTCGGCCATCGCCTATGCCGCGTTCAAGGAGCAAAAGGGCGAGACCGGCTTCGTGGCCGCCCGCTGCGGCAATTCCAACGCCCGCATCGACACCATCCTGCAGCGCTTCAACCAGCCCCTGCCGGTTTACCTGAGCGATGTCAGCCCGCGGGTCCGCGACCTCATGGTGACCAATGTCGTCGCGGTGGCCGAGAGCGCCACCTGCGCCGAAGCCCTCGAGCTGCTCGACCGCCATGGCGTCAACGTCATTCCCGTCACCACCCCCGAGCGCCGCATGATCGGCACCCTCTCGCTGGCCCAGATGGGCGGGTTTTTCATGCCCCGCGTGCAGGAGCCGCGCCGCGTGCGCCAGGTGCGCACCAGCCTCGCCCGGATCGTCCGCGCCCTGGGTGCGTCGGTGTGCCACGTCACCGACGAACACCGGCTGGAGGAACTCTACATCCGCATCGGCGCGATGGATATCGGCACGTTCTGGAAAATCTCGGAACGCGAAAACATCACGCCCCGGCAGTCCATCATCATCGTCGGCGACCGGCGCGACGTGCAGTTGCGCGCCATCGAGCTCGGCATCCGCGCCCTCGTCATCAGCGGCAATCTTCCCGTCACCCCCGATGTCGCCGCCGCCGCCCGCGCGGGCGGCGTCAGCATCCTCATCAGCGCCCACGACACCGCCACCACGGCCTGGCTCGTCCGCACCGCCTCGACCCTCGACGACGTCATCCAGCGCGACTACCCGACCATCAATGCCGACACGCGCCTCGCGGATGTTCGCCGCACCTTCGGCCCCTCGTCGCCGCACGCCCTCATCGTGGCCGCGGAGGACGGCACCCTGCAGGGCATCCTGACCAAGAGCGACCTGCTGAAGCCGGTCGAAACCCGGCTCGTGCTCGTGGACCACAACGAGGTCACCCAGGCCGTGAATGGCGCCGAGGAGGTCACCATCACGGAGATCATCGACCACCACCGCCTCGGCGCGCTCAACACCCAGCAGCCCATCCTTTTCATCAACGAGCCCGTGGGCTCCACCTGCACGATTATCGCCGACCTGTTCCGTCGCGAAGACCTGAAACCCTCGCCCGCCATCGCGGGCATCATGATGTCCGGCCTCATCTCCGACACGCTGCACCTCAACAGCCCCACCACCACGCCGAAGGACGGCGCGCTGCTGGCCTGGTTGTCCCGGCTCGCCGGGGTGGATTCGCGCCAGCTCGCCGAGGAGATTTTCAGCTCCGGCTCCGTCATCCTCGCCAGCCCGCCCGAAAAGGTCGTGCGCTCCGACTTCAAAATCTACGAGGAAGAGGGCGTGCGCTTCGCGGTCTCCCAGGTGGAGGAACTCGGCTTCGGCAACTTCTGGCAGCACGCCAAGGCCATCGCCGCCGCGCTGCAGGACCTGCGCGACGAAGAGCGTCTCGCCTTCGCCTGCCTGCTTGTCACCGACATCAACACGCAGAACTCGCTGCTCCTCGCCAAGGGCGAGCCCGACTTCATCCGCCGCATCTCCTACGCCCACGTGGAACAGGATGAAATCTTCGACCTCCCCGGCATCGTGAGCCGCAAGAAGCAGCTCATCCCCTACCTCTCCGGCGTCCTGCGCGAACTGGCCGCCGACGGCGCCCTGCCGGCCGCGCCGAAACCCGCCCGCAAAAAACGGAGCTGATCCCCATGAACGCAGAATCCACTCCGACCCGGCCCAGCGACTTCATTCGCGACATCGTCGCCGCCGACCTCGCCGCCGGTCGCCACGCCGGGATCGTCACCCGGTTTCCGCCCGAGCCCAACGGCTACCTCCACCTCGGACACGTGCGCTCCATCTGCCTCAATTTCGGCATCGCCCTCGAAAACAACGGCCGCTGCAACCTGCGCTTCGACGACACCAACCCCGCGAAGGAAGACGTGGAATACGTCGAATCCATCACCGCCGATATCCGCTGGCTCATCGCCGGCTGGGCCGACCACTGCCTCGGGCTCAAACCGAAGGGCGCCCAGCCCGCGCCGCAAACCGTCAACGGACGCGAAGACCACTACCTCGCGCCCGCCGCCCCAGGCGCCGCCGCGGTCGAACCGTTTTTCGCCTCCGATTACTTTGACCAGCTTTACGCCTACGCCGTCGAGCTGATCAAGCGCGGCAAGGCCTACGTCTGCGACCTCAGCCCGGAGGACACGGAAAAATACCGCGGCTCGCCCGAGCAGCCGGGCCGCGACAGCCCCTTCCGCCACCGCAGCGTGGAGGAAAACCTCGACCTCTTCCGGCGCATGCGCGCCGGCGAATTCCCCGACGGCGCCCGCACCCTCCGCAGCAAGATCGACATGGCCGCGCCCAACATGTGGCTGCGCGATCCCCTGCTCTACCGCATCCGCCATGTGGCTCACCACCATGCCGGCGACCGCTGGTGCATCTATCCGCTCTACGATTACGCGCACTGCCTCAGCGATTACCTCGAGGGCGTGACCCACAGCCTGTGCTCGCTCGAATTCATCCCGCACCGGGCGCTCTACGACTGGATTCTCGAGAGCCTCGACCTGCCCCGCCCTCTTCCGCATCAGCACGAATTCGCCAAGCTCCTCCCGACCTACACCCTGCTCAGCAAGCGCAACATCCTTCGCCTCGTGAAGGAGGGCATCGTCGGCGGTTGGGATGACCCGCGGCTCCCCACCATCGTCGGTCTCCGCCGCCGCGGCGTGCCGGCCGCCGCCCTCCGCCGCTTCGCCATCGAGACGGGCATCACCACCTACAACGGCGTCACCGACATCGCGCTCTTCGAGCACGTCCTGCGCGACGAACTCAACCGCACCGCCACCCGCCGCCTCGCCGTCCTCCGGCCCATCCGGCTCGTCCTCACCAACATTCCGGCCGGCGAAACCATCGGCTGCACCGCCACGAACAACCCGCAGGACGAAAATCCCACGACCCGCCAGATCGCGCTCACCCGCGAGGTGTTCATCGAGGCCGACGATTTCGCCGAGGTGCCGCCGCCGAAATTCTTCCGCCTGAAACCGGGCGGCGAGGTGCGGCTCAAATACGCCTGCATCATCAAATGCGACGAGATCGTGAAAGACGCCGCCGGCGCCATCACCGAAATCCGCTGCACCGCCCAGCTCGACACCCGCTCCGGCCAACCCAACGCCGACAAGAAGGTCAAGGGCACCATCCACTGGGTGAGCGCCACGCAATGCCTCGATGCCGAGGTGCGCCTCTACGACCGCCTTTTCACCGTGCCTGAACCCGGCGCGGAGGCGGACTTCATGCAGGTGCTCAACCCGAAGTCGCTCGAAATCATCACCGCCAAGCTCGAACCGTCCCTCGCCTCGGCCCAGCCCGAGGACCGCTGCCAATTCGAGCGCATCGGCTACTTCTCCCCCGACGCCAAGGCCAGCGCCCCCGGCAAACCGGTCTTCAACCGCACCATCACGCTCAAGGACACCTGGGCGAAGTGAGCGACCTCAAGCCGCACCAGCGGCAAACCGCTGCAGGCGCGCCTGCACGCGCTCGCGGCCCAGCACACGAAAGATCGCCGTGAGGCTCGGCCCTGCATTGGTGCCGGTGACGGCGAGACGCGCGACGGCCTGATAATCGCCAAAGCCCAGGCCCTTGTCCTCGGCGAGCGCTTTCAGCGCCGCCTCGATGGAGGTGTCGCTTGAGAAATCCAGCCCCGTCAGCGCCGCGATCAACTCCGCGAGCCGCGCCTTGGGTTCTCCTTTGCCCATGACCTTGGCCTTCACCTTGTCGTCCACCGGATAATCTTCGGTGAAAAAATAAACGGTGTAAGCGGCGAGTTCGTCCACCGATTTGATCTTTGGCTGCGCGAGCAGCATGACTTCGCGGAAATAGGTCTCATTGGCCATGACGACAGCGCCATTCGGCTGCTTGGCGAAGCAGTCCCGCGCGAGCGCGAGAAATTTGTCGGCCGGCAGTTCCAGCAGGTAAGTCATGTTCAGATGCGCGAGCTTCTTCGGGTCGAACTTCGCATTGCTCTGATTCACGCCGGGCAGGTCAAACAGCCGGATGATTTCCGCGATCGGCAGTTTCTCACGGTCGTCGCCGGGATTCCAGCCCAGCAGCGCGATGTAGTTGACCAGCGCCTCGGGCAGGAAATGGCGTTGCTGGTATTCCTCGACCAAGGCGCCCTTGTCGCGCTTCGACATCTTGCCCTGCCCCATCTCGGGCGATTTCAGGATCAGCGGGATGTGCGCAAACTGCGGCACCGGGGCGCCGAAAGCTTTGAAGAGCTCCACGTGCTTGCTCGTGTTGGAAAGGTGATCCTCGCCGCGGATGACGTGAGTGATTCCCATCGCGATGTCGTCCACGACGTTCACGAAATGAAAGACCGGGTTGCCGTCCGACCGCACGATCACGAAATCCTCGTCTTCCAGCCGCTCCACGCGACCGCGGATGCGGTCGTCGATCACCGTCGGCGCCACCTTCACCTTCTCGACCTCCTTCTTGCGGTGGTCGTCAAACACCCGGTAGCGCTCGCCGATCAGCTTGAACCAGATCGCGCCGTCCTTCTCGTAGGTGCGGCCGGTCGCTCTCAGTTTCTCCAGATACTCGCGGTAAATGTGCGCGCGTTCGCTCTGGCGATACGGACCGTAATTGCCGCCGACCTGCGGACCCTCGTCCCAATTCATGCCCAGCCATTTGAGCGAACTGTAAATCAATTCCACGAATTGCTCGCTGTTCCGCTCCTTGTCCGTGTCCTCAATCCGCAGGATAAAAGCACCGTCCGTGTGCCGGGCATAAAGCCAGTTGAACAGCGCGGTGCGGGCACTGCCGATGTGGAAGAAGCCGGTGGGACTGGGCGCAAAGCGAACACGGACGTTGGACATGAGTAGGTGAAGAATTGTGGCTTGTGAGTCGCGGGAACGGCCAGCAAGAAGCATCGCGTGCACGCTGTCAAAGCCGCTCCCCTCGATCCGCTCGCGCTGGTGTCACGGTTCGCCGCCGCGGCGCCGGCCGCCGGCTTCCACACCGAGCATTATGGCGCCATCACCGGGTGCCCGCTGCCGGCGCTCACCAAGCGCACGCCCGGCCCGCGGCCGCGGATTTACCTCTCGGCCGGGATGCATGGCGATGAACCCGCCGCTCCCGTCGCCCTGCTGGCAATGCTGGAAGCCGGGCTTTTCGACGCGCGCGCAAGCTGGTTTTTGTGCCCGCTCCTCAACCCCACCGGCCACGCCCGGGGCACCCGCGAGAACGCCGCCGGCCACGATCTCAATCGCGACTATCAGGACCTGCTTCAGCCGGAAACCCGCGCCCACGTGGCTTGGCTTGAGCGCCAGCCCCGCTTCGACCTCACGCTCTGCCTGCATGAAGACTGGGAGTCGCGCGGATTTTATCTCTACGAACTGAACCCTGCCAACCGGCGGAGTCTGGCCGCGGCGATGATCAACGCCGCGGCGCAGGTCTGTGCGATCGAGGATGCGGCCGTGATTGACGGCCGTGAGTCCGCCGCGCCGGGCATCATCCGGCCCGTGCGCGATCCGTTGCTGCGCGCCAACTGGCCGGAGGCCATCTATCTGCGCAACCACCACACCACGCTCAGCTACACGCTCGAATCGCCTTCCATGCTCCCGCTCGCGCAGCGCGTGCGGGTGTTGCACCTCGCCGTGGAGGCTGCCCTCACGCAGGCAACCCGCGGCTGAGACAGAACTCCCGCAGATCCGGCGCCAGCGGCGCGTGAAAAACAGTATCCACCCCGGCCGCCCGCAAATCAATCTCCGCGCAATGCAGCGCTTGCCGGGGGAGCAACAGTTTATCGGCCAGCGCGGGCGTCCACCCGTGATCAATGAAATCAAGATACAGCCGGTCGTCGGGCCCGTAAATTTTGTCACCTACCAGCGAATGACCCAGCCAATGCGCATGCACGCGGATCTGGTGTTTGCGCCCGGTTTCCGTGACCACCTTCGCCAGCGTGAAACCAGTGGCACGGGCATCATGCCCGTGTTCATTTTTCGACGCACTCAACCCCACGGGCGGGACGCCCGTGCCACTCCAAGCGACAGGCTCGAAATGCGTGACCGCCGGTTTTCCGGCCGGATCCACGGCGGATTTGATGAAGACCGGGCTCGCCACATCATCGCCCAAGGGCTGGTCCACCCGCACCGTGCCGCGCAACTCGCCCGTGAGGATGGCGGTATAAACCTTGCCGGCCCGGCGGTCCATCATCGCGGTCTGCAACCGGCTGGCCATGGCCGCGTCCTTCGCGAGGACCACGACCCCGCTGGTCTCACGGTCCAGCCGGAAAACGAGGTGCATGGTCGGCAACGCGGTGTATTCGCGGGCCGCGCCCACGAGGCTCGACCACGGTCCGGCCTTCGAAGGATGGCAGACCACGTCGCCCGGTTTGTTGATGACCAGCAACCGCGCGTCCTCATGCACGATCCAGCCCTGCAGTTCCTCCGGCCGGATCTGGCGCACCGTATCGGTGCGTTGCGGCCGGGGCGGCCACCCGCAGGCGCGCCGCGGGTCAAACGCCGCCCTTTCATCCGAAGTGCTCATCGGCCCACCTGCTTCAGCCGGAAGCGCGCGAGCACTTTCGCGGCCAGCCACGCGGCGAACGGCTTTGGCAGCTTGGAAACCAGCGCGGTGCTGACCCGATTTTTCCAACCGGTCACGACCTGGGCCCGGCCCCGGGCGAGGGCGCGCAACGCCAGCAGCACGACATCATCCGCCGCCATCCCGAACGCATCCGGCACACTGCCCTGCCGCAGGCCGGCGCGTCGGAAAAAATTGGTGGAGGTCGGCCCCGGGCAGACCACCAGGGTGCGCACCCCGGTGCCGCGCAGCTCTTCGTTCAAGGCCAGGCTCCAGTGTTGCACAAAAGACTTCGATGCCCCGTAGGCCGCCAGGTAAGCCGTGGGCTGAAAGGCCGCCGTCGAGGCCACGGTGATCACCGCCCCACCGCGCGCCTTGAGCATGGGCAACAACCGGCCCGTCAAGTCCAGCACCGCCCGCACGTTCACATCCACCAGCTCGAGCTGATGCGCCAGTTCCGGCTCGGGAAACCGGCCATAAGCCCCGAAGCCGCTGTTGTTTATCAGCAACACCGCCCCGCCCGCGGCATCCTCCCGCACCCAGGCCTCCACCGCGGTCGCCGCCGCGGCGATGTCGGCCGGCTTTGCCAAATCACATGGGATGTGGCGCAGATTAAGCAGTGATGATTTTATGTCCGGTTCGGTTCTGGAGAGGTTGCAAAATCGCAAAGAAGGATTCAGCTTTCCCATCAGCCCGATGAAAGATTTTCCAATCCCGGAAGATCCCCCCGTCACAATGACGGAGGTGAAGTTAGAAAGTTCTGCGCTTAGCGCGGTCATGCGGTCGGGCATCAGGATTTTGTCAGTAACCCAAAAACCATAGGTCGTATCATGAACAGACAAAATAACCACGAACTAATCGTCTCCGGCATCCACCTCGATCTGACCCCCTCGCTCAAAACCTACGTGCGGGACAAAGCCGAACGATTGTTCCGACACGAGGACCATATCATCCGGATTCGCGTGGAATTGGAGTGCGACCCCAAGGAAGCCGTCAGCACGCGTTTCAAGGCCAAGGGCCACATCGCCATCAACGGCCCCGATCTCAATGCGTCCGTCTCCGCCGATGAATGTCACAAGGCCGTCTCCCTGCTGGTGGACAAGCTCGACCGCATGCTCGCCAAGCGGCACTACCTGAAAAAGGCCAAGCGCAATCACCCGCACCCGATCGAGTTCGACGATGTCGAGCTGCCCAAGGCGGTCTGACCACCCAAGTCAACCCGCACTCCCGTCAGAAAACCCGCCCCCACCCGGCGGGTTTTCTTGCTTATGGGAGGAACCCCCGCGAAGCATGCGGCCCGTGATTGGCGACATCACTTGGACTACCCCCGGCCAGACCTCGGCCGACTCCCTCCCCATCGGCAACGGCGATCTCGCCGCCAACGTCTGGACCGAACCCAACGGCGACATTCTCCTCTATGTCGCAAAAAACGATGCCTGGGATCACCTCGGCCGGCTGATCAAGCTCGGCCGCCTGCGGCTTTCGCTCAAGCCCGGCCTCGACCCCGCCGCAAAGGGCTTCGAGCAGAAACTCTCGTTGGCCGAAGGTGCCATCATCATCCGCGACGGCGTGAGCACGGTGCGCCTGTGGGCCGACGCCCATTGGCCCCGCCTGCACATCGAATGCGAAAGCTCACGGCCGGTCGAATGGCAGGCGCGCCTCGACCCGTGGCGCACCAAACCGCGGCCCATCGAAAAAGGTGAAGTGCACGGTGCCTGCGGACTTGAAAAGGCGCCTTTCGACCTGATCGCGCAGCCCGACATTGTTGTGCGCAAGGAGCGAGCCGGTATCATCTGGTATCAGCGCAACGAGTCTTCCATCTGGCCGCTCACCCTGGAACAACAGGGACTGGCCGGTTTCAAGGCCAGCTCCAGCGATCCGCTGCTCCACCGCACCTTCGGCGGCTGTCTGGCCGGCACCGGCTTCAAGAAACGCGGCGGCACCACCCTCGTCAGCGCGAAAAAGACGACGGCGGCCACGCTGACCCTGACCGTCCACACCGCGCAAATTGAGACCGCCGCGGAATGGATCGACACTGTCCGCACCCTGGCCTTGGACGAATCCCGTCCCGCTCCCGCAGAAGCGCGCGCCGACCACGAGACCTGGTGGCGTGAGTTTTGGGGCCGCACCCACCTCCAGATCGAGGCCCGCGCGCCCGACTGGAACCAAGCCGCGACCATCTCGCAGCACGTCAACTGGCAGCGCTACCTCGTCGCCTGCTGCAGCCGCGGCCTGTTTCCGCTCAAGTTCAACGGCGGCCTTTTCACCGCCGACTGGAACCTGCCCGGCGAGGCCTTCGACGCCGACTACCGCCGCTGGGGCGGCGGCTACTGGTGGCAAAACACCCGCCTGCCCTACTGGACCATGCTCGCGCACGGCGACTACGAGCTGCTGCGACCGCTCTTCCGGATGTATCGCGAGCTGCTGCCGCTGGCCGAGCACCGCTCGCAGGTCTGGTTTGGCCACGGCGGAGCTTTTTTCCCGGAGACCCAATATTTCTGGGGCACCCACCTGCCCTCCAATTACGGCTGGGATCGGGAAGGCAAACTCCCCCGCGACGTGGAAAACCAGTATATCCGCTATTACTGGACCAGCGGCTTGGAACTGATCGCCCTGATGCTCGAGACCTACCAGCACACCGGCGACACCGCGCTGCTGGAGAACGACCTGTTGCCCGTGGCCCGCGCGGTCCTGAAATTCTTTGCCCTGCACTACGGCAACGACGCCAAGGGCCGCCTGCGTCTCGCTCCCGCGCAATCCCTCGAAACCTGGTGGGAAGCCGAGAACCCCATGCCCGAGGTGGCCGCATTGCACTACCTGCTCCCGCTGCTTCTCGGCCTGCCCGCCCAATCGCTGGGCGTCGCGGATCTCGGCGCTTGGCGAGCGCTTACCGCCCGCCTGCCCGCCCTCCCCGTCGCCCCGGTGGACGGCCGGCCCAAACTGCTGGTCGCCGCCAAACATGAAGGCGTGCCTGTAAATTCCGAAAACCCCGAGCTCTACGCCATCTTCCCTTTCAAGCTCTACGGCCTCGGCCGGCCCGACCTCGACACCGCCCGGTGGGCCTTCACCCGCCGAACCTTCCCCGATACCGGCGGCTGGCGCCAAGACGCCGTTCAGGCCGCCTTGGTCGGGCTCACCGAGTCCGCCACGTTCTACGTCACCAAAAACTTTACCGACGGAAACACCACCCCCGCCCGCTTCAAAGGCTTCTGCGGGCCGAATTACGACTGGCTGCCGGATTTTGACCACAGCAGCACGGCCCAGTTGGCGCTGCAAAACATGCTCGTGCAGTGCGTGGACGACAAAATCCTGCTGTTTCCCGCATGGCCGGTCCGGCGTTGGAATGTTAAGTTCAAACTCCACGTCGCCCGGCAGACGACCATCGAAGGCGAACTCAAAGATGACCAACTCATCTCGCTCGTCGTCACCCCGCCCGCGCGCCGCCGTGATGTGATCCTCCTGCTCAACAAGGACAAAGTCGCCGCCAGCTCGTGACCGTCTGCAATCGTCTCCCGGCCTGCATTCCCCACGCTTTGATATCCCTAAGCATCAAAACAAAAACCCCCGCAAACCGTTGTTTGCGAGGGCTTAGAGTGGCGCAGCCGTAGGGAGTCGAACCCCAAACCTTCTGATCCGTAGTCAGATGCTCTATCCAATTGAGCTACGGCTGCGTGAGGGTGCGAAAAAGCATGCAGAAGCCACCGAGTGCAAGCGAGAATTTCAACGGCCTGCCGTCGCTGCCGGGCGCCAGTCCTTCAGCTCCATTTGGAGCAGTTTGCGTCCGTTAAAGTGGTTCCAGCGCAGCTCAATCGCCAGATCGAGAGGGATGCCCATCGGCGGCAGCCGGTCCGCCATTTTCCAAGCCACGCCGTGGAGGCGGCGGCCGCTGGCGGCCTCGACTTGGAAGCGGAAATGCTGGTCTTTGAAAACCTCCGGCCGGTGCCGCAGGACGATCCCCGCCAAGCCAAACACCGGCTCGGGATTGCCCTGCCCGAAAGGATGCAGCCGTTCCAAATCCGCCATGAAACCCTCGTCCACCTCGGCCGGTGACAACCAAGCTGAGATCGTAAGCTCACGCTCGGCGATTTCATCACCCGCGTGGGCGCGGACCGCGGCGGCAAATTTTTCCCGGAATTCCATCAGCCGGGCCTTCGTCAAGGCCACGCCCACCGCCATCGGATGTCCGCCCCAACTGGTGAGATGCTCGCAACAGCCGCCCAGCACCTGCACGAGATTGACTCCGTCCACGCTTCGGCCCGAGCCCTTGGCCATGTCGCCCTCGTTGCCGAGCACGACGCAGGGGCGGTTGTATTTGCGCGAAACCCGCCCCGCCACGATGCCGACCACCCCGGGATGCCAGCTTTCGCTGAACAGCACCACGCCGGGATCGGCGGCGTAAAGTTCCTCAATCTGCCGCTCCGCCTCGGTGGTGATGTCCCGCTCGATTTCCTGCCGTTCGCGGTTGAAGGCATCCAGTTGCCGGGCCGTGGAGAAACAGAAACCGTCATCGCCGCTCAACAGCAGTTCGACCGAAAGGGCGGCGTCCGCCAGCCGCCCGCTGGCATTGATGCGCGGGCCGAGCCGGAAAGAAATGTCCACCGGCATGATGGGCTGGCCGCGGCGCACTCCGGCAATCTCCATCAACGCCCGCAGGCCGGGCCTCCGCGTCTCCTCAAGCATGCGTAGCCCATGCCGCGCCATGATGCGGTTCTCACCCACCAGCGGCACCAGATCCGCGATGGTCCCGAGCGCCACCAGGTCGAGGTGGCTGCTGAGCTTGAATTCGAAGGCCGCCGCATGGTTCTCGGCGCGCAGTTGCTTGAGCAAGCCGTGGGCGAGCTTGAAGACCAAGCCGACGGTGCAGAGATTGCGCCAGCCGGCATCCGCCCCAGAGTCATCCGCCTCCACATGCGGGTTGATCAGCAACCCCCGCGCAGAAGCCGGCTCCTTGGAGCGATGGTGGTCGATCACGATCACATCCACGCCCAGCCCCAGCAGGTAATCCACCTCCTCGATCGAGTTGGTGCCGCAGTCGAGTGCGATGAACAGACCGGGGCGGCCGGACTCCAGCGCCCGGTCAATCGCGCTGCGGGAGAGCCCATAGCCGTCTTCGGAACGGCGCGGGACCACGAAGCGCGGCTGCAGGCCGAAATGCCGCAGCACGGTCACCAGCAGCGCCGTGCTGCTGACCCCGTCCACATCGTAGTCTCCCAGCACCACCACCATCTCCCCGGCCGCAATCGCGCGGCGCAGCCGGGCCGCGGCCGCCTCCAGGTTGCGCAGTAAAAAGGGATCGTTGAGCGCTGCCAGCGCCGGCTGCAGGAAACCGGTCGCAGCCGGTGCCTCGCCGTGCCCGTTGCGCAGCAACAGCTCCGCCATGACCGGGCTGACCCCGGTCTGCTGACTGAGCGCTCCCACCTGACCGGCCGGAAGCGGCTGATAGGTCCAGCGCATCGGCGGCGGGCAGTATTGAAACTGTCTTTACTCCGCCGCGCGGCTGGTGCCCGACCACTCGTATTTGGGCGCCACGTCGTGATGCTGCTCGACATGTTTCCGGTCGCCTTTGTGCCACCAGTAGAAGACCGGGCTGGCGATAAAGAGCGAAGAGAACGTGCCGGCGATGACGCCAATGATCAGCGTGAGCGCAATGTCATTGATATCACCCGTGGCGACAAAGAAGAGCACCAGCGCCGTGATCAACGTCGTGCCGCTCGTGATAATCGTGCGCGACAGCGTGAGGTTGAGCGAACGGTTGATGATTTCCTTCAACGTCTGGGTCGGGTTCAGCTTCAACTCTTCGCGGATGCGGTCGAAAACCACAATCGTGTCGTTGATGGAGTAGCCGGCGATGAGCAGGATGGCCGCGACCATGGAGGCGTTAAACTGGCGGTCAAACAGCACAAAAAGACCGATGGTCATCAGGATGTCGTGGATCGTGGCAACCACGGCGCCGACACCGAACCCAAATTCGAAGCGGAACGCAATGTAGGCCAAGATGAGCAGCAGCGACCAAAAGATGGCCCATGCCGCATTGCGCTGAATCTCCTCGCCCACGCTGGGTCCGATTCGGGCGGTGCCGGCCAGTTCAAGGCCGGCATCCGGCCGGGCCGTCTGGAGGGCGGCGATGACGTGCTCGGCCGCGTCGAAGGGCGTGGTCAGACGCAGAACCTCGGCATCGCTGCCGATCTGCTGCGTGTAGGTAATGCTCAGATCGTTGACCCCGACCGTGGCTGCAATCTGCCGAATCTCGGCAATGTCGATCTTGCGGTCGAAGTTGAGCTGCACCTGATCGCCACCGGTGAAGTCGATACCGTAGATATCTTTGCCCTTGTAAACGACCGTAGCGACTCCCACCAGCACCACGACCCAAGATGCAATAAACGCGGGCCGGGCGTATTTGAGGAAGTCATAGTTCGTGCCGTCCAAAATCGAGAACATATGCAGTTTTTGCACGTTCAGGCTGTTGACCAACCAGTCGAGCAACAGACGGCTAACCACGAGGGCCGCGAACATCGTGGAGAAGATGCCGATGGTGAGCGTGACACCGAAGCCCTTCACCGCACCGGTGCCAAGGGCGATCATCATGCCCGCGGTGATCAGGGTTGTAAGATTTCCGTCCAAAATCGCCGAAAACGCCTTTTCAAAACCGGCCTCAAGCGCGGCGGGCAGCGATTTGCCTAGCTTAAGTTCTTCGCGCATGCGCTCGAAGATCAGGATGTTCGAGTCCACGGACATGCCGATGGTAAGCACGATGCCGGCGATGCCCGGCAACGAGAGCGTCGCGCCGAAGCTGGCCATCACGCCGAGGATGATGATCACATTGGCCAGCATCGCGATAACCGCGAGGGCTCCGGCCTTGGTGTAAAAGACCACGATAAAAACCGCGGTCAGCCCCGTGCCGATGATGAAGGCGAGCCGACCGCTTGAAATAGCGTCCGCTGCCAGTGTGGGTCCGACCTCATACTGCTCCTTGACGATCAACGGCAGGTCGAGCGGATTGTTGAGGACGTTCGCCAGATTGAGTGCCTCGCGGTCGGAGAAGCTGCCGGTGATCTGCGCGGACTCGCTGTCGATCTCTTCGCGCACCGTGGGGGCGGAGTAGAGCTTGCCGTCGAGCACGATGGCGAGGCGGCCGAGGCGGCCGGCCTGCTGGCCTTGGGTGGCGATCTCCCGGGTGACCTCGGCAAAACGCGTGCGTCCCTCGCGGGTGAATTGCAAAATAACCTCCGGCTTGCCGTAAATATCGGGCCGAGCGAATGAGTTCGAAATCATCTCGCCGGTCATTTCCGGGATGCGCTTGACATAGAGTTCCTCGACCCCGGTCTCGCCACGGGCGCCTTCAAATTCGAGAGTAAGCAACTCATATCCGGGCGGCACATCGGCCGTCATCTGCGGAGTAAGCGTGGGGTGAACCAAGCGGAAATCCAAGCGGGCCGGTTTTGAGGTGTCTTTGATGATATCCGGATTGTCCTTGGTATTGACGCCGGGCAGTTGGACCTCGATGCGGTTGTTGCCCACGGGCCGGATGATCGGCTCGGACACCCCAAAGGCATTGATGCGGTTGCCAATGATCTCGATGGCCTTGGCCAGCTTCTCCTCGCGCTCGTCGAGGCTGATGTTGGCCGCGGCGAGTTCGTCCACCTCAAGGGTGAAGGCCACGCCGCCTTTGAGGTCCAGACCCAGTTGCAGCGGGCTCTTCGAGCGGCGCAGCAGCTCGGTCAGCAGGATATCGTTGCGCTTCTCGATGTTGCGCAGGCTCTCTTCCAGCCGGAGATGGGGGAAATACTGCGTGAAATCGATTTTCCGCTCCTTGCCGATCTGCTTGAGGGCGACGAACTCGCTTTGCGCGAGACCGGCGTCCTTGCGGGCGATGGCTTCATTGAGCAGGGCGGTGAACTCGGCCGGCTTGGCGGAGGCCTCGGCCTTGACGTAGTCGGCGAAGGGCCGGTCTTGGAGGGGCAGGAGCGTGGAGACGGCCCACGCCACCAGTGCGAGACTGAGCGTGAGTTTCCAGAGGTTGCGTCTGAACATGGTGGGTTTTGGTTTTTAAAGCGATGGGCGGCCCAAGGCGGGCCGCACGGCAGGACGAGCAGGAATCAGGACTTGGCTTCGGACTTGCGGACCACGCCGTGAACAAAGCCCTTGCCGACCTCGATCTTGGTGTTCTCGGCAATGCGGACCACAAAGCGGTCGTCCTTCACATTGGTGATCTGCCCGTAAATCCCGCCGGTCGTCACGATCTCGTCACCCGTTTGTAACGCCGCCAGCATCTTCTCATGCTCCTTCTGCTTCTTGCGCTGCGGGGCGATGAGCAGGAAATACATCGCCGCAAACATCAGGCCGAAAAAGATCAGCGAGGGCATGGCGCTGCCCTGTCCGGGAGCGGGAGCGGCTTGGGCAATCAGGAGCAGGGAGTCGGGCTGGAGGAACATTTTAGGCGTTTCGTGTTGCTGGTTTTGAAAAAAGAAAACACGCATCTAACTGATTCGACACTCGCAAACGCAAGCCCATAACTCCCCTTCCCTTTCCGTTGAAAAACAAACCCTCCTCCGCCTGGTCGGCCGCCAAATCCGAAGAGTTATACGGCTTTAAACGCTGGGGCTCGGGCCACTTCGCCGTGGACCCCGAAGGCTGCGTCAGCGTGCAGCCCCTCGCCGACGGCCGCGGCACCCGGGTGCTGGACGTCGTGCAGGAGGCGCTCGGCATGGGCCTCCGGGCGCCCATGGTCATCCGTTTCCAGGACCTCCTGCGGCACCGGGTGGCCCAGCTCAACGAACTCTTTCGCAAGGCCATCAAACAGGAAGGCTACAAGGGCGAATACCGCGGCGTCTTCCCGATCAAGGTCAACCAGCTCCGCGAGGTCGTTGATGAGATCGTCGCCGCCGGCAAAGATTACAATTACGGCCTTGAGGCCGGTTCCAAGCCCGAGCTGATGATCGCCCTGGCGATGCATGAAGGCGCCCAGCGCCTCATCATCTGCAACGGCTACAAGGACCACGATTACATCCGCCTCGCCCTGCTCGGCCGCAAGCTCGGCAAGAAAATCATCATCGTGGTCGAGCAGCTCCAGGAGCTGGACGACATCATCCGCATCTCGGCCGAGACCGGCGTGAAACCCCTCATCGGCTTCCGCGCCAAGCTCCAGACCCGCGGCGAGGGTAAGTGGGCGATGTCCACCGGCGACAACGCGAAATTCGGCCTCAACACCGCCGAAATCCTCTTTGCCTGCGAAAAGCTGAAGGCCGCCAAGCTCGCCTCCGCGCTGAAGCTCGTGCATTTCCACATCGGCTCACAGGTGCCGAACATCATCACGATCAAAAACGCCGTGATCGAGGCCTCGCGCTTTTACTGCCAGTTGGCGAAGATGGGCTTCCCCATGGGTTACCTCGATGTCGGCGGCGGCCTCGGCATCGACTACGACGGCTCCCGCACCAACTACGAATCCTCCATGAACTACTCCATGGCGGAGTATGCGCGCGATGTCGTTTTCAACATCCGCGAAATCTGCACCGCCTCCGGCGTGCCCGTGCCCGACATCGTGAGCGAGTCCGGCCGCGCCATCGTCGCCCCCCACTCCCTGCTCGTGGTCGAGGTCTTCGAGCGGATCAACAAGCGCGAATCGCTGGGCAAGCAGCACGAGCCCAAGGTCAAACACAAGGTCGTGACCGATCTGGAGGTCATGCTCCGCAACCGCACCAAGCTCGGCCGCCTGGAACGTTTCCACGACGCGATCCAGAAGAAGGAGGAAGCCTTTTCCCTGTTCAACCTCGGCTACCTCGACTTGGAAAACCGCGCCGCCGCCGAGTCCATCTTCTGGCAAATCTGCGAGCAGATCGCCAAGGAAGGCCGTCAGAGCGGTTATCAACCGGAGGAGCTCCATGACTTGGACAAACTCCTTGCCGACCAATACGTCTGCAATTTCTCGGTGTTCCAATCGCTCCTCGACCACTGGGCCCTCAAGCAGCTCTTCCCCGTCGCCCCGCTCCATCGCCTGAAGGAAAAACCCTCGGTCAACGCCATCCTCGTGGACATCACCTGCGACTCGGACGGCAAGATCTCGTCGTTCATCGACCTGCAGGACACCAAGGACTACCTCACGCTCCACCCGCTCAACGGCCAACCCTACTACCTCGGGGTCTTCCTTACCGGCGCCTACCAGGACATCATGGGCGACCTGCACAACCTCTTCGGCCGCGTCAACGAAGTCCACGTCTTCCTCGAGGACGACGAGCCCAACGGCTTTTACATCGAGGAAGCCCTCGCGGGCTCACGCGTCTCCGATGTCATCGAGGGCGTGCAATACCAGTGGGAAGAACTCTGCCGCCGCATCAAGCAGCAGATCGACCACGCCACCCGCAAGGATCTCATCAAGCCCCGCGAAGGCGTGCGGCTGGTGGAGTTCTACGAGTCGCAGATGCTCGCAAAGACCTACCTCAACATCGAGCAGCCTCTCGCCAAAAAGAAGCGGCGCTGAGCCCCGCCGGCTTGCCCGGCAGCCGCGAACCTGCCTGCATCCGGGCATGCGCTTTCATCTCATCCGGCTCTGCCTGCTGCTCGCGCTCGCTTGCCACCCGCTGCTGGCGAAGCCCGTCATGCTCATCGTCCACGGGGCCTGGGGCGGTGCCTGGCAGTTTGCCAAAATCGATTCGCTGCTGCGCGAGCAGGGTTATGATGTGCGGCGGGTGACACTCACCGGGCTCGGCGAACGCGCCCACTTCGCTTCGCCCGACATCGAACTCGAAACCCACATCGAGGATGTGCTCAACGTCACCCGCTTTGAGGATCTTGCTGACATCATACTCGTCGGCCAGAGCTACGGCGGCATGGTCATCAGCGGCGTGGCCGACCGCCTGCCTGAACGCATCGCCCGGCTCGTTTATCTTGATGCCATGGTGCCCGATGATGGCGACAGCGCCGCCGCTTTGATCGGCAATCGCCTGCCCTTGTCCGAGATGACTCGGGATGGGTTTATTATCCCGGTCTGGGTGAAGCCCGGCAAACCGCACCCCATTGACGTGCCCCACCCGCTCAAGACCTTCACCGATCCGATCAGCCTGAAAAATCCCGACCGGGAAAAATCCCGACCTCATACATTCTCACCGTGGAGGCAGGTCAGCGCCCCGAAGCCGACGCCTTCTGGGCATCCGCCGAACGCGCCCGCTCCCGTGGCTGGACTGTCATCGAATTTGAAGGCAATCACAATCCGCACTGGCGCAAACCCGCTGAAACCGCCGCCCTCGTGGGATCGCTGGCCCGGGATTAACCGCGTTTTTTTCGACCGTAAGTGGCCGGCTTCGGCCGGGCGGCTTTCTTGTAGTCGCCCGACTTGAGGGCGTTGATCTGGTCGCGAAGCAGGGCCGCGCGCTCGAACTCCAGGCGGCCGGCAGCAGCCTGCATCTCGTCCTCCAACTCGGCAATGACGGCGGCCACATCGTCCACGCTCTCGGCCACCGCCGCCTCCTCTTTCTCACCCGAACCGTCATAGACATGCAGGCTGGCCTGCGCGGCGCGCTTGACGCTGCGCGGGGTGATGCCGTGCGCCTCGTTGTGGGCGATCTGTTTTTCCCGGCGGTAGTTTACTACCTCTATCGTCCGGCGGATCGAGTCCGTTTCCTTGTCCGCATAAAAAATCACCCGACCTTTCTCGTGCCGCGCCGCCCGGCCCGCCGTCTGGATCAGCGAGGTTTCGCTGCGCAAAAAACCTTCCTTGTCGGCGTCGAGGATCGCCACGAGCGCGACCTCGGGCAGGTCCAGTCCTTCGCGCAGCAGATTGATGCCGACCAGCACATCGAAATTACCCAGCCGCAGGTTGCGCAGAATTTCCACGCGCTCGATTGCATCAATGTCGCTGTGCAGGTATTCCACCCGGATATTCGCCTCGCGCAGGTAAGTCGTCAGATCCTCTGAGAGCCGCTTGGTGAGCGTCGTCACGAGCACCCGCTCGCCCGCCTCCACCGCCTTGCGGACTTCGCCGATCAGGTCTTCCACTTGGCCCTTGATCGGCCGGATGACAATCTGCGGGTCGAGCAGGCCGGTCGGGCGGATGAGCTGCTCCGCGACGACGGTCGAAGCCTTCAGCTCAAAGTTCGCCGGGGTGGCCGAAACATAAAGCGTCTGCCCCGTGATCTGCTGGAATTCCAGAAAGCTCTGAGGGCGGTTGTCGAGGGCCGAGGGCAGCCGGAAGCCGTGGTTCACCAGCGTCTGCTTGCGCGCGCGGTCGCCGTTATACATGCCGCCGATCTGCGGGATGGTGGCGTGGCTTTCGTCAATCATCAGCAGGAAGTCTTTGGGAAAGAAATCAATTAGGCAAAAAGGACGATCCCCGGACTTCCGGCCGGTGAGGTGGCGCGAGTAGTTCTCGATGCCGTTGCAGAATCCCATCTCCTGCAGCATTTCCAAATCGTAGTTTGTCCGCATGCGGATGCGCTGCGCTTCGAGCAACTGACCGTTCTGCTCAAACTCCGCCACGCGCTGCTCCAGCTCGGCCTTGATCGCCGCCACGGCCGGTTCCAACTTGCCACGGGTCGTCACATACTGGTTGGCCGGGTAAAGGTCGAACTGGTCGAGCGGGCGCAGGATTTTTCCGGTGAGCGGATCGAATTCGCTGATCCCATCCACCTCGTCGCCGAAGAATTCCACGCGCAGCCCCAGCTCGGAATAGGCCGGCATGATGTCCACCACGTCGCCACGCACGCGGAAGCGTCCGCGCTTCAGCTCGTAGTCGTTGCGCTCGTATTGGTTGTCCACCAGCCGCTCCAGCAGGGAGTTTCGCCCCAGCGGATCGTGCCGCCGCAGCGCGATGCGCAGCTCGGTGAAATCTTCCGGCGAACCCAGCCCGTAGATGCACGACACGCTGGCGATCACGATCACATCACGCCGCGAGACCAGCGAACTGGTCGTCGCGATGCGCAGGCGCTCAATTTCCTCGTTGATGGACGAATCCTTCTCGATGAACGTATCGCTCGACGGGATGTAGGCCTCGGGCTGGTAGTAATCGTAGTAGCTGACGAAGTATTCGACGGCGTTCTCGGGGAAGAAGTTCTTGAACTCGGAATAGAGCTGCGCCGCCAGCGTCTTGTTGTGCGAGATGATGAGCGTGGGCCGGTCGCAGCGGGCGATGACGTTGGCCATCGTGAAAGTCTTCCCCGAGCCGGTGACGCCCAGCAGCGTCTGGTGCCGGTTCCCGGCCTGGATCGAGGCCACCAATTGCTCAATCGCCTGCGGCTGGTCTCCGGTGGGCTGGTAATCGGAGCTGAGTTTGAAGAGGGACGCCATGCAGCCCGGAAACAAGCGACTAAGGTCGCGGAGGCAAGCCGCCGCCTTGGTCCGCGCCCATCGCCACCGTTTTCTACAGGCCAAAAACGCGCAGGACGCCGTCGCGCACGCCGGCCCAGAATCTGCGCGCACCGCCTTTTTCCGCGGCGCTGATCTCTTGGCAGAGAAAAACACCCTCCCCGCTGAAAAGATCGTCGAAGAGCGGATTCATGCCGCGGTAGTAGCCCCAGAAGGTTTCGGCCCGCGCCGGGCGGTAATCCAGATGCGGGGAAAATCCCACGGTCGCGTCCTGATTGGTGCGGCGGGCAGTCGGCCTTTCCCGTCGCGAAAGCACCTCGGCCCGCACGCCGCGGCTGCCGGCCACCAACAGGCGGCACGGACCGGAAAACTCAAAAAACCTAAACTGCAGCGTGATCCACGACTGCCAGCGCCAGATTTGCCAGCGCCGCCGGATCACCAGCGGCCCGCCCGTCTCGGCCAAGGCCCCGACGATGAAGCTCGGCCGCAGAATCATCTTCGCCCCCGCCGGCAGCGTCACGAGCGCCAGCTCGATGTGTGGGTTCGCCTGGTTCGAAAGCGTGGCCCGCTGCTCCTCCTCCGTGGCATTGCGCAGCTCGATCAGCTCGACCAATCCGCTCGCGAGGCAGGTGAACGGAATCCGCCAGTCGAGCAGGAAGCGGGTGCGCCGCTTGAGTCCTTCGTCCGAAGCCTGCAGAAACGATTCCTTGATCCACAACCGGCCTTGCGGTGGCAGGGCGAGGTCGAGCGAAACCCGACTCGAAGCCACCTCGGGCATGACGGCCGGCGACCCCGCCGCCAGCCGCACGGGCCGACCCAGCGCAACCATCGGCGCAAAGACAAAATACATCAGCACCCGACCGATGGTGGGGCCGAGAAAATAAACCGCGAGGGCCGCAATGATCCAACCGCGCGTCTGCCGCCACGCCTCGCGCACATACTCCGTGAATTTGGACTTTTGCGCCTCCGCCTCCTGCAGGCGCACATCCAGCCGGCCCAAGGTCATCTCCAGCCCGTTGCGCTCCCAAGTCATCCGGGTCTGTTCCCGCTGCAAGGTCTCGATCCGTCCTCTGGCCTCGGCCTTGATTTGCTCCATCCGCTGCATCTGCTCCCGGTTGGCCCGCTGCTGCTCGGGGTTGCCGACGAGCCGGTCCCAAGTGCTCTCGAGGGCCTTGAGCCGCTCGATCACTGCGTCCGCCCGCCGGATGCGCTCCTCCTCGGCCGCAATCTCCTCACCTTTGGTCTGCAGGCGTTGGCCGACATCCAGGAGCACTTCGCGAATCTGCGCCCGTTCGCCGGTCAGCGTAATCAGCAACTCATTGCGCCGCAGCTCGAAATCAACGTTGGCGCGCACGAAAAGCCACAGCCCGTAGGCCGCCAATGCGATGACCACAATGGCCACGGCCACCGCCGCCCGCTCCACCACCCAACGCAGTAATTTTAGAAAGGTTGCCATCTATCAACCGCCCGCAGGGGGCGGATAAGTTGCCGTCATTGAAGGGGCGCCGGGGCCGGAAGCCAATTGCTAAACCCCGCCGCATCACCATGCTGACAGCTAAACAGAGCAAGGTTCCCACCCCGCCCCACCATGTCAAAAGTCATCATTTCAACCCTCTACAATTCGGACGTCTTCACGATGGCCTGCCGGCAGTTCGACAAGGCCGCCGACGCCATCAACCTCCCGGAGGCCATCCGCGACCGCACCAAATACCCGCGCCGCACCTTTGCCGTGGCCCTGCCCATCCGGCGCGATGACGGCAGCGTGACGGTCTTCGAAGGCTACCGGGTCCAGCACAACCTCTCCACCGGCCCCGCCAAGGGCGGCATCCGGTTTCACCAAGAAGTCACGATCGGCGAAGTCGCCGCCCTCTCGATGTGGATGAGCTGGAAATGCTCGCTGGTCGGCCTGCCCTACGGCGGCGCCAAGGGCGGAGTCATCGTGAATCCCAGCCAACTCTCCGAAGGCGAACTGGAGCGGCTTTCCCGCCGCTACATGCAGGAGATGATCCCCTTCATCGGACCGCATGTGGATGTGCCCGCTCCCGATATGGGCACCAATGAAAAGATCATGGGCTGGATGATGGACACCTACTCCAACCACATCGGCCACATTGTCCCGGGCATCGTCACCGGCAAACCGCTCGCCCTCGGCGGCTCACAGGGCCGCCGCGAAGCCACCGGCGCCGGCGTCGCTTATCTCGTCAAAAAATACCTCGCGGATCTCAAGATCCCGGTCGAGAAGGCGACCGTCGCCATCCAGGGCTTCGGCAATGTCGGCAGCGAGACGGCCGCGGCGCTGGAAAATTACGGCGCGATGATCATCGCCATCTCCGACCACACGGCCGCCTTCTACAACCCCAAGGGCATCAATATCCAAAAAGCACTGGCCTATGTGCGCTCGCAGAAAGTGCTGCACAACTTCGACGGCGGTGAGGAGATCACCAACGCCAAGCTGCTTGAACTGAGGTGCACCGTGCTCGTGCCCGCGGCTCTGGAACGGGTCATCACCCACGAGAACGCCCCCCGGCTGAAGTGCCGCATCCTCGCGGAAGCAGCCAACGGCCCCACCACCAACCAAGCCGACAAAATCATCGACGCACGGGACGACATCGAGGTCATCCCCGACGTGCTCTGCAACTCCGGCGGCGTCATCGTCTCCTACTTTGAATGGTGTCAAAATCTCCAGAACTTCTACTGGAGCCGGGACGAGGTGCTGCAAAAACTCTTTGTCATCCTCGACCGCGCCAAGGACTCCGTCGAGCTGCAGAAGCGGAAATTCAAGTTCAGCCGCCGCCTCGCCGCCCTCACCCTCGGCATCCAGCGCGTGGCCGATGCCAAGGCCGCCCGCGGGCTCTTCCCGTAAACAAAATGTCAGCGCCGCCGGACCCGCGGCAGGTTCTTCTCGTAGGAAAGCCGCGCGATCAGGTGGCTGGCGACGGGCAGCGTCACGAACTGGAAGAAGATCGCCGCGATCACCTTGAGCCCGGAAACCTCCGTGGCCGGATCGAGCCAGAGCCCGAAGAGCAGCACCATCAGGCCGAGCGTCAGGCCTTTGCCCAGGGCATGCGCCCGACAAAAAACGTCGGGGAAACGCACAATGCCGATCATCGCGACCAGCACGAGCAATGCGCCCAGAATCATGACACCGACCGAAACATGCTCCATTTGCAGGTTCATGGCTTGTCCTCCTTATCCGCTTCCTCGGCCTCCTCGCCGCCGTAGGGCAGCGAGCGTTGCAGGAACAGCACAAAGGCCACCGCGCCAAAGAACCCCAGCGTCGAAACGATGAGGATGAGCTCCATGTAGAAGACCGACTGCCACCAGCGCGAAAGCAGCGCTGTCATCGCAACCGCGCAAAGCACCACGGCATCAAACGCCAGAATGCGGTCCACGACCGTCGGCCCTTTTGCCAGCCGGTAAAAACCGAGCAGCAGGGCCGCCGCCAAGATGGCAAAAGCAATCTGGAGAAGCAGCTCGATCATCGGGTGAAGGCGAGGATGCCCCGCTTGAGGGTTTGGTCGATGCTGGCGCGAACTGCGGCCGGGTCGGGACAGTCGAGCACGTGGAGATAAAGCCGCGTGAAATCGTGGGAGATGTCCACCGTGCACGTTCCGGGCGTCAGGCTCACGCAGTGCGAGAGCAACAAAATCTCCAGCCGGTTCAGGTCCGAGACATCATAAATGAGAAAATCGGGGCGCAGCCGGTCCACCGGCACGAACAAGGTGAACCGGATCAGTTGGGCGCAGGCCCGGATAAACTCCCACGCGAACACGCCCATGAAGACATTGGCCGCGATTACCCGGCGCACGTAATCGCCGCTATGCAGCACCGGCCGGAAGAGAAACAAGAGCAGGAAGCCGAGGGCCGAGCCGATAAAGAAATCCAGCAACGTGGGCTGGTTTTGGAGCAGCAGCCAGATGACCGCCACGAGGACATTGAGCACCAGGGAACGCATGATCAGCCGCCTCCTCTCAGCAAAAATTCAATGTAGGCGGGCCGGTCGAGCAATTGCCGCGCCGCCTCATGCGCCACGCCGAGGAAAAACTCGGCGCCGAAGCCGATGCCCAGCGAGATCACGGTCATGCCGCCTGCCACTGCCGCCATCGGCCGCCACCGCCGCTCTTCCGTGTGCACGCCCTCCTTGGCGGAAGCCGCCCAGAAAGCGCCGTTCCAGATCTTGAGCATGCTGAACAGCGTCAGTACCCCGGCCAGCAGCGCGCAAAACACCAGCACCCACTCCTGCTGCCGCAGGCCTTCGACAATGATCATGTATTTGCCCCAAAAACCGCTCAACGGCGGGATGCCGGCCAGGGACAACGCCTGCAGCAGGAAGATCACGCCCAGCACCGGCGTCGCCAGCCAGAGCCGGCCGGTTTTCTCCAAGTCGTCGGTGCGGTTGAGCACCACGACCGTGCCGCCCACGAGGAACAGCGTGCTCTTCACCACAATGTGGTGGATGATGTAGAAAATCGCCGCCGCCAGCGCGTAGGGCGTGAAAAGGCCGATCGCCAAGACCATGTAACCGATCTGGCTCAGGATGTGGAACGACAGGATGCCCCGGATAAAATTCCGCGACACCGCCCCCAGCACGCCAAAGATCATCGTGGCCGCGGCCAACCAGGCCATCAGCAGGTGCGGCAGGGGCAGATCGGGCGGCAACACCTGCCCGAAGATGCGCAGCAGCACATAAACGCCGACCTTCGTCAGCATGCCGGCGTAGAGCGCGGCAACGGGACTCGGCAGAATCGGGTAGCTGTTCGGCAGCCAGTAAAACAACGGAAATACGCCCGCTTTCATGCCGAAGACCGTGAGAAACAGGAGCGCGAGCAACGTCAGTTGCGGCGTCCCCGCCAGGGCGTCCGCCCGCTCCGCGATCTGCGCGAAGTTGAGCGAGCCAAACATACCGTAGGTCAGACCCGCCGCGACTAGGAACAGCGTGCTGCCCACGAGATTCAGCGCCAGATACGGGAAGGCCTGTTTGATGTCCCAATCATCCGCCTCCAGCGTGAGCAGCGCGTAGGATGCGATCAGCATCACCTCAAAAGCCACGAAAAGATTGAAAAGATCGGCCGTGCAGAAAGCCAGGTTGATGCCCGTCACCAAAAACTGAATCAACGGCAGCCGCAGCGGATTTTCGTCCTCGGGCGGCAATTCGGCATAGCCAAACAGAATCGCGGCGAGCGCCGTGAGCGCGCCAAGGGCGAGCATGATTGCCGCCAGCAGGTCGATCACCAGCACGATGCCGTAGGGCGCGGCCCACCCGCCCAGCCCCAGCACCTGAGGCGGCTGTCCGTAGGCGCCATGCGCCAGCACCAAAGCCACTCCCAACTGCGCCGTGGCCGAGAAACCGACCAACCAGCGCCGCCAGCGGCGCCGCCCGGCCAGCAACGCCACAATCGCCGTCAGCAACGGCAGGAGAATCGGCAATGCGAACAGCAAATCCTTCATGTGGCATCCTCCTTCGGCCGCTCGCGCCGCGGGTCAAAAAGCTCGCAGGCATTGGCCGTGCGCTGATCGAGGAAAGTCCGATAGAGCAGGATGACCATGTAGGCGATCACGCCGAACCCGATCACGATGGCGGTGAGGATGAGCGCCTGCGGGAGCGGATCGACCGGCGGTGCGCTGTTGCCCTGCAACACCGGCGCACTCTTGCCATCCGGTCGGCCCGACATGGCCAGCAGAAACAGGTTGGCCGCATTCGAAAGCAGGATGAAGCCAAACAGGATGCGCACGAAGCTCGCCTGCAGGATGAGGAAGCAGGCGCCGCCAAACATCAGCCCCACCAGAATGGCCGTCTCCCACATCATGGCTCGTCCTCCGTTTCGAGTTCCGACGAGGAGCGGCTGTGCTCGCGCTCCACCGGCTCCTCCAGATCGGCCGCATAACGCCGCCACTCGCTCGGATTGAGCGCCGTGAGACCGCTGATGGATCGGAACAGCACGAAGATCATCTTGGCGGTCACGCCCACCACGACGAGGAAGATGCCGATATCGAAGATCAGCGGTGTGCCCACTTCGAGGGTGCCCAGCAGCGGCAGCTCTTCCAGCTTCCAATGAAAATGCCGGAGAAACGGCTCGCCGACAACCAGCGGCAGCATGCCCGTCACCACCGCCAACAGCAGCCCGATGGTGGCCAGCCGCGTGGGATCCACCCGCAACACCTTCTGCGCCTCGCGCACGCCATAGGCCAAGCTCAGCATGATCAGCGAAAGCGCGGAGCCCAGTCCGCCGATGAAACCGCCGCCCGGAAGGTTGTGGCCGCGCAGCAGCAGATACACCGCAAACACGTTGATCACGAAAAACAGGAACGAGCCGACCGCCCGGAAGATGTAGGAGTCGCCGGTTTTCATGAGGAAGTCTCCTCCGGTTTCTTTTCGGGCTTGCGGCCCAACCCGTAGCCCGCCGGTCCCATGGCGCCGGCCGCGTATTCCTCCGCGGTGCGCCGGTAGCGCATCACCAGACCAATCGCCCCGAGACAGGCGATGACCAGCACCGTGGCCTCCAACAACGTGTCGAAGCCGCGGAAGTCCACGAGGATGGTGTTAACCGTGTTCGTGCCGTGCGCCAGCGGCACGGTGTTCGCCAAATAATAATCGCCGGCGGGCTGCGTATGCCGGTGTTGCATGGCCATGAGCGCGGCCAACGTTGTCAGCACGCCCACGCCCGCCGAGATGGCCAGGTTGACCGCCTGCCGGCGGCCGGAAAAGAACCACCCGATTTCGCTGATCTCGGCCGACCGCGGAAACCGGGCCAGCAGGAGCAGCACCAGCAGCAACGTCGCCGACTCCACCAGGATCTGCGTCATCGCCAAATCGGGCGCGCGGAAAAGCACGTAGTAAAACGTGATGAGAAAGCCGATGATGGAGACCGCAATGAGTTGGGAGGTCCAGCGCCGCATCACGATGATCATGGCCAGCGCGAGCCCGATCAGCCCCACCACCAGCGTGCGCACCGGATCAAAGTCGGCGCCCGAGGGCAGCCCCGGCCACAGGGCCAGCCGCTGCGTCCACCAATAACCACCGACCAGCAGGACCATAAAGCCCAGGGCGATCGCGAGGTAATCAAACTGCCGGTCAAACCGCAGGGCCAGCCCAAGCCCTTTGGCCCACTTTGGCACCGCCGCGACCATACCCTCGAATCCGACATCAAACCGCAGCGGCACCGGAATGCGGGCTTTCGCCCAGAGGCCCCGCCACAGCCAGGCAAAGATCACCGTCCCGGCAGCGATGATCAGCGCGCTCGTCAAAAACTCCCGGGTAACACCGTGCCACAGGCTGTAGTGCACCACGGTCGGATCATGCAGCCCTGTCGTCTGCAGGACCGCCAGCCCCGCGCCCAGCAGGCCGGGGAAAAGTCCGAACAGGAGACAGGCACCCGCCAGCAGCAGCGGCGGCAATTGCATCCCAAGACCGGGCGCATGAAAATGCGCCAGTGCTTTGGCCGAGGGCGGCCCCCCGAAAATCCCCCAAAATATCCGGGCAGAAAACGCCACCTTAAGCGCCGAGGCCACACCCACAAATACCAGCGGATACCAAGCCAGGGCCGCGCTGCCCTCCCAATAGGTGAACATGTCCTTCAACATGTATTCCTTGCTGATAAAACCGAGCGTGCCGGGCAGGCCGGCCATCGAGGCCGCCGCTACCAGCGTGATGCCGGCGAGCAAGGGCAGCTCGCGCCGCAGGCCGCCAAGCTGGCGGATGTCGCGAACCCCCGTGGCATGGTCCACGATGCCCACCACCATGAAAAGGCAGCCCTTGTAGAAAACATGGCTCGCGATGTGCAGCAGGTCGCCCTGCACGCCGCCGGCCGGACCCATGCCGTAGAAACCAATCAGGAAACCCAATTGGCTGACCGTGGAGAACGCCAGGATCGCCTTCAGGTCCTGCGAAAGCAGCGCCAGCACCGCGGCGAGCAGCATCGTCCCAAAACAGATCGTGATCAGCAGCGGCGCCCACAGCTCAACGCCCTGAAACACCGTGAAAATGCGGGCGATGAGGAAAACGCCCAGCTTCACCATGGTCGCGGAGTGCAGGTAGGCGCTCACCGGCGTGGGCGCGGCCATGGCGTTGGGCAGCCAGAAGTGGAACGGGAACTGCGCGGATTTGCCCAGCGCACCGATGGCGATCAGCACAAATGCCGCCGAAAGCATGCCGGGCGATGCGTTCCGGGCCGCGCCGTCCATCAACGCGGCGAGTTCGTAGGTGCCGGCCGCCTGCCCCAGCAGCACCACGCCGGCGAGCATCGCCAGCCCCGTCGTGCCCGTCACGAGCAGCGCCATCCGGGCGCCGTCACGCGACTCGTTCTTCTCATGCAAAAACCCGATCAGGAGGAATGAAGTGATGCCCGTGAGTTCCCAGAAAATGAACAGCAGGAGCAGATTTCCCGCGAGCACCGTGCCAAGCATCGCGCCCATAAAGAGCAGCAGATAGGCGTAGAACCGATTGTGATGGCGGTAATGATCGTCGAGATAGTGCGCGGCGTAGAACACGACGAGGATGCCCATGCCGCTGACCACGAGACCGAAGAACAGCGACAGCCCGTCGACCATGAACGTGAGATCCAACCCCAGCGAGGGAATCCACGCCAACTCCACCACCATGCGGCCGCCGGGCTCCGCCACCGCCAGCGCCAGATGGAGCAGAATCGCGAAGGAACCAACCGGCGCCGCCAAGGCCAGCCAGCCCGTGCGCGCACGCCACTTGCCCCCGACCGCGAGGACCGCGGGCAGAAGCAAAAAAGGCAGCAGAATGGCGATAAACAGGAGGGCGACCATGCGTCATGCCCGCCGGCGCCGCATCACTCTGGACGCCCCGGGCGCCGTTACGATTCGGTCGAGTCGAATGCTGTCAACCCGAACCGGAATTTTCGGTTCCGCAACGCTTCACGAGGGCAGCAACAGGAAGGCCAGACCCATGATCAGCGTCGGCACAAACGCCGCGACGAGCAGTTTACCCGGCGCGATTCCCTCCTTGAAGCTGGGTGACAGGATGGACTGGCCCGCGGGATTCGGCGCGTTCGCGATGACCGTCAACCCGCCGCCCGCCACCGCCCCGGCCACGACCGCATACTTCATTTCCTCGGAAAACCCCGGCACCAGCGAAGCGAGATAGGTGATCGCCGCATTGTCGTTGAAAGCCGTCAGCACGGTCGCGCCCATCATCAGCGGCAGCGCATCCAAGCTGCGCAAGACCGGCTCAATCCACCACTGCTGCAACGTCCCGTGGATGACCAGGCCGGCGAGAAAAAAGCCCACCAGGATGGGGCCGCGAAACTGGATCGGCGACTGGAACTGCGCCGTCGCCTGCGTGAAGGCGAGAAACATCAGGAAACCGCCCATATAAAGCGCCGTGTAGTGCGCGGTGAACACCGTCCAGAACAGCGCGAAGACATGCGCAATCGTCACCCAGACCGGAATGCGCACCCGGTGGTCGTCCACCGGCGCGCCGAACAACTCGGCCTCGCCCGCCGGCTTGCGTTGCGCGGCCAGCGCCGCGAACTCGCGCCGAAACGCGTAATAATAAAGCAGATTGGAAACGAGGATGCCCACCACCGCTTTCCAGCCGAAATGCGTGAGCATGTGGGTGAAATCCCAACCCCAGGACCCAGCCACCATGAGCACCGGCGGGGCGGCAAAATGCGTGAGCGTGCCGCCGACCGAGACATTGACGAAGAGCAGCCCGAGCGTCGCATATTTCAGCCGCTCGCTTGGCCCGTAGCGGTAAAAATTCTCCAGCAGCAGCAGCGCCGAGATCGTCATGGCGGCCGGCTCGGTGATGAACGAGCCCAGCACGGGCCCGACCGTGAGGATGGAGAACCACCAGGCCAGCGGCGTGCCGGCACCAAGCGCGGCCACCTTCGCCATCGCGTTCTCCGCCAGCCGCAGCACCGGCCGGCTCGCCGCGATCGCCATGATGACGACCACAAAGATCGGCTCCGTGTAGCTGACCCGGCTGTTGAGATACTCCTCGGCCGTGTGCCAGCTTTCGGACCAGGTAATGGCCACCAGCAGCGGAATGACCCAGATGCCGAAGACCGCCTCCACCTCGCCGAAGAAATGCAGAATCTTGCCCCAGAAACTCACCTCGTCGGGCTCGCCGTCATGGTTGCGGTCCACAAACCGCCCCTCGCGCCGGAGCTTCTCGGCGTGCCGCTGCTCGATGACATGCGCCCAGTGCCGGAAGCGCGCGGTCAGGAAGGTATGGATCACCGCGAGCACGAACAGGATCGTGGCCACGAGGTTGAACGGCTCGACCTCCACCCGGTGCCGCAGGACTTCCCAGAGCGTCGAGTTGGTCTCGTCCACCACATAGGTCTCGATGGGCACGGGAAACGCCTCCTCGTGTCCGTTGCCGGCCGGCGCGGCCGCGCTGATCCGCGGCAAAAATGCCAGCCACATCATCACCACCCACCACCGGAAGAGGTTCATTTTCATACCTTCAGTAATTCGAGCAACTCATGGAGCGAATGGATAAAGGCGCCGGCACCGGCCCGGACCGGCGCGCGGTCCGCATAACGTCCGAAGCCCACGAAAAGGTCCACCGCCGGCTGCGTCTCCAAGTCGCTCACCCCGTCGCCCACCATGACGGTGCGGCCCGCGCCGAGATCCCGTTTCACCCGGGCAATGATCTGCGGCTTGCCGCCGGAGCGCGTGGAAGGATAGTCCACATCATAACCCCGGTAGGCGCCGTCGCCGTTGAAATACAGGTCCACCGCCTCCACGCGGGTGATGCCCAGAAAGTCCGCCAGCGGCGCGATGGCCTGCCGGAAACCGCCGCTCACGATCACAGGCTCCCAACCCCGCTCCTTCAGTTCGCGGATGGTGGAGCGCGCGGTCGGCTCCACGCTCGCAATGTAGCCGGCCCCGATTTGCTCCACCGCCGCGCGCGTCGGCCGGATGAGTTCCAGCCGGCGGCTGAATACCGCCTCCACGGGGATTTTGCCCTCCATCGCCTGCGTGGTCATGTGCTCGATCTGGCGCTGCACCTCGGGCCCGCGACCGCGGGCCAGTTCGTCAATGCCCTCGATCGCACTCAGCGTGCTGTCACAATCAAAGAGGATAAGTTTGGCGGCGGCCACGGTTCCACCCAACACGATCCCGGCCCCGCTGCCACTGTTTTTCGTGTCTTGCCCCTCCGGGCACAAAAAAGCCCCCGGTGCGGACCGGGGGCGGAAAAAGAACCTGCGGGTTTACTTCTTGGTGCCGCGCTTGAACTTCGTCGTGAACTTCTCGACGCGACCGGCGGTGTCCACGATGCGCTTCTCGCCGGTGTAGGCGGGATGCGAGTCCATGGTGACGTCGCGCAGGATGATGTGGTATTCCTGGCCATCGATGGTCTCCTTGCGGGCGGACTTCATCGTGGAACGGGTCAGGAAGCGTTTGCCGCTCGCAACATCAACGAAGCAAACGGGATTGAGCGTGGGATGGCCTTCGGCTTTCACGGGAATAAAAAGGATTGGTTGGATCAACCTTGGCGGGCCTTGTAACGCGGCTCGACCTTGTTGATCACGTAGATTTTGCCTTTGCGACGCACGACCTGACAGGCCGGGTGACGCTTCTTGGCGGATTTGATGGAGGAAACGACTTTCATAAAAGGCGTGAAAACAGAGCGCCGCCCCACCCCTGTCAACTGAAATGTCCGCGCTGGCGATATCTTTGAGTGGATGAAGCTCGTATATCACAACCATGCGGACCCTTAGTTGATTGCGTGATTTCAACACGCATACGTCGATCGGCCCGCTTTTCACATTTGCTACCAGCACGAAAAACCCCCATCAACTACTAGGTCGTGGCCAGTGACAAATGAGGCCGCAGGCGACGCGAGAAACAAAAACGCCGACGCTATTTCAGATGGTTCCGCTAGACGCTTCATGGGTGTATCTGCAATCCACGCAGCGTGAAGGTGCGGCACGGTCATTGTCATCTCAGTCGCCGTGTAGCCTGGGCTGATCGAATTGACCGTGATCCCGTGAGTCGCCCATTCACATGCCAAAGACCGAGTCAGATGAACTACGCCCGCCTTGGCGGCATTGTATCCACATTGCGCTTGCGGTCGGTTTACTATCCGGCCCGACATTGAAGCAGTATTTACGATCCGACCGCCATTGCCTCGCTTGATCATCACCTGACCGGCAGCACGCGCGACGAAATACACAGCGGTGAGATCGACATCGATTACGCGCCGCCATTGTTCATCGGTCATGTGTTCGGCAGGTTGGTGAATGCAAATTCCCGCATTATTGAGGACGATATCCAAGCCGCCCAAATCGGAGTTTACCCGAGTAATAGCAGCATCAACTTCTGCACTCTGTGTAACGTCACATGCGATACCCAGAGCTCGCCGGCCCATACACTGAATCGCCAACGCAGTTCCAGCCACCTCCGTTTCATTGAGGTCAAGAGCCGCGACATCGGCACCCGCATCGGCGAGCGCCAGAGCACAGACTCGTCCGAGACCGCGCGACGCCCCGGTAACCAGAGCGATTTTCCCGTTTAGAGAGAATTGATTCATCATGACAGGGGTAGATTTAAAGCGAATCAATCAGGATTTTACTGGGCAGAAGTCGGCACCACCGCCCGTGCCCAAGGATTCATTCATTGGCCGCATCCCGATCAAAAAGACCCTAGACCGCGGAGGTTGACTGACGGCAAAAATCACTGCGTCCGCTATGTCGGCAGGGGAATGATACCCTGCGAGACGTGAATCATTAGGCACCCGTGTGCCGTTGTAAAAGCCAAATGGGGTATCGGTTCCACCTGGGGCAATAACGCTTATCCGAACGTTACGAGGGTAGCATTCGTAATCAAGCGATTGGGCGAAACCAATCTGTGCAAACTTGGTTGCGCAATAGATCGGTTCATTGGGCAATCCGGCTAATCCAGCAACTGAGCTAACGAAGATGACAGCACCGCTGCGTCGGCGGAGCATCTCGGGCAAGAAAGCTTTTGTGCAAAGCCAAGTCGACCGCATATTGGTCGCCATCATCCAATCATAGTCTGCAGTTGATAGACTATCAATGGTGCCGTTTTTCCCCACGCCTACGTTATTAACCAGAATGTCGATGCCACCAAGTGCTTTGGTGGCAATCGCCGACAGTCGAGCAACGTCCGCCTCGCGACTGACATCACATGGCACCACCATCACCTCGGAACCGCTTGCCAAGCTATCGATTTCACTCTTCAGGGCGTGAAGATCCGTGTGTGTGCGCGCCGCCAATACGACGTGCGCCCCCGCCCGCGCAAAGGCCAGCGCTGTGGCCCGTCCGATACCCTTACTTGCGCCAGTAATCACGACGCGTTGGCCGTTAATTGAAATGCTCATATTAATTTTTTGGAGATAAATCATCACCGCTGAAGGCGGAATCAGGAATGCCCCAGCTCGTGCGGTGCGGTAATTTCACGCCGTGCCGCCAACCGCGCTCGAAGCTTTTCCGCCTCAGTCTCAGAAATTGAGTTTCGGCGCATGAGGAAAAATGCTATGCAGGTGCAGGCGGCAGGTGCCGCGCTAAGCCAAAACAACATCCAGAGGAACGTTTCCGGCTCCTGCCGGCCGGCCAAGGCCAAGTCGAAGCCAGACCACACCAAAACCACCCCGGACATCACGCCAGCGATCGAATACGCGAATTTATGGAACCAGCTAATTCCCGCGCTGAACATTCCTTCACGACGTGTTCCGGTCCGCAATTCATCTCGGTCGCAAATATCTGAAATCATTGATGGCAGCAAAGTCGCTACCCCAGCGGCTCCGGTTGCTAGGATAAACGCCGTGATGAGCACCAGATACGGTTGCTGAGGATCGTAGGATATAAATTTTGAGAGATCTCCTATACACTGTATGCCTAAGCAAAGAAAAAGAGCATTGCGTTTTCCATATCGCACTGAAAACCGAACAATTAGTGGTATAAACAAGAGAAAAGTGGTCTGGTAAACCGTGCCGACCCAACCCGACAACATCGCACCTGCCCTGATGTCCCCAC
>Ga0169931_10000358_pt1 | contig 75010 bp, 61 predicted proteins | sample Kivu_15m_20L_FD_129675 | JGI IMG/M metagenome (GOLD analysis project Ga0169931, IMG submission 129675) | Freshwater microbial communities from Lake Kivu, Western Province, Rwanda to study Microbial Dark Matter (Phase II) - Kivu_15m_20L... | ecosystem: Environmental > Aquatic > Freshwater > Lake... | reverse complement strand
GGGGGTACCCTTGGAGGGTGGGGGTACCCTTGGAGGGTGGATACACCCTTGGAGAGTGGGGGTACCCTTGGAGGGTGGGGGTACCCTTGGAGGGTGGGTACACCTTTGGAGAGTGGGGGTACCCTTGGAGGGTGGGTACACCCTTGGAGAGTGGGGGTACCCTTGGAGGGTGGGTACACCCTTGGAGAGTGGGGGTACCCTTGGAGGGTGGGGGTACCCTTGGAGGGTCAGGCGTAGGGGGGCCATTCGTCGATCCAGTCGGCCCGGCCGTCGTGGATGCGGACGGCATGGCACTCGTCGCCATTGGTGATGACGAGATAGGGTACGGGAAGGGCCATGTTGTATCTCAGGATCTGCATCAGGACCGCATCGGTCAGCGGGACGTCCTCCGCCTTGCACTCGACCATCATCCAGGGGCGATGGGCGGTATCATAGAGCAGGATGTCGAACTTCCGGCGCAGTTGCCCGAGGCGGATCTCCCGTTCCACGGCCATCATTGCCGCCGGGTAGCCGCGTCCGACCGACAGGAACCGGATGAAGTTCTGTCGGACCCATTCCTCGGGCGAGAGGCGCACCCAGGCCCGGCGGACCGTGTCGAACACCTCCCGTACGCCGTCAGGGCGCAGCCGGGTGCGGAACTCCGGCCGCGGATACTCCACGCGCAGCATGCACGCAATCTAATCCGTATTTTCGTACGGGCAGGCAAACACCCAGGCATGACACAGAAGGACGACATCGTCAGGAACTGGCTGCCCCGGTACACGGGCATGCCGACGGAGGGTTTCGGCCAGTACATCCTGCTGACCAACTTCAGCAACTATGTCGAGCGCTTCGCGGAATGGCATGGCGTGCCGGTCACCGGCAGGGACAGGCCCATGCCCTGCGCCACGGCCGACGGCATCACCATCGTCAACTTCGGCATGGGCAGTCCCAGCGCCGCCACCATCATGGACCTTCTGACCAGCATCGAGCCCAAGGCGGTCCTCTTCCTCGGCAAATGCGGCGGACTCAAGAAGCGCAACAAGCTCGGTGACATCATCCTCCCCATCGCCGCCATCCGGGGCGAAGGCACGTCGAACGACTATTTCCCGCCCGAAGTGCCGGCCCTGCCGGCCTTCGCCCTCCAGAAGGCCATCTCCACAACCATCCGCGAGCACGAGGTCGACTACTGGACGGGCACCGTCTACACCACCAACCGACGCGTCTGGGAACATGACGAGGAGTTCCGCAACTACCTCCAGAAGGTTCGCGCCTACGCCATCGACATGGAGACGGCCACCATCTTCTCGGTAGGTTTCTTCAACCGCATCCCCACCGGTGCGCTATTGCTGGTCAGCGACCAGCCCATGATCCCCGAAGGCGTCAAGACGGAGGAAAGCGACCGCAGGATCACCGCCAACTTCGTCGACACCCACCTGCGCATCGGCATCGAATCCCTCAAGCAGCTGATCAACAACGGCCTCACCGTCAGGCACCTCCGCTTCTGAAGATGGTCGCGGACCTGTTGCATGTCAGGGACCTGCGGGTCGCCTTCCCCGGGACCGGCACTGCGGGACCCGATGCCGTCGACGGCATCTCCTTCGACATCCGCCGGAACCGGGTGACGGCCATCGTGGGTGAGTCGGGTTCCGGGAAATCCCTCACCGCCCTCTGCCTCAACCGGCTCACACCGCCCGGCGCAGCCGTCTCCGGCCGCATCCTCTTCTCCCCTCCCGACGGGTCGCCGGCCTTCGACCTGCTCGGCCTCTCCGGCACGGCGATGGAAAGGATGCGCGGCCGACACCTGTCCATGGTCTTCCAGGAGCCGATGACCTCGCTGAACCCGCTGATGACCTGCGGCGGCCAGGTATCCGAAATGCTCCGCCACCACCTGGGCATGGACGGGCACGCGGCCCGGTCGGCGACGATCGACTTCTTCGACCGGGTCCGGCTGCCCGACCCGGCGGGCGCCTTCCACAAATACCCGCACCAGCTCAGCGGCGGCCAGAAACAACGCGTCATGATCGCCATGGCCATCTGTTGCCGGCCCGACCTGCTGATCGCGGACGAGCCCACCACCGCCCTCGATGTCATCGTGCAACAGGCCATCCTGCACCTCCTGCGCGACCTGCAGCGCTCCTACGGCATGGGCGTGCTCTTCATCACCCACGACCTCGGCCTCGTCGAGACGCTGGCCGACGACCTCCTCGTCATGTTCCGGGGCCGCATCCTCGAACAGGGCCCCGTCGGGCAGGTCCTCACCCGGCCCGACCACCCCTACACCCGTGCCCTGCTGGCCTGCCGGCCCGCCGCCCACCCCCCGGGAGCCCGACTTCCCGTGGTGGCCGACTTCCTCCCCGACGCCGCGGGGGCCGACAGACCGACGCCCTCCACCGCCCCACCCAGGCCAGCGGTGGACAGCGCTGCGACCGGACCGCTGCTGGAAGTGCGAGACCTGGTCGTCGCCCACCCCGACGGACGGACGGGAAAGCCGACAAGGGCCGTCGACGGCGTCTCCTTCGACATCGATACCGGTGAGACCGTCGGTCTCGTGGGCGCTTCGGGATGCGGCAAGACCACCCTCGGCCGGGCCCTGCTGCAACTCATCCGACCGACCTCCGGGTCCATCCGCCTGCAGGGCCTCGAACTCACGACCCGCTCCGAAAACGAACTCCGCCACCTCCGACCCCGCCTGCAGATCGTCTTCCAAGACCCATACGGCTCGCTGAACCCCAGCCTGACCATCGGCAGCACCCTCACAGAACCCCTGCGGGTGCACGGCCGCCTCACCGACGAGCGCCAGCGACGCAACCACGCCGCCACACTCCTCTCCCGTGTGGGACTGGCCCCCGAACACCTCGACCGGTACCCACACGAGTTCAGCGGCGGACAACGCCAACGCATCGGCATCGCCAGGGCCCTCGCACTCGACCCCGACTTCCTCGTGTTCGACGAATCCGTCTCCGCCCTCGACGTCAGCGTCCAAGCACAGGTCCTCAACCTGCTGGCAGACCTCAAACGCCAACTCCGCTTCACCGCCCTGTTCATCTCCCACGACCTCGCCGTCGTCCGACACGTGAGCGACCGCATCCTCGTCATGGACGAGGGCCGCATCGTCGAAGCCGGCCCGGCCGAAACCATCTTCCGGGAACCCGCTCACCCGGCCACCCGCCGGCTCCTGTCGTCCGTCCCCGGCCAACCCCCACCGGCCGACCCGACAGGGAAATAAATCGGGGAAACCCGCGTTTTTTTCGTACCTTCGCCCACTTTTACACCACCCCCTCCCGGGAACAGGCCTGGTGCCGTAAGATCAGGTTTGTGACAAGGGCCCCAGGCCCGACGGCAGGTTTGTTTCACGCAGCGGGGATGCCAAACAGCCAGTAGATGAAACTGTCCCAGTTCCGCTTCGACCTCCCCCTGAACCTGATCGCCGAACACCCTGCCAAGAAACGCGAGGATGCCCGGATGATGGTCGTCCACCGCGACACCGGCCAGATCGAGAACCGCCATTTTCGCGACATCCTCGACTATTTCGACGACCGCGACGTGTTCGCCGTCAACAACACCAAGGTATTCCCCGCCCGCATGTACGGCCGCAAGGAGAAGACGGGCGCCCGCATCGAAGTGTTCCTCCTCCGCGAACTCAACCGGCAGAACCGGCTGTGGGACGTCATCGTCGACCCCGCCCGCAAGATCCGCGTGGGCAACAAACTCTATTTCGGCGACACCGACGACCTCGTCGCCGAAGTGATCGACAACACCACCTCCCGCGGCCGGACCATCCGCTTCCTCTTCGACGGCACCGACGCGGAATTCAAACAGACCCTCTCCACCCTCGGCGAGACCCCCCTCCCCAAACTCATCAAACGGAAACCCAACGAGGAGGACAAGATCCGCTACCAGACCGTCTACGCCAAATACGAGGGCGCCGTCGCCGCCCCCACCGCCGGCCTCCATTTCAGCATCGAACTCATCAAACGGCTCGAGATCAAAGGCATACGCTTCGCCGAACTCACCCTCCATACCGGCCTCGGCACCTTCCGGCCCATCGAGGTGGAAGACCTCAGCAAACACAAGATGGACGCCGAATACTACCGCATCGACGAACAGGCCTGCCGCATCGTCAACAAGGGCAAGACCGAAGGACACCGCGTCTGCGCCATCGGCACCACCACCGTCCGCGCCCTGGAGACCTCCTTCACCGCCGAGAAACTCCTCAAACCCTCCGAAGGCTGGACCAACATCTTCATCCACCCACCCTACCAGTTCTCCATCGCCGACGCCCTCGTCACCAACTTCCACCTGCCCAAGACCAGCCTGCTCATCATGACCTGCGCCTTCGCAGGCTACGACCTGGCCATGGAAGCCTACCGGAAGGCCATCAAGGACAAATACCGCTTCTTCAGCTACGGCGACGCGATGCTGGTCATCTGAGGCATCCGGCAAACCTGAAACGTTCGGCAAGCCCAGGCGTGGGAAATTCGCCGGGATGCAACCCTTTGCCTTCCCCTACCCCGTCGACCCCGCCTACGAGCGGAAGACCGCCTACCTCTGCATGGAGTTCGGCATCCACCAGGCCCTCAAGACCTATGCCGGCGGACTCGGTTTCCTCAGCGGATCCGTCGTCAGAAGCGCCTACGACAGACGGATGCCCCTGATCGGCATCGGCATCCGTTGGACCCACGGCTATTTCGACCAGCGTCGCAAGTCCGACCAGACCATGGAGGCGCATTTCTCCGAAAAACAATACGCCTTCCTCCAGGAAACCCGCATCCGCTTCTCCATCGAGGTGTCCGGCCAGCCCGTGCGCGTGGCCGTCCATTACCTGGCACCCGAGATCTTCCACACCGCACCGGTCTTCTTCCTGACAACGGACATACCGGAGAACGACCACCTCTCCCGCTGCCTCTCGCACCGCCTTTACGACTCCAATCCCGAAGCCGCCATCGCCGCCTCCATGCTCCTGGGCCACGGCGGCCACCGCCTCCTCCAGGAGATCGGATGGGAACCCGACGTGTACCACATGAACGAGTCGCACGCCCTCCCCGTCGCCTTCGCCCTGTACCGCCGACTCAACGACCCCGTCGAAGCCCGGCGACGGCTCGTCTTCACCAACCATACGCCGGAAGCCGCCGGCAACCCCCGCAACTCCTGCTCCCTCCTCCAACGCATGGGCTACTTCGGCGACCTGCCCATAGACACCGTCCGACACCTCACCTGCCAGGAAGGCGCCAGCTTCGACCACACCCTGGCCGCACTCCGACTCGCCCGCATCGCCAACGGCGTCTCCCGCATGCACGTCGAAACCCTCCAGCGGATGTGGAAGGACATCCCCGACATCTGCCCCGTCATACCCGTCACCAACACCCAGAAAGCCTCGTACTGGCAGGACGAAGATTGCCTCCGGGCCGTGCTCGACAACGACGCCGCCCGCGTACGCACCGTAAAGGCCCTCCGCAAGAAGACCCTCTTCGACGTCGTGGCCGACCAGTGCGGCCGCCTCTTCGACCCCTCCGTCTGCACCCTCGTCTTCGCCAAACGCTTCGCCGGCTACAAGCGGGCCGACCTCCTCCTCCACCGCATGGATCGCTTCGAAGCCCTGCTCGCACAGCGACGATGGCCCATCCAGGTCATCTGGGCCTGCAAACCCTATCCACAGGACTACAACGCCATCGGCGTCTTCGACCGCATCGTCGGCTTCTGCCGCCGGATACCCAACTGCGCCATCCTCACAGGCTACGAACTCGACCTGTCCCGAACCCTGAAGAAAGGCGCCGACGTCTGGCTCAACGTGCCCCGCCTGCACCACGAGGCTTCCGGCACCAGCGGCATGGCCGCAGCCATGTGCGGCGCCGTCAACCTGGCCCTGCCCGACGGCTGGTACCCCGAATTCGCACGCCATCGCATCAACGGCTTCGTCATCCCACCCTGCGACACCGACCTGCCCGAAGACCGCCAGGACCTGCTCGACGCCGACAGCCTACTCGACACCCTCGAAAAGGAAGTCCTCCCCATGTACTACCAGGACCCCGACGCATGGACGGGCATCGCCATGCAGGCCGCCCGCGACATCCTCCCCGCCTTCGACAGCGACCGGCTCGTCGACGACTATCACCACAACCTCTATCGCGAAAACCCCTCGACACCGACAACCCCTCCGGAACACCGCCCGGCAACGGCCTGACAACGCCCCCCGACCGCCGTCAGACCCCGTTCACCACGTTCCGGGGCCGCCCCCCGAGCCAGGCCAGAAGATTGCCGACGGTCTCCGACAGCAGCCGCTGACGCGCCTCCCGCGTGGCCCATGCGATATGGGGAGTGATGACGCAGTTCCGCGCCCGGAAGAGCGGATGGTCGACCCGCGGCGGCTCCTGCGATAGGACGTCCAGCCCCGCACCGGCGATCACACCGGCGTCGAGGGCCTCCGCCAGGTCCGCCTCCCTGACCACCGGGCCACGGGCCGTGTTGATCAGAAAGGCCGACGGCCGCATCCGCGAGAGGAACGCCCTGTCCACCAACCCCTCCGTCTCCGGCGTCAGGGGACAGTGGAGGCTCACCACGTCGGACCGTGAAGGCAGTTCGGACAACGGCACCCGGTCCACCGTGGACGTATCACCATCGACCCGCCCCGGGCGCGCCGCCGCCAACACCTCCATGCCAAAGGCCCTGGCGACCGTCGCCACCCGACTCCCGATATGCCCGAGGCCGATGATACCCATCGTCTTGCCCTCCAGTTCCGTAAGCGGATGCTCCCAGAAACACCAGTCGGCCGCGGCCGACCAACGCCCGGCCCTGACCGCATCGCCATGGCGCTGCACCCGGTGCGTCAACTCCAGCAACAAGGCGAAGGTCAGCTGTACCACCGATGCCGTCCCGTAACCGGGGACGTTGCAAACAGGTATCCCCAACGCACGGGCGGCTTCTACGTCGACCACATTGTAACCGGTGGCCAGCACCCCGATGAATCGCAACCCGGGCAGGCGCGCCAGGGTCTCGCGGCCCAGCGGCGTCTTGTTGGTGAACAACACCTCCGAGCCGATGGCCCGTTCCAGGAGCTGCTCCGGGGCAGTACGGTCATGGATGGTACAGGCCCCCAACGAGGTGAGCGGCGACCAGTCCAGGTCGCCGGGATTGAGGGCATGGCCGTCGAGGACGGTGAACCTGAGTTGATCGTTCATGATCCGATGTCGGGTTGGCTGCATCCCAAACCCCCGCATGAAGCGGGGACTGCGCACCCGGACCGGAACCAAAAGCGGTGCCGGCAACCGTTCACGTTCGCCTAAGATAGGGAAGTTCGGCCGTCGGGGACCGGTACGGCTCAGGCCGCCGGCAGCTGGGCCGACAGGTGGCGATTCAGTACACCATGGTAGAAATTCTCCAGCCGAAGGATGGCGATATGAGCTTCGACAGGTGTCGATCCACAAAAACGGAGTTCCGAATCGAAGCGGTATACCGGCAGTCCGGCCTCATGCCCCGCCCTGCAACCCGGCAGTGCCGGGCCCACCTGAACCAAGGCCGGCATCCGTCCCCAGGTTCGCAGGGTGGCCAGGGGCGCAAGCCATCCCGACAGACCCACGGGAATGTCGATGATGTCGATCCCCTGATCCGCATGCAGTCGGCGTAACACCCGTACCACCTCGGCCATCCAGACCGCCTCCGGCGCCTCGCCACCCACCCTTTCCGCAGGGGGCGTCACCGACAGCACCCGGCAAGGGTGCCCGGACACCCCCACACGGCCAGGCGCCTGGCCACCACCCCTGATCCACCAGACCTCATGCCCGCGCTCCGCCAATCCGGCGGCTTTCACCGCCAGCATCTCCTCCACGAAACCATCCGCATCCAACCGGCCGTTGGCCCGGTGGACGGACGTACCCCCTTCGATACATACGATCTTCATATGACAGGCTTTAGGTTCCGGGATGCGTTTTCCACCATGCACCCACTGACACATGATGAAGTCAAAAATCATGCTTCGGTTGCAGGCAGGGGCGGGGTTTAACAACACCTTGACCCTTCCAACCGGAGATCCGCAACCAAGGAAAAAAAGTAGCAGGGGGGTCTTTTTTCCAATTTGAATCGTGCCAAAACCTTATTTTCGAGAATAAAATAGTATTTGTCGGAATTATGTATTAATTATTTCCATTTTGAAGGAACTTAAGGGAGATCTGTCGCAGCGGCTGTTCAGGTGGTGGTGGGATCAGTTCAGGGCTCTACGCATGGTCTGGATGTCTTCTCCGAAGATGCCGGCGCTGAAATTCCGGATCCGCTGGAGGGTTTCCACGTAACCCGAGGCATCACTGTTCAGGGAAAAGAGACGGATGGCGTCGGTGAGGTCTTCCTGTTTCTGGAAGGGGAACACGATGCGCTGCTGGCTGGCATGGACGAGTTCGGCGTTCATCATGGCCCGTGCGATCAGGCCGTTGCCGGTAAAGAAGGGTTTGACCTCGGCAATGGTGAAGAGCAGGAAGGCGGCTCGGGCGAAGGGGTGGCGGAGTCCCTGATAGAGTTCGAATGCCCGGTTGAGTGAGCCTCGGATGAGGGTATGGTCAAGAAAGAAGGATTCGTCGCCATGGTGGTTGCCGTCGCGCAAATCGCCGGGGCGCCGCGAGGCCAGGGCACGGAGCATGGTCCGATGCCGTTGCTGCATCATGTTCAGGAACTGCTGGTTGTTCTGGGGGACCTTCGACATCTCGGCCCGGCTGACGAGCATCCGGAAGACATGCAGAAGTGTTTGGGAATCAATGAGTCTGTCCGGCAGCGGCCGGTCAGACTCCACCGAGAGCAGGGCGTCGTCGAGGGGGATCTCGATCCCGTCGAGCTGGCAGCTGAACCAGGCTTCGAAAAAGCCGAAGTTCTGGAGGGATTTCCCCGTGATGTTCCGGTTGGGGAAATCGGGGAACTCCTCGTTGCGCAAGGCGGCGAAGAGGGATTCGAACAACATCTGCCGGTTGGGGTCGTAGGGATGACCGAAGGTCCGCACCATCTGGGCAGGCGATTCGAGCGCCTTGGCGGGCTTGTCCTTCAACCGCTTGGCGATCATGCCGTCCAGTCGAGCGAACGCACTTTCGAACCCGAGCCGGGTGGCGATGTCCCGGGTACGGTGGCGCAACTCGTTCAACCCCGACTCCCCCCGTACCAGGGCGATCTTCTCCACCCGCTCCTCCACGTACGGGAGTCCCAACGATTTCGACCTCCCCCCGGACCGCCGGCTGACCTGCAGGTTCTCCAACAGGGCCCGCTCGTTTTGGGAGGCATACAGTCCTCCCGACAATAACGGGTCGCCCTCGATCGGGCCATACCCTTCCAGAAAGCGGAGGACGACCCCCGGCAGCGGGATCTTCTTCGTATAGGAATGCGTGATGAAGATATGCCCCTCCTCGGTGGGCTGCATCTCCATGGCCGAACGATGGCTCAAAACCGCACCGGGATACAGCCGCCCCAGGATGTAGATCAGATTCCGACGGATGATCTCCTCCGGCGGATCCGTCAGGTTCGAACTGTATACCCGAGGGGCGATCTTCCGGATGTGCCCCTGACGCTCGAGCTTGGACACCTGACGGCTCACCCGCTGGTCGCTGGAGGAAAAAAGCACCTCCTGCAAATGGGAGAGCATATTTTTTTCCATTTATACGCGAATTTGATAATGAATTCGTATTTGCAAATATATTTCAAGATAATTTTCTAAAATAAGGGCTATTCCTCCGGTTCGTCTGTGATTTTTCGTCCCGCCTTGAGGGGGGATCACTCCAATTGGCGACTCGGCAGGACGGTGAATTCGGTGACCGACCAACGGAATTCATCGTCCATCACCCCTTCGCGTGGATCGAAGAACGCCTGCGATATGAATCCAAATACGGGGTCGAAGGCCATTTGCTTTCGGGCAGGCTTCCGGTCGAGGTATCGCCTGGCCCGATCGAAGAGCTGCGCCGGCGTCATCATCAGCCGCGAATCCCCCGGCGCATAAGGGCGCCCGTTGACGGAAACCAGACTGTCGCCCCATACCACCAATCGAAACGGCCCTTCCATAGCCTCCGGACAGAAGCAACGGACTTGCAACTGATAAGCATACGCATCGGGCTTGCGATCCTCCCATCGAAGCCGCGCCTTCCGAAGCGGATCCCTCGCCGTCAAAGCCAATGGCAGCCCTAACCACAGTACCCCAAGCATCAATCCGGTCCGAACCGGCCAAAGACCGAATGACAACCGCCACAGCACCGAACCCAACCCGCCAAGAGCCGATTCCCGCATAAGGCCATCCCCGTTCAGGCGTCGAACAGTCATTTGTATTTTTTCCAAATTAAGGATAGAAACATCCAAGTTCCATAAGAATTTGCAGTATCAACGGAGAATTGAACTATTTATTTCCAATAAAGCACCAATAGCCTGAAAAAAATGCAGCCCTGGACATGCCCGGGACGATCCATCCTGGAGCATGGGCATTCAATTCCCAATGCTTTCCGACCAGCCACCCAGCCGAGGTATAACTTGACGAAAGGACCTCCAGAACAACCCAATCCAGGCCAGAAGATGCTTTAATTTTTTCTAATTAGATTCGGGTAAGGCCTGAACACGCTAATTTTTTCTCTTATAAATATATATATTTGCATTATTTTTCTTTTAAGTGCCTTTTATCGGGTATTTATATATATGTTTATGCAAAAATTACTAGTAAAAAGAGTTTTAAATTTATACATTCATGACGACAATTATGAAAAAACGAACAGGAATCGCTAGTGCTCGGGCCCAGATCGACCGGGAGCCACCCTGTCGTAGATCGACAGTTTTGGTGAAAACGTCATTTACACAGAAAAATATGTCCGATAAAATATTTATACTAGAATAAATATCTTTTTATTCCAGTATAAATCAATCAACCCTTGAGGTAAGGTCTCCGAATGAAAAACGCATCCCTAAATAAATCCGCTACACATGGGCGCAGGCCTCTGCAGACAGCAGCGGTGCATGTGGCAACCCACCGGGACCAAATACCTATTGATTTTAAATATATTACAGATACAAAAATTTTTATATTCGAAGGCGTCAGGACGGATCCTGTTGCACGCCTGGAGGCGAAGCACTGATATTTTTTTCTACTATACCGGACAAAATGCCGGTTTTTGATGGATATTTTCAGATTTGGATTCAGTAGCGCCTGAAATTTTCTTTTTTATTGAATGAACCGCAGATACCCCCATCGTTCGGGGATATGCATGTTCACCACGCCCATCGGGCTCCACACCCAGTTATCCTCCGGCAGGGGCTTGCCGTTGGCGCCCTTCCGCCGGACATAGCCATTCGGTCCGGGGTCGAGGGTCCACTGCACACGGGAGAAGTCGATCCGCCAACGGTCGCCCACTGCCGGAAGGTGGCGGCGGCCGGGACGGGCCAGCGCAGCGTAAGGGATGGCCATCTCCAGGGTCCATCCCCTGTCGCGGTCGCGAGGATCGTTGAGGGTACCCTTCCGGCGTACCGCCGACCGCAGGCCGGCATCCCAGGACATGTCGTACACCCCACCCTTCCCATAGGGCCGGTTCATGAACAGGTCCATCACGGTATTCAGCGCATTGACTTCGATCTCGAAGTACTGGTCCATAACGTCGTTGGGGTCGAGGAACACTTCGAAGTCGTTATCCTGGAAGATGATGGCATCGTGCCTTGTCAGGGTGGCCCAGAGGTGTGGCTCCTCCAAGGCGGCGGCGATGTATAGGCAGCTGTCGTCCCACAGCATCCGGCAACGGCTGCGCAGCCGGGGGGCAAGGGCGGGGGCGCCCGTGATGTCGACGAAATCATCCGTCCAGACCGAGCGCCGCCATTCATGACGGCCGATACGCCCGTCGAGGCGGGGCGGCCGTGCCGTATGGCGCACGGCATAGACCTTCGGGACAGGCAGCGAATCAGCCGGGCCATGCACCAGCAGGGCCAGAAGACAGGAAATGAGGGACATGGGCTGAAAATAGCGAATCGACAGCTATGCCAAGGGACCTGCACCCACCCATGGCCAGCACCGCCCGGCCCGAGACATGCCAAAAGGTGGTATATTTAATCTAAAGCCGGGGCATGAGATTGCAGCTGGACAGGGATATCGTCTTCTTCGACCTGGAGACCACGGGCGTGGAGGTCACCGACCGCATCATCGAACTCTATGCCATCCGCCTGACCCCGGAAGGACGACGGGAGGAAGTGCACGAATACATCCACCCGGGCATCCCCATCCCCGCCGAGGCGACCGAGATCCATGGCATCACCGATGCGATGGTGGCCGACAAGCCCCGCTTCGGCGAATTGGCGGACAGGCTGTCCGACTTCTTCAGCGATGCCGACCTGGCCGGGTACAACATCCGACGCTTCGACGTGCCCCTGCTCATGGAAGAGTTCCACCGCTGCACCAGATACCCCATCCGCCTCCAGCAGACACGCATCGTCGACCCCTATGTCATCTTCCAGAAAAAGGAGCCGCGAGACCTGTCGTCGGCCCTCCGCTTCTACTGCGGCCAAGACCCCGCAGCCGCACACTCGGCCCGCGCCGACGTCGAAATGACCATGCAGGTCTTCGAAAGCCAGCTGGAACGCTACTCGGACCTCGAGCCCGACGTGGCCGGCCTCGACCGGTTCGCCGCCGAAGGCTACTTCGGCCTCGACGGGAAGTTCCGCATCGACCGCCAGGGACGCGTCATCTTCAACTTCGGAAAGAACCGCGGCAAACCCGTCAGCGAAGACCCCGACTACCTCGAATGGATGTACCGGAAGTCCGATTTCCCCGTACATGTCCGGGCCGTCGCCGGCGAACTCTGGCGCCGCATCCGCGGTTGAAGACATCCACAAGCCATACCCCATGGATGCCACGGTGGACAGGTTCGTACAGCCGGGTCAGGCCGGATTCCGGGGAAGGCTCCTCGACATCATCCTCTCCAAGGGTTACTTCCGGGCCGGACCCTGGATGTACTACACGGTGACCTACGACAGGGATACAGGCGCGAATGGATGGAGTTACAAGGTCCGCGTACGCCTGACCGACCGGTCCGAAAAGGCCTCCACCAGCAGGATACGCCGGTCGAACGCCGGCTTCCGCCATGTCATGAGTCCGATGCGCATCGGCCAGGCCGAGGAGGAACTCTATGCGAGATACCTGGCCTCGGTCGACTTCGAGGCGGCCCCCACCCTGCGCGAAGCCCTGCTCCACGGCGAGGCCGAGGACGAAAACCCCTTCGACACGCAGATGGTTAGCGTCTACGACGCCTCCAGGCTCATCGCCCTCGGTTACTTCGACGTCGGCAGGCAGGCCATGGCGGGCATCCTCAACTGCTTCGACCCCGACTACCGGGCCGGCAGCCCCGGCAAATACCTCATGCTCCTCAAGATGGACCATGCCCGCGACCTCGGCATGCATTACTTCCACCCCGGGACCGTCAACATCGGCGATGACAGGATGGACTACAAGTTCTTCGCCGGCCGCGAGGCGATGGACGCCTACCTCAGTCCCGCCGACCGATGGACGCCCGTCCTTGAGCTCGATACCGACGGGCTCGTCGCCATGTACGAGGCCTCGGCCTCCTCAACAGGCTGAGCCGCCGCCAGCAGGGACCTGCCGCATGGACCGAAGACCGACCCTCACCACCCTGCGACCCGAACACCCACCGTCATGAAGCCATCCATCGTCGAATACATCATCGTCGTCGTCGTCTTCTGGGCCGCCGTCCTCCTCATGGCCAAACATATCGACAGGGTACTCGGCTGCCTGCTGCGTCTCGCGCTCTACCTCTTCGTGTTTCTCTTCACGGAAGCGGTGTCGGCATTGGTGATCTTCCTCTACCATGCCTGGCGCCAATGATGGCAGGCAGCCCCGCAACAGGACTCGACAACATCGTACTTTCATCCCATGGCCCTCCCGCCCCTCGACATCCGCCGCCCGCAACTCCCCGAAGCCCTCGGCAAGAAGGCCGCCCGGCTCAGGGTCAGGGAGTGCGACCAGGTCGCGACCGGACATTTCATGGCCTACGTCGACGAGGCCGACCAGAGCCGGGACGTGCAGCTCGAATGCGACGCCAACGGCCTGGTGACGGCGGCGAACTGCGACTGCGGCCGGGGCGAGGGCCGGCTCTGCGAACACATCGCCGCCGTCGTCCTGCACATCGCCGCCGCACCGGCCGGGTCCAACGGCACGCCGGCAAGGAAAGGGGGCCGGAAGGCCCGTCCCGACCCCGTCGCCCAACTCCTCGATACCGTACCCCCGGATGCGCTGCGCCAATGGCTGGGCGAACGCCTCGCCAAGGACCGCGAATGGCAGCTCGCCTTCCTCCAACATTTCGCGCCCCAGACGGAGGCACCCACTCCGGAAGCGATGCTGACCCTCACCCAGGACGCCCGAAAGGCCGTGCTCAAAAACCGCAAGAAGGCCGAACCCTCCGAGGCCAAACGCATCGTGGACGCCTGGAAGGCGATCCACGACCCCTACGTACGCCGCTACCTCGACGACCTCACGTCGCCCGAGGCCTTCGCCGGCTTCCACGCCGTCCTCTGCGCCGTCGACGAGACGGCCGGTACCATCCACACCTCCAGCACCCGCCTCACCGGTTACCTCCGCGAACTGCTCCGGCGCACCCAAGCACCCCTCGCCCTGCTCGCCACCGAAGAAGCCTGGCAGCGGGCCATCCACGTCTACGACACCGGCCTTCGGGAACCCGCCCGCTACCTCGCCTTGCAATATGTCACCAACCTCCTCGAACTGGCGGAATCCTGCCGGGAACCCCGGCGCGCCCACCTGGCCGAACGACTCGCCCTGGCCGTCCAGCAACTCTTCCCCCATGGCGAGACCATCTCCGAAGAAACCCTCTGCCGCCTGCTGGGCCTCGCCATGCACAGCGGCATCTTCGACAGGATCGCCGACGCCTTCGAGCCCTCCACCTGGAAGAATACCTACAACCTCCAACTCATCGACGCCCTGGCCCGCAGCGGTCGCCTCCGACGCGCCGCCGACCTCGCCGAACGGCAGATCCTGAACAACCTGGACGACCGCCACGACCTGGGCTACCTCATCGCCCTCCGACGCATCTATCGCGCCCTCGGCGATACTTCCGCCCTCCTCCCCGTCATCGACCGCCTCCTGCCTTCCACTTTCGACATCGACGACTTCACCCTCCTGCTCGCCCAGCAGTCAGACCCCGAAAAACACGCCAAATACCGCGACAAGACCCTCGCCATGGCTATCCGACAGGCCGAAGGCGGGTCAACCTACGCCCGACGCTTCTGCCGCGAATGGCTCACCCGCGAGGGGCGCCACCGGGAACTCATCGACCTGCTCCAACGGATGCCCTACGCCTACGCCGACATCCTCGCCTGCTTCGACAGCCTCTTCGAGGCCGACCCCGACACCTTCCTCGTCTCGCTCTTCATCCGCTCCGACGGCTTCACCCTACGCTCCAGCCCCGACAACCCGTCGCCGGAAGAACTGGCCTTGCAGCAGACCTGCGACAGGGCCTTCGAACGCTACGGCGAAGCGCGGCTGCGGCTGGCATTTCACGACAAACGGCTCAGACCCCACGCCTACCGCCTCAACCGCTTCCGGCCCCTTGTGGCCGTCCGCCTGGGCATACCCGCCTGACCCCTCCTCCATTTTTCCTCCCCCATTGCCAATAGCCTGCAACAGGGGCCGCGACCTTCGCTCCCCCATCCCCAACCGGGGATGCAGCCCAGGAAGCAGCCCTCATGAACGCAGCTGCAGGGCTCGACACGCAATACCGTCGGAAAAAACCGACGTACAGCGGTCACAAACGCCTTTCCCAAAGACTCCTTACGAACAAAACACCCACGCGCATGCAGCAGACGAACCCCCAACACCCCGCCAGCGACGCCACCGAACCTCGCAGCTACGCCGGAACAGAACTCGAAGCCGTGATCGAACCCCAGTCGCTCCTCGAATGTATCGAGGATGTGCAGTCGGCCGATGCGGACGCGCTGCCGGCCGAAAGCCTCCGCCGTGTCATGGACTTCTTCGGCGTACCCCCCCTGGAGGCCCGCGTCATCTGCATCGCCGTGATGGAAGGCCTCGACAACGACTCCGTCAACGCCCGCTCCGTGACCCGGGCCCTGGAGATGCCCCTCCGGACCGTCGCCAAGATCGACATCATCCTCAAATCCCTCTGCCGCCGTGGCTGGCTGCGCACCCGCGACCGCGACGAGAACAGCTACTCGCGCGACTACCGGCCGCACGGCCGACTCATGGAAGCGGTCACCACCGAGGATGCCGGGCATATCCAGCCCATCGTGGTCTCGGGCGTGAACGAACACCTGCAGGCCATGTACCAGCTCATCGAGGTGAACGAGTACTTGCGGACACCCGGCAAAGAACTGCTGGCCGACCTCGTCGCGGGCCATCAGTCGCAAAAGTCGCTGCCCTTCGTGGCCTGGCTCGACACACACGGGCTCACCCCCCCGGAACTGGCCTGCGTCTACTACGTCGTCTACAAGCTCCTCATCGGCTCCGACGACGTCGACATCGACGACATCCTCAAATGTGTCTACCCCCAGTGTGCCGAACGCTTCGGGTTCCGCCTAAGCATGATGGCCGGCGAACTCGCGATGACGCGCGAACGCATCCTCCGCTACGACAACACCCTCTCCGGACGCCTCGTCGAACTCAACGTCGGCGAAGCGCTCCTGCCCAAACTCACCGAACTCGGCATACCCATCGCCGCCGGCAACCGAGCCCCGAAGATCTGCGAATGCATCGGTCACACCAGCGTATCGCGCCGGGATCTCTTCTTCGAAGGGATGCTGGGTCGACAACTCCAGGCCTTCGAGAAGGCCATCTCGCCCGAAAGCCTGCCCACCCTGCAGGAACGACTGCGCAACAAAGGCATGAACCCGGGCCTCCTGGCCATCTTCCACGGCATGCCCGGCACCGGTAAGACCGAATCCGTCCTACAGATGGCCGCCCGGACCGGCCGCGACATCCTCAAGGTCGACATCAGCAAGGTCCGCAACAAGTACGTCGGCGAAAGCGAGAAGAACATCCGCGCCATCTTCGACGACTACCGCGGCGCCCTCAAGAAGGACGGACAGGCCCCCATCCTCCTGTTCAACGAGGCCGACGGCGTCCTGGGCCGCCGGATATCCGTCAGCTCCTCCTCCGACCAGATGAACAACTCGATGCAGAACATCCTCCTCGAAGAACTCGAGGTCTTCACCGGCATCCTCGTCGCCACCACCAACCTCGCCATCAACCTCGACGAGGCCTTCGAACGGCGCTTCACCTACAAGTTCCGCTTCGGCAAGGCCGGCACGGATGCCCTCCGCGCCGTATGGCAGGCCTACTTCCCCGAACTCGACGCCAAACTCGTCGACAGACTGGTGGCGGAACACGAACTCAGCCCGGCACAGATCGGGAACCTGGCCAAGAAGGCCGAGATCCTCCGCCTCGTGGATGCGGAGGAAGCCTCCGGCTACGAATTCTTCCGCGACCTCATCCGCGAGGAGTCCCTCCACGGCCATGAGGGCAAGAACCGCATCGGATTCCGCGCATGACCCCGCAGGCCGGTCCCAGACGCACAGGGGCCGGCCTACCAAGTTTCAGGGATGACGCACTTGCCACGGATGGCCCACCTTTACACCCGTGAGCATCCACACCAGGGCAACGTATCCCGCCGAATGACTATATTCAGGCAGGTACGCGGACATCCAGCCCAGGGCGATGAAAAGAGAGGTGGAACATGATCAGGATCCTGCTGTTGGAAGACAACGCGGAATACCTTCAGGCCATCAGCCTGCTGATCGGCCTGCATGAGGATCTGCGCATCGTATACCGGGCCCGGCAGGTCCAGGACCTTAAGGTCATCACCGAAGCCCGGCCCGATATCGCCATCCTCGATATCGACATGCCCGGCATCGACGGCATCCGCTGCGCCGAACACATCTCACAGACCATGCCCGAGACGGGCATCCTCATCCTCACCGTCTTCGAGGACGACGACAAGATCTTCCGCGCCATCCTCGCCGGCGCCCATGGCTACCTCCTCAAGAAGGACGAACCCGAACGCATCATCGACGCCATCCGACGCATCCACGACGGCGAGAGCATCATCAACGGCCGCATCGCCCGGCGCGTGCTCGACTACTTCGGCCGGAAGGACCTCCTGCTGAGATCCGAGATGGAGCGCTTCTACCTCACCCCCAGGGAACGCGAGATCCTGGAATTCATCATCGAGGGGATGCCCCACAAGATCATCGCCGACCGCTGCGGGATCGCCCTCCACACCCTCTTCACCCATACCAAGAACATCTACCGGAAACTCAACATGCACTCCCGCGCCGAGATCGCCCACTATTTCGGCAAGCGTTGACACCCCCACATCCTCCCCATCGCATGCCGCTGCCAGCCGTTGCACCCATCTGACACCCACTGCCCCTTGGCCGTAACAAAACCCCGACGCGGCCATCACACCCTATCCGATTAAACCCTCAGGCCCGCAGGACGTCCTACCGGGAAACATTTCCACCCATGATCCGAAAGCTGTGCATCATGACGGGCCTCCTCACGGCCCTGTCGGCCGCCGTAGCCTCCGACCTGAAAGCCCAGCCACCCGGCGGCGGGGATCGGCAGCGCTCGCCCGAGCAGATGGCCAAGGCCCAGACATCGCGGATGCGGGAGGACCTGGGGCTCACGGCCGAACAGGAGAAGCCGGTGATGGCCGCCAACCTGAAGTTCGCCGAACGCATGGTGGCCGCCCGACGGGAAGCCATGGCAGCCGGTGGGCGACCCGACGCGGACTCCCTCCGTTCCTGGTCGCGGCAGCGCGACGAGGCCCTTCGGACCGTCCTCACCGCCGAACAGTTCGGCAGACTGCAACGCCATCGCGAAGACATGCGCCGGCAGAACCCGGGCGGCGGACGAAGGGGCGGCGGCGGCAGACGCTGAACGCAGGCCAGCCGGTCCCGGCAGGGTCCACTCCCGCATATCGGCGGCCGTGGCCGACAGGGGCAATACGATCCGCCCCTGAGCGGTACAGGCCCTAGCGCGGCAGCACGACCGTCAGCAGGTAATAGAGGAGGCTCGGACACAGCAGGCAGGCCGTACCCGTGTAGAAGGTCGCCGTGAGGGCGCCATAGGGCACCAGCCGGGCGTCGGTGGCCGCAAGTCCGGCCGCCACACCCGATGTCGTACCGATCAGTCCGCCATAGACCATGGCGGTATGGGGGTTGTCGAGCCCGATGCGGTCGGCGACCAGGGGCGTGAGGATGGTGACCACGACCGTCTTGATCACGCCGATGGCGATGCTCAGCGCGATGATGTCGGACGGTGCCCCCAGCGCTGCGCCCGTGACGGGCCCCACGATGAAGGTGCAGGCGCCGGCGCCGATGGTGGCGATGCTGCGAGGGTCGGCATGGCCCATGGCCACCGCGATGGCCGACCCGATGCCGAAGGCCGTGATGATCCCCAGGAAGAGGGAGGTGATGCCGGCCGGGCCCGACTTGCGGATCTCCGACAGGCTGGCGCCCATGGCCGTCGACACGATGGAGAAGTCGCGCAACATGGCACCGCCCAGCAGGGAGAGACCCGCCATGACGGGAAAGTCGGCCACACCTTTCCTCCCCCCGAACCAGGCCATGACCAGGCCCAGGGTGATGGCGATCGCCGCACCCGGGATGCGGCCTCGGAAAAGGATGCGGGAGAGCAGGATCGAGGCGGACATCAGCAGTCCCACAAAGAGGAAAGCAAAGACGAGGTCGTACTTCGAGAAGACGTCTGTGAGGAGATCCATGGCCTTGGGGATTTCATTCTTGAGACCGTGAGGCCGACCCATGCCTGCCCAGCCGGGCCATCAGGGGGATGAGCAGGAAACAGGCAAGGGTGCCGCCCACGCCCACCACAACGGCCAGCCAGCCGCCGGCGACGGCCGCCTTCACGTTCTGCGTGGCGGCCATGGCCACCACCACCGGTATGTACATCGCGTTCCAGAAATGGATGCCCGACTCCGACTCCTCCCCTATCCACCCCTTCCGTTTCGCCCTGTCGCCCCATACGATCAACAGCAGCATCCCGAACCCCACCCCGCCGATATTGCCCTGAAAATGGAAGAGCCTGCCCAGGAGTTCCCCTAACAGCTGCCCTGCCAGGAAACAGGCCGACAGGAAGGCCACGCCGTATATCTTCATCGGTGTCGTTGCGGTTTCAGTCCAAGGTTCCTTTCCGGTTGACAAGCGCAGGTCCCGATCCTTGCCCTGGCTATCCGACGACGAAGAGGGCGCGCACCTCCGCCTTCACGACCTTGCCCATCGCGTTCCGGGGAAGGTCCTCCACGGCCAGGTATCGCCTCGGCAGCTTGTAGCGGGGAAGGCGTTCGCGCAGCCATCCGTCCAAGGTGGCCGTATCGAGCCCTGGCGCCGCGGCGACCGCCGCCACGATGCGCTCTCCCCACTCCTCGTCGGGCAGCGAGGCCACCGCGCAGTCGACCACTTGGGGATGCGTACGCAACACTTCCTCTATCTCGAGGGCGGAGACCTTGTAGCCGCCCGTCTTGATGATGTCCGTCGACAGTCGGCCAAGGATGCGGTGGTAGCCGTCTTCCACCACGGCCACGTCGCCCGTCCGGAACCAGCCGTCGTCCGTGAAGGCTGCCGCCGTCGCCTCCGGCCGATTCCAATAGGCATGAAATACGTTGGCCCCCTTCACATGGATCTCCCCCGGCTCGCCGGGCTCCACGGCCATCCCGTGATCGTCGACGATGCGTACCTGCACGCCCGGCAGGGGCATGCCCACGGTGCCGGCCCGACGCTCTCCCCGGTACGGGTTGCCGAGCGCCATGCCGATCTCGGTCATCCCGTATCGCTCCAGCAGGCGCTGTCGGCTGATCCGCTCCCATCGGTCCATGACCGTCACGGGCAGGGCGGCTGAGCCGCAGACCATCAGGCGGAAACGACTCATACAGTCGGTGAGCCTCAGCCTCTCTTCTTCGGTCAACTCCTCAAAGCGGGCGATGAGCTTGTGATAGATGGTCGGTACCGCCATGAAGAGGTTCACCGTTCCCCGGAGGAAGACTTCGAAGACAGCATCCGGCGTGAAGGAGGGCAGGAACTCCAGCCGGGCACCGATGCGCAGGGCGCAGCCCACCACATTGACGATGCCGTGCACGTGGTGGAGGGGCAGGACGCAGAGGATGTGGTCGTCGGATGACCAGCCCCAGGCACCGATCAGCGAGGCCATCTGGGCTTCCAGGTTGGCATGCGTGAGCACCACCCCCTTGGGGCGGCTCGTGGTGCCGCTGGTGTATAGGATGAGGGCGGCGCGCGCGTCCTCCACTTCCGGCAGGGGGATGCCAGCATCCGACCCGACCTCGTCCTCCTCCGTGAGGAGGCGGATGCCCATGCTCCGGGCCGTCCCCTGCACAAGGGGCAGGAATGCCCGGGCTGCGACGATGGCATTCGCCTCCGTATCCTCCAACAGCTGTACGATGGCCGGCAGCGGATGGGAGAGGCTCACCGGCACGGCGATGCCGCCGGCCAGCCAGATGGCCCACTGGGTGCGGACATAGGCGAAGCCGGGAGGGATCAGAAAAGCGACGCGGGCACCGGACAGATCGGATCGGCCATCCAAGAGGCGGCCCGCCAGATAACGGGAGGATCGGAACAACGAGCCGTAGGTATGCGCAGCCCCCGGCTCTAGGATGGCCGTGGCGCCGGGATGGGTGATGGCTTTTTCGAAAATGCCGGGCATGGCGGGATGTTCCAAGAAAACCCGGACAGGCAGGCCTCCGGGATGATGCATGATACGGATTTTCAGGGAGGCGGCAAGAGGCGTCGGGGATCGCAGTATCGGATGGCCAAGCATGGGACAAGTATCGCACCCATGGCAACCGGTCCGCCTTTCCCGGATCCTTAAATCCCATGGACATGAACAACCCATCCCAGACAGCCTCCCGACGAAAATGCCCGTTATCCCTTCCCTGCGAGTGGTTGAGAATCAAATCCGGCAAAAGCCTTATATTCACTTCATGAGCCGTTCCGATGGTCTGGAAAGTCCTGACAGGGAGAGCCGGTTGCTGGACCGACTGGCCTCCGGGGACAGGCAGGCCTTCGACGAACTCTACCGCATCTACTTTCCATCGGTATTCCGTAACGGCTGCATGCTGCTGAAAGACAGGGAAGAAGCCGAGGACATCGTGCAGGATACCTTTCTGGCCCTATGGCGCAATCGTAGGAACCTGTCGGGCAGGAGATCGATTGCAGGCTGGCTGTTCATCACCAGTCACAATCGATGCATGAACATCCTGAGGCGAAGGCAGGTCGATGCCAAGGCGCTGCATGCGATCGGTTACCTGACGGACCAAACACCCTCAGTTCCTCAGTTCGAACAGCAATGGGCGTTGGTAGAAGGCAGTGTTGCGGGCCTCTCTGCCCGGCAGCAGCAAGCGCTCCGCCTCTGCAAACTCCAGGGGAAAACCTACGAGGAGGCCGCAGGTATCATGGAGATCTCAAAAAACACCGTCAAGGAATATCTATCGATGGCGATGGATGCCATCCGCAGGGTCACCCGTGACCAAGCCAAGAGGATGACCCTTTTTCAGATCATCCTCTCGGCATGGTTAGGGGCTGCTTGATATGACCATTATTTACCGTCCGGATCCAGAGCTTTCCGGATCCTTCGGTCCATTTCTTCCAGATGGATGCGGGTAAGTCGGTCGGTTGTTGTTTTCCCTGCCCTTCTCACGTCCGATTGCAGGGCCTTCAGGTGATGCCGAACGGAAGCGGTGACATCCACGCCGTCGGGGTCACCCTGACTTCCGAGGATCCTCACCAGTGCGAGGAGGTCTCCCGTGGGTGTGACCTGCTTCGGGTTGATGATCGCATCCAGCCGCTCCAGATAGACCTGCTGCAACTGCCTACGATACACGTCTATCGGGGCCGCAGTCGTGAGTTCGTTCCAAATGCCCGCCTTCAGGTCGTCAAGCAGTTCGTACACGGGGTAGGGTTCGGTCTGCCGGGAGAGGGTGTTCGCCTTGACCAGGTTGTCCAGCCGAGGCCTTCGCAGGATGCTTCGTAGGGCGCTCTCCTGGAGGCTTCCCACCGTCTCCAATCCGTTTTTGCCTGTCCGTTGGAAGATGTCCGCATTGAGCAGCCAGGCAGGTGTCTGGAAGAGTTGGCGGTTGAGGTGGCGTATGGCCTCCTTCTGACCGGCCCGGCTCTCCGGTTCGAAGACGACACCTGTCTCATCAACGGTACGCGGGGTGCGCCTGAGTCCACCGATCCGGGCGATCACATGGCCGTTGTACCTTTCGAACTGGCGGACGAGTTCCCCGTACATGGTGGTCAATCCCTCATAGCCCTCGGCCGGTTGTTTTGTCCATTCGAGCATCTTGGGCATGATGCGTTGGAGGTTTTGGATGCCGTAGAAGCTGCCCTTCACGGCGTCATCGCCGACCTGTTCGGTAAGGTTCCTCGGGTCATCCCGGTAGGTCTCGCCGTCCCCGAACCAAAGACGCTTGTCCTTGAGGCGATCGATGACCCAGGCGTTGAGCTTGGCCTTCTCCTGCCGGGGGCCGCCCCATTCGGGGAATCGGCGATAGCCCCATTCGATGGCCCATTCGTCATAGGGACCGATCCGGGGGAAGATGCCCGCGCGGGTGACACCATCCTCAGGCTGGGCGACGTAGTTGAAACGGGCGTAGTCCATGATGGAGGGCGTATGGCCGTTGGCCTCCACCCATGCCTTGTCGCGCAGCTTCTCGACGGGTACGGAAGCGCTGGCGCCGAAATTATGCCGCAGGCCGAGCGTGTGTCCTACCTCGTGCGACGACACGAAACGGATGAGCTGCCCCATCAATTCGTCGTCGAACTCCATCTTCCTGGCACCCGGGTCGTTGGGGGACGCCTGGATGAAGTACCAGTTGCGAAGCAGGAGCATCACGTTGTGGTACCAGTTGATATGGCTTTCCATGATCTCACCGCTGCGCGGGTCTGCGATGCTGGGTCCGCTGGCATTCGGTGTCGATGAGGGCTTGTAGACGATCGCCGAATGCCTGGCATCCTCCAGGCTCCATTCCGGGTTCTCCTGTTTCGTGGGGGCCCTTTTGGCCTGGATGGCATTGCGGAAGCCCGCCTTCTCGAAAGCCTTCTGCCAGTCGTTGACACCCTGGATCAGATATGGTATCCACTTCTCGGGCGTCGTGGGGTCGATATAAAAGACGATGGGCTTCTCGGGTTCCACGAGTTCCCCCTTGCGATACTTTTCCAAATCGGCGGGGCGGGGTTCAAGCCTCCAGCGCTTGATCAGGGACACCTCCTTGATGCCCTGGGGGTTGAGGTCGTAGTCGGTGTACCCCACCTCGAAATATCCCACCCTAGGGTCGAAATAGCGCGACTGCATGGGCGTCTTGGGCAGGAGCAGCCAGGAACTGTTCAGTTCGGTGGTGATGTTGGGGGGCGTACCGGCATTGGCCAGGATGCCCGAGAGGCCACCTCCGGAGGGCGAAGGTGACATGGCGTAGCTCTTGACGGCCTTCACCTCGACGTTGACGGGGTATGACTTCACGGAAGTGACGTAAGACCTGTCAGCCTGGAGGGCACCGATCCGGGCCGATGTCTTCAGGCCGTTGGGAAGGTAGAACACCTCGTTATCGCCATTTATCAGTTCCGTGGTTTCAATGACAGTGGCCCCGGAATCCTTGCTGAAGGCCCGGATGTCGAAACTGGCAGAGATGGGTTGAAGGTTCGAGTTGTTGACCGACCGGAACATGGGCGAGGTCGAGTCGGCGGCATAGTCGGCATAGGAGATGGTGCGTAGGAATATCTTGTTGGAAGGGCCCTTCTCGAAACGCACGACCTTCTGGCTGAGCTGGTCGCCGGCATAGTTTAGGAGTGAGCCCTGGAGACCGGCCGGCGCCTTTGAGACGCGGTTGACCACCAGGATCTCCCGCATCATCAGGCTGTCGGGCAATTCGAAGTAGTACTTGTCGTCAACCTTGTGCACCGTGAACATGCCCTTGTCGGTCACCGCCTTTGGCGTGATGACTTCGGCATAGGGCCGTGGTCCGGCGGGTGCCTGTCGCCCATTGGGACCGGCGGGTCGGGATGACGTGTCGGTACGCGCTGCCATGGCCCCGTTGGGCGGTTGCTGAGCCTGCAGTACGAGGGATGTGGCGAGCAGTGCTGCGGCAAGGAATGGCTTAAGGGAGTCGGCGTTCATGGGGGGCTGTTATGCTTTTGAGTGGAGGATATATGTTTTCAGTTCATGGATTGTCCTGCATGCCCGGATTGTCGTTCAGGATGCGAGGGGGTATGCGGAGCGTGAGTCTCTCAGGCCTGAGGGGATAGCTCTGCATGCTGCCATCAGCGAAGTAAAGTACGTGGGAACGAGTGATCGAAGAGAACTGAGGGTCCACGGACATTCGGCGCATATCGAACCAGCGGAGACCGCAGAAGGCGAGTTCGCGCAGTCGTTCATCCATCACATACTGCAGCATCTGGGCCTGTGTCATGCCGGTGGGCACGGCGGCAGATGCTGCCGGCATGCGACGCTGGCGCAGGAACAGCAGGTCCTCTGATGCGCTCCCCGCCCCGTACAGGGTGTTGGCGCGCGCGCGTCCCTCGGCACGCATCAGATAGATCTCCGGCACGTTCATGCCCGAGGGTTGAATGAAGGGCCCAAGTCTCCGAAGGGCTCCTACCGGATAGGTGAGGCCTGTGGAGGAGTAGTACCTTCTTCTAAGATCGGCCGCACTGTATAGGTTGGCTGCCTGGGGGGTGATGATGAAATGGTTGATGGTACTGCCCACCGTGCCGTTGATGTCCTGCTTGCCGTAGATGCTTTCAATGTTGTTGGGAAGGGTCGGCTGGGCTGGACCGGTAGTCGCCATGGTGGTGGAGAAGAGTGCCCCGCCCGTCAGCATCTCGATATTGTAGTCGTACAGCCGTGCGGCAATACCCGTATTCGCCGTGAGGGCGCCGATGGCGGCGTCCGAGGCGGCAAGGGCATCCCCATGCCGGCCCATGGCGAGATAGGTCCTTGCCAGGAGTGCGCTCGCTACAGCCCGGGAGGCCCGATGACGAGAAGTGATGGTCGCGGGCAGGTCGGGCACGGCAGCGGTGAGGTCGCCCACGATGAAGTCGTAGAGTTCCTTGAGGGTGGAACGCACGTAGGGCGACTTGTTGATATCCGCCTCCCGAATGATGGGGAAGCCCGGATCGCTGGCAGCCGTGGAAGGATTGTAGGGCTTGGTGTACAGATTGGCGAAGTGGAGATACACCCAGGCCCGGCAGGTCATCGCCTCTGCCCGGATCCCGCGCTTCTGCTCTTCGGTTCCGCCCTTCGAATCCATCACCTCGTTGATGATCTTGTTGACGAGGTAGAGGGTGCGGGTGATGGCCGTGAGCTCCGTTGGGTCCTCGCCGGGATTGTAGATGTCGTTCTCGTAGCGGAACAGCCGCTGGTCCTTCACCGGACGCGTGCCAAAGAAAGGGTCCCGGGCGGCCACCTCGTCGCCGAGGATGGCATAAAAGCCGGCGAGACTGTACAGGGTGAGGTCCGAACTGTTGAGCATCTGTTCGTAGTCGAGGGTCTTCTCCGCGATCAGCCTTCCGGTGGGGACCACCTCGAGGAACTCCTTTTTACAGGATGTCATGCCGATGAACAGGACCGGCAGCAGGACGTATCGGAGGTTCATTATGCGCATATCTTGGATGTTGGGTTCGATGAAGGTTAGAATCGCACGTTGAGTCCGACGGTCACGGCTCCCTGCCCGACGGGCAGCACCCTGCCGAGCGTGTAGTTGATGTCGGTCACCTGGAATTCCGGGTCGATGCCATACCGGTTGGCCTTCCAAAGCATGAGGTTGGAGAGCTGTACCCTGAACCGGACCTCTTCCGCACCCAGTCTCCGATTCACGACCTGCGGCAGGCCCATGGAAGCGGTGATGTCGCGCAGTTTGATGAAAGAGGCATCATACACGTGCTGACTGCCGAACACGTAATATGCCGTGTTGCGCCGGGCGGTATTCGTCGTCAGGTAGACGGGCACATCGGTGACGAGTTCGTCGCCAGGCTTTTTCCATCGGTTCAGCAGGTCCGAATGGAAGTTGCCGGTCTGCAGCTCGGGGTAGCTGCCCGGAGAGATGGTCACCCGGTTGGGGGTGAAGCGTCCCGAATACTTGTCGTTGACATCCCTCCGTCCCCGATGCCCGAGGTTGAAGATGATGCTGGATGAGAGGTTGAAGTTCCGATAGCGGATGAAGTTCAGCAGCCCCCCGTTCCATAGCGGCTGGAAGGAACCCATGAAGCGGGCCGCTGCGAGGGGGATGTTCGTGGTGGTGGCGGTCTTGTACTTCGATCCGTCGGGGAGGTAGATCTGCGGATCACCCATCGCATCCAATCCCGCCCAGTCGTACGCGAAGATCGACAGGGCCGGATAGCCTGCGTAGTATTTGGTCTGTTGCACCAGGGTGGCGAGGTCGTTGATGGAGGTGGCCTGCTGCAGACGGGTGATGGTATTTCGGTTGTAGGACAGGTTCAGGACGGTATTCCAGCTGAAGTCGCGGTTCACCACGTTCAGCGTGTTGATGGAAAGTTCGACGCCGCGGTTGTTCATGTCTCCGAAATTCCCCACAATGCTGCTCGTACCTGCGAGATAGTTGATCGGAAGCTGACCGATCAGGTCGGTCGTGTTCCGGCGGTACAGATCGACCGTGCCGGTGACCCTTCGGCCCAGGAAGCCGAAGTCGAGACCCAGGTTGTAGTTATCCGTCCGCTCCCAGGTGAGGGCCTTGTTGGCATAGGTGGAGATGCCTAGGCCGGGGCCAGGCGCGAAGCTGCTGGACCGGACCACAAGTACATCCTGCGAAGTGGCTGAGCCGGGGTTCGGGGCATTGCCGGTGATGCCGTAGGTCACACGCAAAGCAAGGTTGTCGAGTTGGGTGAATCGCTTCAGGAAGGCCTCCTGCGCGAGGTTCCATTTGCCGCCGATGCTCCAGACCGGTTTCCGCTGGGCCGACTTGTCGACCCCAAAGAGGTTTGACTCGTCGATCCTCCAACTGGCGTTCAGACTGTATCGGCGGCGGAAAGTGTATCCCGCGTTGGAATAATAAGAGGAAACCCGCGTCATAGTCTCGGTCTGGGAGAAGACGGGTTGCGCGTAGAGGCTCCTGTTACCCGTGTTGCGGGCGGCGACGGGATTGGAGACCCCCGTCAGGCCCAGCGTGAAGAAGTCGACGTTCTGATAGTTCAGGAGCAAGGGGTCGTAGCCGAGGACGGTATTGGACGTCGAACGACTGAACCGCTCCTGCGCCTCCTGTCCCAACAGCAGAGTCAGTTGGTGTCGGCGCGCATCGAAGGATGTGTCGAGAACGAGCTGGTTGCGGACGGTCCAACTCCGGACCTGCTGTTCCGTCGTGGAATATTGTCCTCCGAACCGGGGGATCAGATAGGTCGGGACAGTGGAAGGGGCCACCGGCGCCTGGGTGAAGGTCACCAGGTTGCTGCGCACGGGGAAGCTGGCCTCGGCATCGTAGGTGGACGTGCTGGAGCCGGTCGCGCCATAACCGAAGTTGCCCTCGTACCTGAGGCCGCGCAGAAGCCTCACGGACGCACCCCCGGTCAGCCGGGCCTGCATCGTGGCCGACTCCGTCTTTCCCCTGTCCAGCTCTTCCAGGGGCCGGTAGTTGAGGTTGATGCGGCTCTGGTTTTCGAAGATCCGCTTGACAGAATCCGTCACCAGGTAGTTGAGGAACGACATCTCGGCAGGTCGGCCGGTCGCAGGGTCCATGAAGAGCTGATAGGGGAGGAACCGATTGTCCACGGACACGGATCGCTTCCTCGAACTCTCTGTCCGACTCAGGTCGGTGATGACGAACAGCCTCACCCGCGGGGAGATGTTGAAGTCGTTGCGCAGGTTCATCGTGTATACGCCGTTCTTTTCACCGGGCACACTGCTTTGGTTGCCGGTGTACGAAAAGGACCCATAGAAAGAATGCACGTTACCGCCCCCACTCACCGACAGGGTGTTGTTGAAGAGGGATTGTCTCCGGTAGAAGTACTCGCCCATCTGTGCACTGTTGTCGATGGCAGAGAGGCTGTCCAACTGCTGCTGGGCCCGTTGCGGAGAGATCAGTCCCCTGAAACGGTTGTACTGGATGACCTCGTGCGGACTCACCGACAAGCCGGAGGTGGTGGTGCCGAACTGACTCACGGTACCCCAGGGGAAGGTCACGGGATCGAACACCTGCACGGCCGTACGGATGTAGTCGGCACTGGACATGCGTGGGTAGTAGTTGTAATCCGGCGTACCGAGCATGTTGTAGAAGGCATCGTACTGCACACGGAGCTTCTGACGAGCCGTACCCTTCCGGGTGGTGATCACGACCACCCCGTTGGCCGCACGTGAACCCCATATGGATGCGGCCGTAGCGTCCTTCAATACCGTCACATCCTCCACGTCGTTGGCGTTCAGTGTCGAGATGTCGTCTATGATGATGCCGTTTACGACAAACAACGGGGCGCGGTCGGCCTGGACGGAGCCGATGCCCCGGACGATGTATTGGTTGGAATTGCCCTCACCCGTCATCATTCGGTTGCCCGAACTGGCCCTGGCACCCTGCGCAAAACTCACTGTGAGTCCCGGAACGAGACCATCCAGGCGCTGCATGATGTTGGTGCTGTTGGCCCGGTCGCGGATGATGACCTCATTTGGCTTGGCGGCCGATCCGGCACTGCGTTCGTTGGGCAGCGACTGGTAGCCGGTGTTCACGGGCCGGATCACCACATCCTGGCCGTACACGATGCGGGGCCGCATCTGGATCTCGAAGGACGTCCTGCCCTTCACGGCCAGTTCCGTCCGTTCCAAGTTCACCGCCGTGAATACGAGCACCGCCTCCTCGGAAGGCACCGTGAGTTCGAAATCCCCTGCCTCGTTGGTGGAAGTGGCGGTGGAACTGCCTTTCACGGTGACGGTAACGCCCGAAAGGGGGGCGCCGGCTTCATCAACGACCCTTCCCCGCACGACCATGGGAGGCCGATGGGGGATGTCTGGACCGACTGACCGATCCGTGGCCGGCCGGATCACCACCGTCCGATCCATGATCGTGTAGGCGAAACCGGAAGACCGGAGGCAGATGGCCAGCACGGCATCCATGCTGGCATCCTTCACCCTGACGGTGACAGGAGCCGAACGAGCCAGCAGGTCGGCATCGTAGAGGAAGTCAAAGCCCGTCATGGCCTGCAACTTCCGTATGACCCGCTGCAGCGAGATGTTGGTCTCATCCATCGTCACCTGCGCATGGGCAAGGGCTGAGATATGCAAGCATACAGCCAGCGTCGCCAAGCTGATCAGACGCATGATCCGTATGCGGCCCTTCGACAACCGGGCCTTTGAAGAGGTTACAGCCAGCTTTGTCATATCATCCATTTTTGCATTTTTTCTGATGAAAGCATGTAGGGTCGATGGTTGTCAACCGGGGTTGGAAACCCTGACGACCCTTCCCTCCCGGCTGAACCTGGCAACACCGGTCAGACCGATCAGGTCCAGGACTTGCGAAAGGTTCACATCCCGGGAAATGGAACCGCCCACTCGACCCCTGACCTCTCCGTCAAAGCGGAACTCCACATCATACCATCGCTCCAACTGTCGCAGCACGGCGGATAACTCGATCCCCTCGCCAAACTGGAACTTCCCGTCCTTCCAAGCTACCAACCTTTGCATGTCATCGATGACGGACACCACCGGACCCGTTGAACCGATCATCCTTGCCTGTTGGCCGGGTTTGATCCTCACCATATCGGCATCCGAAACACGACCGACATCCACAGCCCCCGCCAAGAGAGTTATGTCCAAAGAAGGCTCGTCCCGGTATGCGTTCATATTGAAGCGGGTACCGAGAACCCTGACAAGCCCTCTGCCATCCACATCCACCCAGAAAGGCCGTGCCTCGTCGTGGGCGACTTCCAGATAGGCTTCCCCGGTGATCGCCACACGCCGCTCACCGCCAGGAAACACGGCCGGAAATCGAATGGAGGAGGAGGAATTCAACCAGACACGCGTACCGTCAGACAATGTCAGTCTGTACTGCCCCCCACGGGGTGTCAGAAGCGTATGGCTGACAGACGCATCCCCATACACCGGAGTGCCAAGATCGGCCGTGTAACGGATGCCGTCATCCTGGATGCGGACGTCCATGCCATCACCACCCACGTCGATGGGGCCTTCCGAACGACCATCCAGACCAAGGCGCCGGCCCCCGGGCAACACCAATATCGCCCGGTCTGTACCCGGGCCGATGTCTGCTGTTTCCGCCTGTTGGCCAGACGACATTGTCGGAACGATAGGCTTTTCGCCAGACAGCCACAGGTAGGCCCCACCAAATAATCCAATGACTAGGCTGGCAGCGGCGGCCATCCGCACGAATCTCGCCCGCACCTTCCGAGTGGGCCGCACATCCATGTGTCGGTTAATCCGGTCGAGCAAGGCCTCCGCATCAGTAGCCTCCAACGAGAGGTCGCTGCCCGGGGAGCCGTCGAACGCCTCGCGCAAGACCCCCTTCATCCAACCGACTTCATCCCGTTCCCAGGCATCCATGAACCAGGCCAGGTCTTCCTTGGTCCAATCTCCGGCCTCCAGGATCCGCCTCAGTCTTTTCTCCTGTTCTTCCCGCATATGTCCTGAAGACAACCTTGTGCCGAAAACAGGGGGGACTCCCCTTAAAAAAATCAGTTTACCCCACGAGACTGACCAATATCATTGTCCCCCACGCTCCGGGTCACCCGGCAAGTACCGAGAATGTCCCAGCTTTACGTCCTCGACCGGGGCCAGGAAAAACCACCCGCCGTAACGGTCCACCCATGCCACACACTCCCAAGATGGAAAATGCCATCCCCCCCTGCCGGAACTGCAACCCCGGCATCTGCCTGATGTCGAGCCTATGCACGCATCCCCTCTTCCCGGAATTCAGATCGCTTACCCGGACCATCGAGACGCCGGCCGGCCAGGTGATCTACCGCGAAGGTGAGGCGGTGAAGGGCGTCTTCTTCCTGCGGTCGGGACTGGTCAAGAAAAGCAAGGCCACGCTGCTCGCGAGGGCGGTCATCCTGGATGTCTGGTCGGGCGGACTGCCGCTCGGTCTGGAGGACCTGGAACGGAGGAACACCCATTCCAGCACGACCACGGCCCTCGAACCCTCGCGCGTCTGTTTCATGGAGGCCGATATCTTCCGGCGGATGGCCGACCACATCCCCTCGGTGCGGGAGACCGTCAACCGGCACCTGGCCTGCCTGCTGCGCAGGTCCGAACGGCGCGTGGCCCTGCTGGCCTTCGGGAACGTGCGGCAGCGGGTGGCGGACACCCTGTTGCGCATCGCCGACCTCTACGGGTACGGCAAGAACGCCGGCGGCATCCGCATCCTCTTCGACCGACAGGATATCGCCGACATGGCCGGAACGACCAAGGAACAGGTGTCCAAGGAGCTGACCCGGTTCCGGGAGGACGGCCTGCTGCGCTTCCGGGCGAAACACTTCAAATTCCTCGACCGGGACGGGCTGAAAAGCATCTGCCGGGGCGGTTGGCGGCAGCACAGCCCCGAGGGCGGCAGCCACCCCTTCCTGGCAGGCATGCCCTGAGGCCGACCCCGCGCGGCCCGGCGAGGGCCTGCTCAATCCTCCAGCAACCGCTGCAGGGCCTGCCGTATCCGCTGCGGGTCGGGCAGCATGGCCGCCTCCAAGCCCCGGTTCATGGGTACCGCTGGCAGGTCGAGCGAGGCGATGATCTCCACCGGCGCGTCCAGCCATCCGAAACAGGCCCTCGATATCCGGCCCGCCAGGGCCTCCGCGAAGGCGTTGTGGCCCGTGGCCTCCGACAGGACCAGACAGCGTCCGTGCCGCCGGACGGCCGCCTCGACGAAGGCCTCGTCCAACGGGTGCAGCGTCCGGAGGTCGATCACTTCCACGCGGCCCGGGAAGGCCCGCGCGGCGGCCATCGCCCAGTGCACCCCCATGCCATAGGTCACGATGCAGCAGCTGTCGCCGGCGGCGACCCGGCCCGGGTCGGCCGACACCACGCGCCCCGCCTGCCCGAGCGGAAGGACATAGTCGCGCGCCGGCTCGGGCCTTTTGGCATCCTCCGTTCCAGGCACCCGGCCCCAGTAGAGGCCCTTGTGCTCGAGCATGACGACGGGGTTGGGGTCCAGGAAGGCCGCCTTCATGAGGCCCTTCATGTCGGCCGCATTGGAGGGATAGACCACCTTGATGCCCGGGATGGTCAGCAGCGTCGACTCGATGCTGCCGCTATGGTAGGGTCCGCCGCCGCCATAGGCGCCGGTAGGCACCCGGATGAGGGTCTGGATGGGGAACCTGCCCATGGTGAGGTAGCACGATTTGGAGAGCTCGCTCACCAGCTGGTTGAAGCCGGGGTAGAGGTAGTCGGCGAACTGTACCTCGACGATGGGCTGCATGCCGGCCGCACACATGCCGGCGGTGGAGCCGATGAGATACGCTTCCTGGATGGCCGTGTTGAAGACGCGGGCGTCGCCGAACTGCTCTACCAGCGTGGCGGCCTCGCGGAAGACACCCCCGAGGCGACGTCCGACGTCCTGCCCGTAGAGGACGGCCCGAGGATGGTCCTCCATGATCTCGCGGATGGCCTTGACGGCGGCATCCACCATCTGGATGCGCTCCGTGCCCGACTCGTTCCGGTCGCCGCACTCCTGCCCTACCGGGCTGGGATGGAAGACATGCGACCCCACCTCCGCCGGGTCGGGCTCGGGTGCGGCCACCGCCAGGCGGAAGGCCTCCTCCACCGCCGCCGCCGACCGGGCGTCGATCTCCTCCAACTGCGCAGCCCGCAGGCCGAGCTCCTGCAGACGATGTGCCAGGCGAAGCCTCGGGTCGCGCCGGCCGCTGTCGGACAGCTCGGCGTCCGCCCGGTAGGCCTCGCGTCGGACACCGCTCGTATGGTGGCCCAGGAGCGGCACCGAAGCCTGGAGCACCCAGGGACCGGAACCGTTGCGGATGGCGGAAACGACCTCCGCTATCCGCTGGTGGCACTCCTCGAAATCGGTGCCGTCGACCCTCGCCCGGTGCATGCCGGTGAAGCCCCCCGCATAGTCGTATGCATCCATCGACCGCGCCTCAGCAGCGGTCACGCTGATGCCCCACCCGTTGTCCTGCACCAGGTAGAGGATCGGAAGGCGGTGCAGGGCCGCGAACTGGAAGGCCTCGCTGACCTCGCCCTCCGTCAGGCTGGCATCGCCGAGGGAGCAGACGGCCAGCGGAGGCGGCCCCTCGGAAGGCAGGCCCCCATCGCCTTCGCGGCTCCTGTAGGCCAACCCCTGGGCGATGCCCGTTGTGGGGATGGCCTGCATGCCCGTGGCGCTGCTCTGGTGGATGATGGTGGGCCGCCCCTCGCCGCGATGGCTTGGATGCGCATAATACGAACGCCCGCCGGAGAAGGGGTCGCCGGCCCTGGCCAGCAGCTGCAGCATCAACGCATGGGGCGTGAAGCCCAGGCCCAGCAGCAGGCTCTCGTCGCGGTAGTAGGGACTCACGAAGTCGCAGGGCAGCAGGTTCGCGGCCATGGCCAGCTGAACCGCCTCATGGCCACGCGAGGTCGAATGCACATAGGTGCATACCGAACGGTTGCGTTCGTAGGTGTCGGCCATATGGCCCACCAGGCACATCCGCTCATAGGCCTGCAAGAGCAGCGCCATCGGCACGGACTTCATCCCTCCACTTTGCGTTTGCATAGCCGGCTGCAAAAATAACCCCTGTCCCTGGCGTGACCCGGCACCGGACGGCCGCCGCCGGGGGTGGTCATGCCGTCAAAGGTCCGCCGAACGACCTGCGACACCCGGTCAGCGGATGACGAGCTCGAAGAGCTTCTCCGTGCCGATGTATCCTTCGAGTTCGTCGCCGACGACGCATTCGCCGACGCCGGCAGGCGTGCCGGTGAAGATCAGGTCGCCGATGTTCAACGAGAAATACTGGGAGATGTGCGAGATGATGCGGTCGAATCCGAAGATCATGTGCTGGGTGTTGCCGTCCTGCACGAGCTCCTTGTTCTTGTGCAGGGTGAAGCGCGTCTCGGGCTGCTTGACGCCAGGCTCCGGCTTCAGGTCCAGCCATTTGCCAATGGCTGCCGAATGATCCCATGCCTTGGCCTTCTCCCAGGGCAGGCCCTTCTTCTTCAGGACATCCTGGATGTCGCGTGCCGTGAAGTCGATCCCCACGGTCATGGCGTTGTAATAGCGGAAGGCGTGTTTCTCCTGGACATAGCGGCCGTTCTTGCTGACCCGGAGCACGAGCTCGGCCTCATAGTGCAGCTCGTTGGTGAACTCGGGGTAGTAGAAAGGGGCATGTGCCTGGAGGAGGGCACTCTTGGGCTTCATGAAGATGACGGGCTCCTCGGGCACGTCGTTCCCCAGCTCTCGCGCATGTGCGACGTAATTCCTGCCGACGCAGAAAATCTTCATCAGGCTGTAGTTTGCATCATCACCGACCCCGCCCGGATCCGGGGGTGGCCGGGCATCCGTCCCGTGCAGATGGGTCGGATGACGATGGGAATGGCTAAATTATACGGAATTCGACACATTATCAAAGGGTAAATGTCAAATTGTTATACTGGGTCATGGTCCGGTCGATCCCGCTGAAGACGAAGCTTTCGATGACCTCGGGGCATCTGGAGAGCTTGAGGTCGACCAAGGGCCGCTCCTGCTCCGTCCAGCGCCCGAGGACGAAATCCACCTGGCCCCCTTTCGGGTACGAATGGCCGATGCCGAACCGAAGGCGGGCATAGTCCTGCGTGCCCAGGGACGCCTGGATGCTCTTCAGCCCGTTGTGCCCGCCGTCGCTGCCCCTGGCCTTGACGCGGAGGCGCGACAGGGGCAGGGCGAGCTCGTCGAGGACGACCAACAGGTTCTCCAGGGCGACCGACTCGCGGTCCATCCAGTATTTCACCGCACGACCGCTGAGGTTCATGAAGGTGTTCGGCTTGGCACAGAGGATGTTGCGCCCCTTCAGCCGGATGCGTGACAGGTCGGCGAGCCGTTCCGTCGAGAAGGTTGCGCCATGCTTCGATGCGAAGCGGTCCACCGCGTCGAAACCGACATTGTGCCGGGTATCGGCATATTCCGGACCGGGATTTCCGAGTCCGACGATCAGGTAGGTGGACATCGGTGACGGATGAATTCGGTACTTCGGGGCAGGTATGCGACGGTTTCGCACATGGGTACGGGAAGGGGGGCAGGCCATCCGAGGTGCGGCCTGCTGCCCTTCCCATGCTCAACCTGTGCGGCGGTCCGGTCCCGGCCTGCCGATGCAAGGCATCACTTCTTGCCCTTGGCCGGCGACTTGGTGGCGGCGGCCTCCTCTTGCTTCAGTTGACGGGTCATCGTCACCGAGGCCATCGGGATGCGGGGCGAGTTGAGGACCTCGTAGTTGTCGACCTTGACATCCTCGACGCGGATGTTGCCATTGAGGTCGAGGTTGGTGATGTCGACCTCGATGTTCTCCCGCAGGTACTTGGGAAGGGTCTTGACCTTGAGGGACTTCATCTTGGTCTCCAGCTTGCCGCCCGCCTTGACGCCCACCGAGGTGCCGACGTATTTGACGGGGATGTTGGCGGTGACCTTCTTGTCCCCGACGAGTTCGAGGAGGTCGACATGGTCGAGGCGGTCGGAGACCTTGTCGAACTGCAGGTCCTTGAGGATGCAGGTGTAGGTCTGACCGTCGATCACGACCTTGGCGAGCTGGAAGTCCGGCGTATAGACCAGCGGCTTGAGCGCGGCTGCCGGAGCGGAGAAGATGATCTCCTTTGCACCCCCGTAGATCACCCCGGGCACCATGTCCTGAGAGCGCAGCTGGCGGGTGGCTGACTTGCCCGTTGCGGTCCTCAGTTGTCCTTCGATGGTAACACTTTTCATTGTATTCGGATTGTCTGTTGAAGCGTTTGGGTGTTCCGGCATCACTTGTTCTTCAGTTGCGAGTGCACGAAGAGGCTTGCGATGCTCTTGTTCTCATAGGAGTTGCGGATGGCCGTCCCGAAGAGTCCCGCCACGCTGAGCAGCATCAGCTTGGAGGAATGTCCGCGGAGCGGGATCGTGTCGCAGACCACGAGTTCCTCGAGCACGCTCGCCTCGATGTTGGCGTAGGCGTTGCCGCTGAGGACGGGGTGCGTGATCAGGGCCCTCACGCTGGCGGCGCCCTTGTCCTTGAGGAGGCTGGCGGCCTTGGTGAGCGTCCCGGCGGTGTCGCAGATGTCGTCGATGATCACCACGTCACGGTCGGTCACGTCGCCGATGACGACCATGCTGGCGATCTCGTTGGCCCGTTTCCGGTGCTTGTCGCAGATGACCATCTCCACGTTGAAGTAGGACGCCATCTCCCGGATACGGTTGGCACTGCCCACGTCGGGGGCCGCGAAGGTAAGGTTTTTCAGGCCAAGATTCCGAATATAGGGAATGAATATCGCCGAGCTGTCGAGGTGGTCGACGGGGATGTCGAAATATCCCTGGATCTGAGGGGCGTGGAGGTCCATGGTGATCACCCGGTCTGCACCGGCCGCCGTGAGGAGGTTGGCGACGAGCTTGGACCCGATGGCGACCCGGGGTTTGTCCTTGCGGTCCTGCCGGGCATACCCGTAATACGGGAGGACGGCGATGATCTTGTACGCGGAAGCCCTCTTCGCGGCGTCGATCATCAACAGCAATTCCATGAGGTTATCACTTGGCGAAAACGTGCTTTGCACGAGGAATACATAATCGCCTCGTATACTTTCGAGGAACGTGGGCGAGATCTCGCCGTCGCTGAAATGCTGGATGGAGATCTTGCCGAGTTCGGTGCCCGCCTCCGCCGCGATGCGTTCGGCCAGGTAGCGGGAGTTGGTGCCGGAGAAGATCTTGATCGAGGGTCCGATGCGTTCCATGAATGGTGGAATGAGCGGCGAAGGTATCGAATGGCCGAGAATGAAGCGCATGAATTAGCGGGAAGGCCGGGGCGGGCATCGTCCCGGTGACCGGATGGACGTAAACGAACGAATGGCATGGAAGCGGGGGGGAAGTCGCCCATCAGGGGCTGGATGGCATCGGAACGGCCGAGGGAGAAGTTCCGGGAACTGGGGCCGGCGTCGCTCACGGACGCCGAGATCCTGTCGATCCTCCTGCAGAACGGCCATCGGGCGCGCAGCGCCCTGGACCTGGGCCGCGACCTGCTCCACCGCAGCAAGGGCAGCATCGTCGAGCTGGGGCGGCTGTCCATCCGGGAGATCATGAAGGTGAAGGGCATCGGCATGGCCAAGGCCGTCACCATCTCTGCGGCACTCGAGCTGGGACGTCGGCGGATGGCCGCGGAAAGCCTCCAACGGCCACAGGTACGGGGCAGCCACGACATCGCCCGGCACCTGCAGGCCCGGTTCCGGGACCTGCCCCATGAGGTCTTCGCCGTCGTCTACCTCAACCGTGCCAACCGCATCCTGCATACCGAGGTCGTCAGCACGGGCGGCATCACCGGCACCGTCGCCGATACGCGCATCATCCTCAAGAAAGCGCTGGAGGAGGAGGCCACCGCGCTGATCCTCTGCCACAACCACCCCTCCGGCAACCTCCAGCCCAGCCGGGCGGACGAAGAACTCACCCTCAAGATCCGGGACGCCGCCCGGCTCTTCGACATCCGCGTGCTCGACCACCTCATCGTGGGCGGCGAAGGGTATTTCAGCTTCTCCGACAACGGCCTCGTATGAGGGTTCCGGCTTTGCCCTACCTTTACGGGCCAATACACCCCCATGCCCGAACAGGACCCCAACCAGCTCAATATCGAGATCTCGGAGGAGATCGCCGAAGGTCAGTATGCCAACCTCGCCATCATCACCCACAGCCATTCCGAATTCGTCCTGGACTTTGTGAATGTCATGCCAGGCACGCCCAAAACCCGCGTCAAGGCCCGCATCATCCTCACCCCCCAGCACGCCAAACGGCTGATGCACGCCCTCAATGACAATATCGACAAGTTCGAACAGGTCAACGGCGTCATCAAGGACCTGGAGGAGATGCAGCTGCCCCTCCACTTCGGCGGGCCCACCGCCCAGGCCTGAGCAGCGTCAGTCCACCGGGCTACGCCCCCGAGCCCCCCAGCCGTACAGGACCTGGAGCCGTATGTCCATCCCCCGCGACCCCGCAGCCTCCCGCCAGGGCCACCATCCGCATTTGGCGGAGACCGACAGTCCTCCCCGACCCCGCCATCCGGCCACCAGGTAGGCACGGGTGCCCTGCCCGTGGAAGACGGTCATGGCACTTCGGTAGGGCACGTCGTTCTCGAACCCGTAGATACGGGAGGCATACCCCCCGGTCTCGTACAGGGTCAGCCGCCCCATCAGCTGCAGGGGGGCGGCCGACGGCTTGCACCGCAGGTCGACATGCATCAGGAATCCCTGTTCGAAGGTTGGGCCCACCCTTGCGCGACTGCCTTCCAGCCGCAGGCGGACCATCCACTCGGGGCTCGGATGGTAGGCGAACTGGAACCGGGTACCCGTCTGCGGCATCGGCCATACGGAGGCCATGGGTGCCTCTCCGTCCGTCTCGTTCTGACCCCGCCGGGCATGCTGCCAGCGGAGGAGGATTTCGGTGCGCCGGTCAGGTGTCCATGCGAGGTGGATGAGCGCCCCCTGACCCGCAGAGGGCCTGTCGACACGGTACCTCAGCCAGGGGAAGCGGTACATGTCGAGCCAGGCGTCGGCCTTCCATCCGCCCGGCAGCCGCAGGCAGAGGCCGAGATAGTTGCCCGTCTCGTTGCCGGGCTCGGCCTGTTCGGTGAAGGCGTTGGCATGTAGGGCACGGTAGCGGGGTGATATCCCGCGGAAGACCCAGGCCAGGTCCAACCTCGGATGCAGGCTGGCCATCAGGCCCTGGACGATGGCCGGACCGCCCCGGCGGTCGACGGCCGCCTCGCCGAACAGATGCATGTTGCGCACGGTGAGGCCGTAGTCGACCGACAGGTTCGACGCATCGCGTCCCGACAGGGCATGCAGGTTATAGGGCAGGGGATCCTTCCGGATGGGCAACCCGAACCGAAGCCTGACGGCGTTGACGCCCAGGCGGAAAGAGGCCGTGCGAAGCATCACCCGCCCTCCGGCCGCCTGCAGGCGCAAGGCATGACGGTCCTCCAGCTCGCCCGCATCCCGGTGGAGCCCCGACGTCAGGAGGGAACTCACATGGCTCTCCCCGAGACCCGACGTGTCGATCACCCGGTTGGCGTCGAGTCCGCGGGCCGAGACGAAGGCCAGGGCCGTCCACTGTCCCTTGCCCCACTCGGCGCCGAGGCCACGGTGGAAGCGGTTCTCATCGGTGCCGGCATGGGGGCGCAGCGCCGCGGCCTGCCGCATCACCAGCATGGCCTCGGAGGTCTTGCGGAAGGCCATGCCCTGCCAGTGGGTGAGCCCCTGGCCGAGGTTCACCTGGAAGTCCCCGGCCACCAGCGTCCGAAGCCGACCCCAGTCGCGCAGCGAGACATGTCCGGATACGTAGTCGGCCGCGGGCGCGCCCCGCCGGCCCGGCAACCCCTCGCCCGCATCCTTCTCCACCGTGACGCCCCATTGCAAGAGGTTTCCGCTGCGGAAGCCATAGCGCAGGAGCACCTGTGCGGGCCCGCCCGCCTGGGAGGCCGTGGTACCCCGCACCGCCCGGTGCACTTCGGCGTCCGCCGTCGAGAGGCCGGTCCGGAGCAGGACGAGATGCTCGCCCGTGCGGAGCCGTTCCGCCAACAGGATCCTCGGTGTCGCCGCCTCCCCCACCATCGCCCAGGGCATGACCCGGCGTACCGTGGCCGCGTCCCATCCCGGCACCGACTGGAGTTCGAGGGGGTCGATGAACGGCCCGAGGCGGCGACGGTAAGCCGCGAACGCATCGACCTGCAAGGGCGTCAGCCCGAAGAGCTCGCCGAGTTCTTCGGCTTCGACGCGGTTGAGGTGTACCTTCCGGCGCAGGCCCAGGCCCCTGTCCCATGCCTGTCCATCGTCGGTCGTTCCGCCTTCCTCCAAAGCACCCGCCTGCCTGTCCATCAGCAACTCCTCCACCGACGCCGCCGCTGCCGTCTGGGCGGCGGCACCCGACACGGCGAATAGCAGGGCGATGGCCGACAGTGTCCGCCTCATGGCCGTCCCTCCGCTCCCTGACGCCAGTCGAGACAAAGGTCGCCGCACCACCCCAGCAGGCCTGTCTGACGCCCGCCCAGCTCCAGCCCGTAGCGCCCGGGACGCCAGGCGAGCGAGACCGACAGGCCGCCGCCGTCGGTACGGACGCCGACGCGCAAGGCGAGGGCGGGCACCGGACGGTAATAGACGACCGGGGTGACCGTGGCGGGCCCTCCCATCTCCTTCACCACCTCGGCCGCCAGCGAGGCCTGCCCGGAAAGCCGGTAGCCGATGCCGAGGGCCGTGGCGACGGGCATCCCCCGTATGCCCGTCGCCACGGCCGAACGCAGGGGTGGCGATGCCCGGAGACGCAGGGCGAGGCGCAGTCCACCGCTCACCCGGTGCACAGCCCCCCACTCGGCCTGGAGCCGGAGGGGCGACGCATGGTCGGGGATGCGCATCCGGCCCAGGCCGAAGCCGACCCCCATGGCGAAGCCTTCCGACAGGCGCGCCCCATACCCCACCCGGAGGAGCGACTCGCGGAAGCCCTGCCGACCCGCATGCCAGCCCTGCACCGAGAGACAGCCCGGCCCCAGGGGGATGGCAGCCACCGCCTGGGCGACCGTCGGCGCCCCCTCCACCGGCAGGCGCAGCGCCCGCAGACCCGCCATCGCCCGCCCATCCTCCGGCATGGCACCCGGTTGCGCGACCACCCCGAAGGCGTCGTCGCAGGCGCCGGCCACCGCCGCCGTATTCGGATGCCCGTGGACAGGCAGGGCCGACAGGCCCTGGCAACGACCACCCACCCATCCGGCGGCGGCCAGCGACAACGTAAGGAAATAACGCACCATGACCGCAAAGTTGCACCGCCGACAAGGGGTGTTCCCGGTGCGAATCCCCGCATTTGGCCTGCATTTTTCCCGACGGTACCTTTGCCGGATGCAGCTCTTGGATGGTAAATGGGTCTCCCAGGCGGTGAGGAAAGACCTCGCCACGTTGGTGGAAAAGTACGTGCGCGACGGTGGCAAGCCCCCCCATCTGGCGGCCATCCTCGTCGGGGACAACGGCGCCAGCCAGACCTATGTGGCCTCCAAGGTGAAGGCCTGCGAGGAGGCGGGCTTCCGGTCGACCCTGCTGCGCCTGGCGGGCGACATCGCCGAGGCACAGCTGTTACGCCACATCCAGGACCTCAACACGGACGACGACGTCGACGGCATCCTCGTACAACTCCCCCTGCCGGCCCACATCTCCGAGCAGAAGGTCATCGAGGCCATCCGCGTCGACAAGGACGTCGACGGGTTCCATCCCGAATCGGTCGGTCGCATGGTGCAGGGCCTGCCAGCCTTCCTGCCCGCCACCCCCTACGGCATCCTCCTGCTGCTGGAGCACTACCGTGTCGAGACGAAGGGCCGGCATGCCGTCGTCATCGGAAGGAGCAACATCGTAGGACGGCCCATGAGCATCCTCCTGAGCCGCAACGGCTACCCCGGCAACTGCACCGTCACCCTCTGCCACTCGCATACGCGGCACCTGCAGGACATCTGCCGGGAGGCCGACATCATCGTCGCGGCCCTCGGCCAGCCCGGCTTCCTCCAGGCCGGCATGGTCAGGGAGGGCGCCGTGGTCGTCGACGTCGGCATCACCCGGCTGCCCGACGCCAGCCGCAAGTCGGGCTTCGTCATCCGCGGCGATGTCGACTTCGAGGCGGTGGCGCCCCGCTGCAGCCACATCACCCCCGTCCCGGGGGGCGTGGGCCCCATGACCATCGCAGCATTGCTGCGCAACACCTGGACGGCCTGCACCGCCCGTAACACCTAGCACCTGACCACGCCACGGAAAGCGACAGCCCCCATGGAAGCCATCAACGCCGAAGCGCGCGCGCACGGCCGTCGGCCGTCCGACGCCACGGAGGACCTTCCGGTGATGGAGCATTTCTACACCCTGCAGGGCGAAGGGGCGCATACCGGCAGGGCCGCCTACTTCATCCGCCTCGCCGGCTGCGACGTCGGCTGCGTATGGTGCGATGTCAAGGAGAGCTGGGACGCCGGCCGCCACCCCCGCCGCAGCATCGCCGAACTCACCGGCCTCGTAGCGGCCACCCCAGCCCCCATCGCCGTCATCACCGGCGGAGAACCCCTCCTGCACCGCCTCGACGCCCTCACCCGGGCCCTGCACGCCGCCGGACGCCGCACCCACCTGGAGACCTCCGGCGCACATCCCCTCTCCGGCGAATGGGACTGGCTGTGCCTCTCCCCCAAGAAATTCAAGGCCCCAAGGCCCGACATGCTCCCCATGGCCGACGAACTCAAGGTCGTGGTGTACCACCCCTCCGACATCGACTGGGCCGAGCGGCACGCCGCCGGGGTGCGGTCCGACTGCCGGCTGTACCTCCAACCCGAATGGGACAGGGCCGAGCGCGTCCTACCCGGCATCCTCGCCCATGTCCAGGCCAACCCGCGTTGGCAACTGTCGCTCCAGACCCATAAATACCTCCGCATCCCCTGAGCCCGCCCGCCATCCGGCGGACCACAGTCCCCCATCCATGACCCGGACCGCATGCCTAGCCACCCTCGCCGCCCTCCTCCTGGCCACCGCCGGGCAGGGACAGGGGTATGACCCCGCCAAGGTGGGCCGCAAGGCAAGGGGGCTCTATGAACGCTGCCTCGCCGAAGCGTCGGAGGGCGAATATGCCCGGGCGCTGGCGACCGTCGGGCAGGCGATCGCCCTGGAGGCCGGCTTCGTGGAGGCCTGGCTCACCCGCGCAGGCCTTCACGGCGAACGACGCGAATACCCGCAGGCCGTCGATGCCTACGAACGCGCCCTCGCCCTCGACAGCCTCTTCGCCCGCGAATACCGCCTGCCCTATGCCATCAACCTCGGCGGGATGGGCCGCTTCCTTGATGCCGTCGACGCCCTCGACGGCTTCCTGCGGCTGCCCGGCCTCGACGACCGCGCCCGCAAGGCGGCCCTGTACCGACGCCGTTGCTTCCGCCTCGGCGACAGCCTCGCCGGTCGCATCGCCGCCTCCGGATACGTCTTCGAAGCCCGCAACCTCGGCGACTCCGTCAACGGCCCCTTCCCCGAATACTACCCCTCGCTCACCGTCGACGGCCGCACCCTCATCTTCACCCGACGGAACGGCGGGACCGACGAGGACTTCCTCTCCGCCCAACGCCTCGACAGCGGATGGAGCCGCGCGCGTGACCTCGGCGGAGATATCAACACCCCCCTCAACGAAGGAGCACAGAACGTGTCGCAGGACGGCGAATGGCTGGTCTTCACCGGCTGCAACTTCCCCGACGGGATGGGCAGCTGCGACCTGTACCTCTCCGTCCGCACCCGGCAGGGCACCTGGAGCCGCCCCCGGAACCTCGGCGCATCCGTCAACACCGAAGCCTGGGAGTCGGCCCCCTCCCTGTCGCCCGACCGGACGGCCCTCTACTTCGCCAGCAGCCGGCCGGGCGGACTCGGCGGCAACGACATCTGGGTCAGCCGCCGCAGTCCCGACGGCAACTGGGGCGAACCCGAGAACCTCGGCGCCCCCGTCAACACCCCCGGCAACGAATCCTGCCCCTTCCTCCACGCCGACGGCAGCACCCTCTACTTCACCTCCGACACCCACCCCGGCCACGGCGGGGACGACCTGTTCATGACCCGCCTCCTTCCCGACGGCCGCTGGGATACCGTCCATAACCTCGGCTACCCCGTCAACACCATCGGCAACGAAGGCAGCCTCGTGGTCGACGCCGACGGCCGTACCGCCTATTTCGCCAGCGAACGCGGCGACGCCCGCGGCGGCCCCGACCTCTACACCTTCCAACTCCGCCCCGACATCGCCCCAAGGCCCACCACCTGGGTCCGCGGACGCGTCTACGACGCCCGCACCGGGAAGGGACTCCCCTCCGCCGTGGAACTGACCGCCACGGCCGACGGCCGCATCCTCAGCCGCGTCCAGACCGACGAAGAGGGCCATTACCTCGTCACCCTGCCCTCCGGGACCGACTACGGCTTCCACGTCCGACGCAAGGGATACCTCTTCCATTCGGGTGCCTTCCCCCTCTCCCACGCCCCGGCAACCCCCTACCAGCTCGACATCCCCCTCCGACCCATCGAAAAGGACGCCGTCGTGGAACTCCGCAACCTCTACTTCCCCTCCGGCTCCGCCGTCCTCGAAGCCACCTCCACGGCCGAAGTCGACCTGCTCGTCCAACTGCTGACGGAGAACCCCGGCCTGCAGGTCCGCATCGAAGGACACACGGACGACGTGGGCTCCGCCGCCGACAACCTCTCGCTGTCGCAACGCCGCGCCGCCGCCGTCGTCGACCGGCTCGCAGGCCGGGGCATCGCCCGGGGACGCCTCTCGGCACAGGGCTTCGGCGCCACCCGGCCCGTGACACCCAACAACTCGCCCGAAGGCCGGGCCCGCAACCGCCGCACCGAACTGCGCGTCATCGGCCTTTGAGGGGAGCCCCGCCCGGGACGGGGAAAATACACCCCGCGGACCGTCGTTTCCCCTTGCAGCACCCCTGCCCCGTCCGTTACCTTGCAGCATGTCGGCGGACGAGCTCCTTCACCTGATCGCACTCACCTGCGTCCCGAACATCGGCGACGTACATGCCCGTACCCTCCTGCGCCACCTGGGCTCGGCCCCGGCCGTCTTCCGGGCGAAACGCGCGGAACTCGACCGCATCCCCGGCATCGGCGCCGTCAGGGCCGCCGCCATCCGCGGATACCGGAACTTCATCCGAGCCGAGGCGGAACTCCGCTACCTCGAAAAGAGCGGCGTGCAGGCCGTGGCGGAAGGCGAGGCCCTCTACCCCCGGCGGCTCCTCCACTGCCCCGACGCACCCCTCCTGCTATTCCTCCGCGGCAACGGCTCCCTCAACGGCGGACGCATCGTCAGCATCGTCGGCACCCGCACACCCACCGCCTACGGGCGCGACTGGCTGGCAGGCTTCGTGCAGAAACTCACCCCCTACCGGCCCGTCATCGTCAGCGGACTGGCCTACGGCATCGACACCGCCGCCCACAAACATGCCCTCAGGTGCGGCCTGCCCACCTTCGGCGTCCTCGCCCACGGACTCGACCGCGTCTACCCCCCCGCCAACCAGCAACTTGCCCGAGAGATGACCGAGAACGGCGGACTGCTCAGCGAATACCTCAGCGGGACACCCCCCGACGCACAGAACTTCCCCCGCCGCAACCGCATCGTCGCCGCCCTCTCCGACGCCGTCGTCGTCGTCGAGACCGGCGAACGCGGCGGCAGCATGATCACGGCCGACCTCGCCAACGGCTACCACCGCGAGGTCATGGCCCTCCCCGGAAGGGTCTGCGACGCCAAAAGCCAGGGATGCAACCGGCTCATCCGCGAAAACAAGGCACACCTCCTCGGCTGCGCAGCAGACCTGGTGCAACTCCTCAACTGGGACCAGCCCGCCCGACCGCCCCGGCAGGTGCAGACCCGGCTCTTCGAACCCCTCGACGAAAGGGAACAGCGCATCCTCGACACCGTGACCGGGCAGGATGGCATCCACATCGACGACATCTGCCAACGGACAGGCACCCGCGCCGGAGAAGCCGCCACCGCCATCCTCAACCTCGAGATGGCCGGACGCCTCGAAGCACTGCCCGGAAAGCGCTACCGGGCCTGCACGGCCTGACGCCCGATGGACACAGGTTGTCCACATGCCCGCGCTCACCGCAGGCTTGCCGCCGACATTGCATATCTTTGCCAATGGCAACGAGAAAAACCATCCCCCCCGCCAGCCTGGCCGACCGCTTCTTCGGCCATGGCCTCACCTTCGACGACGTCCTCCTCTGCCCGGCATACTCCGAAGTCCTCCCCCGCGAGATCGACATATCCTCCCGCATCACCAGGGACATCACCCTCAGAGTCCCCTTCATCTCCGCCGCGATGGACACCGTCACCGAGGCCCAGATGGCGATGAGCCTGGCCCGCGAAGGCGGCATCGGCATCCTCCACAAGAACATGACCATCGAGGAGCAGGCCGGACAGGTCCGGCAGGTCAAACGCAGCGAGAGCTGGCTCATCATCGACCCCGTCACCCTCCGCGAGGATGCCACCATCGGTGACGCACAGCGCCTCATGCGCGAGAACCGCATCGGCGGCATCCCCATCGTCGACGGAGAAGGACGCCTCGTAGGCATCCTCACCAACCGCGACCTGCGCTTCGAGACCGATCCCTCCCGCAAGGTCAGCGAGGTCATGACCGCAGAAGACCTCATCACCGCACCCGAAGGGACCGACCTCAAGAAGGCCGAGAAGATCCTCCAAAGACACCGCATCGAGAAACTCCCCGTCGTCGGCCGCAACGGCCGGCTCATCGGACTGATCACCTACCGCGACATCCTCCAGCAGCAGAGCTTCCCGCACGCCGTCAAGGACCACCTCGGACGCCTCCGCGTCGGCGCCGCCCTCGGCATCACGGCCGACCTCATGGAACGGGCCGTGGCCCTGCGGCAGCACGGCGTCGACGTCGTCTGCCTCGACAGCGCCCACGGTCATTCCAAAGGGGTCATCGAAGCCCTCCGGACGCTGAAGAGACAACTGCCCGACCTGCCCGTCGTCGCCGGCAACATCGGCACCGCCGATGGCGCGCGCGCCCTGGCCGACGCCGGCGCCGACGCCGTCAAGGTGGGCATCGGCCCCGGCTCCATCTGCACCACCCGCATCGTCGCCGGAGCCGGCGTGCCACAGATCACCGCCATCCTGGAAGCGGCGGCCGCCCTCCGCGGACGCGACATCCCCATCATCGCCGACGGCGGGATCCGCTATACCGGCGACGTCGTCAAAGCCATCGCCGCCGGCGCCTCGGCCGTCATGATGGGCGGCATCTTCGCCGGCGTCGAGGAAAGCCCCGGCGAGACCATCATCTACGAAGGCCGCAAATTCAAGCAGTACCGCGGCATGGGCTCCATCGGCGCCATGCAGCAGGGCAGCAGCGACAGGTACTTCCAGGACGCCAGCGCAGGCGCCAAGAAGCTCGTCCCGGAAGGCATCGAAGGCCGGGTGCCCTACAAGGGATACCTCAGCGAGGTCGTCGCCCAGTTTTCGGGCGGGCTCCGTTCCGGCATGGGCTACTGCGGGGCACCCGACATCGCCGCCCTCCAACAGGCCCGCTTCATCCAGATCACCAACGCGGGCATGAAGGAAAGCCACGCCCACGACGTCGTCATCACCAAGGAGGCCCCCAACTACAGCCGCTGACGCCGGCGGAGGGCCTCAACGGGCCCAAAGTCGGAAGTCGTCCCAATAGATCCCGAGGGAGAGGCCCTGCTGCCGGAGGTAGTCGACCAGCGGCTTCGAAGTGTACAGCTTCATCGGGTTGAAATGGGTCACGCCGTCGGGCGCCGCATCACCGGAATGGTGGGTGAAATGCGTGACATCGAAGACGGTCTGGCGCGCCCCGCCATCGGGCTGGATGCTCAGGACGAACCGCCCGGCATCGCGATTGCCCTCCTTCAGCCAGTACTCCATCGTGAACCACCGTCCGACGGGCACCGCCACCGTCGGCGCCTGGCGCGACCAGATGGTCGTGTACTTCTGGCTGCCGTCGGCGAAGAGCTCGCAGTCCTGCGCGTCGAGGATGAAGCAGAGGTCGCTCTCCGTCGGCACGAGCTTGCCGATGCCCAGCGTGAGGCGGTAGCGGTTGCCGACCGTCTGGCTCCAGGTGATGTTGTTCCAGATCTCGACGATCGTCAGCCAGCTGATGGAGGCGGGATACCTCCGCAGCGCGTCGAACTCGGCCGCCGGGAGGAAGACACGCACAGACTGGTGGTACTCGCGGAAACCGCGTCTGATGTTGTAGAACTCATACTGCACACGGCCGCGGTACGCACCGCCATCCAGCCATGTATCCCGCAACCGGTAGTGCAGGACGCGGTTGGAGGGGTTGACGGGGTCCGGCACCAGCCGGGCCGTCCGCATGCTGCTGTCGCCGCCGTTGTAGTTGAAGTGGGGCCGCGTCGAGAGTACCGTCGTCTCCAGCACGTCCCAGTCGCTCAGCGTGGCGAGGCTGTTGTCCCGCCCGGTGATCCGGTCGTTCACCCCCGTATGGGGCACGATGCTGCAGCCCGCCTCGAAGTTCGACTGGAACACCATCGGCCCCTTCAGGGTCCATGGGTCGGGCGGCGGCGGGGTGACGGGGTCGGGACCGGAACCACCGGTCGATTTGCGGCAGGCCGCCGCCAGCAGGAGGATGAGCAGGGCCAACACGATGCGCAACGGAAGGGGACAGGTCATGGTCGTTCGTTCATGCGCTGAATGTATCGATTCAGTGCGAAACCCGACCATCCGGCCCGACGCGTCCGGCGAAATCCCTACATTTATCCATGCGCCGTCCCGCAGCAAGCCCACTCCTCACGCTCCTCTTCGCATGTCTCCTCGGCACCGCCCATGCCCAACAGACGGCATCCGACCGTTCGCAACTCCGCATCAGCCTGCTCACCTGCAGCCCAGGCGCCGAACTCTACTCCACCTTCGGCCACTCGGCCCTCCGCATCGTCGACACGGCCGCCGGCACCGACATCGTCTACAATTTCGGGGTGTTCGACTTCTCCGACCCCGACTTCTATGTGAAGTTCATTCGAGGAAAACTTCTCTACTTCCTCGACCAAGAGGCCTTCCCCTATTTCCAGTACGCCTACCTCGTCGAGGGACGCCGCATCTCGGAACAGGTGCTGCGGCTCGACGCTGACCGAAAAAGGGAGATACAGGCCTTCCTGGCCGAGAACCTGCGACCGGAGAACCGTTACTACAAGTACGACTTCCTCTTCGACAACTGCACCACCCGTCTGCGCGACCTCATCCTCCGTCAGGGATCCCCCGCCGTCCGTACCGGTCGGGTACTGGACGACACCACAACCACCTTTCGCGAGCAGCTGCACAGCTATCTCTACCCGAACCGACAGTACTGGTCGGCCCTCGGCATCGACATCCTCCTGGGGTCCCGCATCGACCGGCCGATGACCAACGAGCAGGCCATGTTCCTGCCCGACTTTTTGGAAAAGGCCCTCGACAGCTCCCGGGACACCGGTGGAAGCCTCGTGGAGGGAAAGGCCGTCATCCTGGAAAGCACGGCGGGTACAGATACCGACCAACCGTGGTTGCCGCCCACCGTGCTGGCCTTCTCGGTGGCGCTGGGACTGATCGTTCTGCTGTCATTCATGCGTACAAAGTCCGCAGTGTCCATCCTCAAGGCCACCGACAGGTTCCTGTTCCTCGTCACCGGAGCCATCGGCGTTCTGCTCGTCTTCATGTGGACGGGCACCGACCACGCCTCCTGCCGCGACAACCTCAACCTTGCCTGGGCCCTGCCCACCCACCTCGCCGCCGCCTTCCGCCTGCGCTCGGGCACTAGGGCCGTCAACACCTACCTCCGGGCCACGGCCGGCCTCTCCGCCGCCCTGCTGGCCGGGTGGGCCTTTCTTCCGCAGGACCTGAACCCCGCCCTCCTCCCGATCGTCTTATGGATGGGTTGGCGGGCCTACCGGCTCTCCGCCTGAAAACACGCTGACCGATGCATGCCATGCCGTCCGGGGACGCCCCCCTCTTCTACAAGGCGATGGGTGAGGGAAGGACGGTCGTTCTCCTCCACGGCTTCGGCGCGTCGGGCAGCATCTGGCAACCCCTGGCTGACAGCCTCTCCGCCCATGCCCGGCTTCTCATCCCCGACCTGCCCGGCTGTGGCGAGGCCCGCGGGTCCAACGACCCCGCGAACCCCTCGCTCGAGGGGTGGGCCGACCGGCTCGCCAAGACCCTGCAGGATGCCGGCACCGAGACCTGCACCCTGGTCGGCCATAGCATGGGCGGGTACATCTCCCTCGCCTTCGCCGAACGATACCCGCAACGGCTCGAAGGGCTGGTGCTCCTCCACTCGACAGCCATGCCCGACAGTGAAGGCAAACGCACCCTCCGGACACGCAGCATCGACTTCATGCAGCGGCATGGCGTGGAGACCTTCCTGCGCGAAGCCCTGCCCACCCTCTACGCACCCGCCTTCCAGGAGGCCCACCCCGACCGGGTCGAGGCCCATGTCCGGGACACCCTAGCATGGGCCGAGCCCGAAGTGCTCATCGGCCAGTACCGGGCGATGATGGACCGGCCCGACAGAAGGGCTGTCTTGCAGGATCCACGCTGGCCGACGATGTTCATCGCCGGGGCGCTCGACAAGGCCGTACCTTTGGAAGAATCGCGACAGCAGCTGGACGAACTGCCCGCCGGCCGTGGGGTCGTCTGGGACGACGTAGCGCACATGGGCATGCAGGAATGCCCGGAAAGGACGCTGGCCTGCCTGCGCCGTTTCCTGGGCCGCGACAAAACGGACTGATGTGAAAAGGCTTGCCACCGCCCTCTGCATGCTGCTATGGCTCCTTCCGAAAGACGCGGAGGCCCGGCATATTTCCGGCGGCGTCATGGGCTACGAATACCTGGGCGAGGGATCCACCCCCAGCACGGGACGCTACCGCATCATCCTGCGGCTGTACCGCGACTGCCAGTCGGGCGGACCGCCGCTCGACGCCACGGCCGCCATCACCATCTACCCCTCCGGCAGCAACGTGGTGTTCCGCGACCTGGCGGTGCAGAGCTCCCCCATCAGCGTCATCAGCCTCGGCAACCCGGGACCCTGCATCTCCAACCCGCCCAGCGTCTGCTACGAGGTCGCCACCTATGTCACCGAGACGGAACTGCCCCTCACCTCCAACGGCTACGTCATCTCCTACCAGCGCTGCTGCCGCATCGAGAACATCAGCAACGTCATCGGCTCCAACAACTCGGGAGCCACCTATACCGCCAACATCCCCGGCTCCGCCCTCCGCTCCGACGCACCGCTCAACACCAGCCCCGTCTTCCGGGGCGTCGACACCTTCCTGATCTGCGAGGACAACCCCTTCCAGTACGATTTCGGGGCGACGGACGTCGACGGCGACTCCCTCGTCTACGTCTTCGAAGAGGCCTACAACTTCGCCAACCCGGGCGCAGGCGGGGGCGGCGGCGGCAACGCCTCCCGCACCGCCGAACCCCCACCCTACAACAGCCTCTCCTACACCTTCGGCTTCAGCGCCAGCCAACCCATGGGACGCGACGTCCAACTCGACCCCTCGACAGGCCTCATGTACGGCATCGCCCCAGCCGCCGGCATCTACGTGGTCACCGTCTGCGTCGTCGAATACCGGCAGGGCATCGCCATCAACCGCCACCGCAAGGACCTCCATATCAAAGTCGCCCCCTGCAGCATCGCCGCCGCCGACCTCCAACCCGAATACGTCAACTGCCAGAACTTCACCATCTCCTTCCAGAACCGCAGCACCAGCCCACTCATCCGCAGCTACTACTGGGACTTCGGCGTGCCCGGCCGCAACAACGACACCTCCAACCTCCCCAGGCCGACCTTCACCTTCCCCGACACCGGCGTCTACCGCGTCATGCTCATCACCAACCGCAACGACGAGTGCAACGACACGGCCTATACCCTGGCCAAGGTCTTCCCTGTCTTCAACGCCGGCTTCCGTGTGCTCCAGACCTGCAAGGGCGTGCCCTTCCGCTTCGAAGACACCAGCCGCTCCACCTTCGGCACCGTCGACTCCTGGCGCTGGTCCTTCGGCTACCCCCTCATCGGGCCCGACACCTCCCGCCTCCGGAACCCCAGCTACACCTACCCCGACAACGGCTCCTACCAGGTACAACTCATCGTCGGCACCAGCAAGGGCTGCCGCGACACCCTCGACGCCACCGTCGACGTGCTCGACAAACCCCGCATCGACCTCCGCCGCGACACCCTCATCTGCACCGGCGACACCCTCCAACTCCGGGCCGTGGGCATCGGCACCTTCCGATGGTCGCCCGCACAGACCCTCTCCAACCCCGACATCGCCGACCCCCTCGCCTTTCCCACCACCCCCACCCGCTACCGCGTACAGCTCGAATCGGCCCCGGGATGCGCCACGACCGACTCCGTCTTCGTCAACGTCAAATCCTTCGTCACCCTCGATGCCGGCAACGATACCACCATCTGCCTGACCGACAGCCTGCGCCTCAACCCCAGGAGCGACGGACTGCACTTCCAATGGAGCCCGGCAGACAGTTTCGACGACCCGGCTTCCAAGACACCGGTGACCGTACCCCGGGGGACCGCCACCTACACCGTACTGGCCCGCATCGGACGCTGCACCGCCCTCGACAGCCTGCGCGTCTCCACCGTCGCCTACCCCACCGTCGGCCTCACACCCGACACCACCCTCTGCTTCGGCGACTCCATACGGCTCTCCGCCTCCGGCGGCATCCTCTACCGCTGGACCCCCGACATCGGCCTGTCCTCCAGCACCGTGCCCGACCCCGTCGCCCGACCCGCACAGTCCACCACCTACCGCGTCGCCGTCCGCGACAACCGGGGATGCCCCAAACCCGCCTTCGACACCGTCCGCATCACCATCCTCCCCCGCATACGCGCCTTCGCCGGCAACGATACCTCCATCGTCGCCGGACAACCCCTCCGGCTCAGCGCCTCGGGCGGCGACAGATACCGCTGGACGCCACCCGCCAACCTCGACGACCCCACCTCCGCCAACCCCGTCGCAACCCTGCGCGCCGACACCCGCCTCATCCTCCAGGCCATCCGCGGACCCGGCTGCTACGCCCTCGACACCGTCGACGTACGCGTCTTCCAAACCCCGCCCGACATCTTCGTGCCCACCGCCTTCACCCCCAACGGCGACCGCCTCAACGACCGCCTCACCCCCATCCCCGTCGGCATCGCCAGTTTCGACTTCTTCCGCGTCTACAACCGCTGGGGACAGCTCGTCTTCTCCACCCAACGCAGCCGTGAAGGCTGGGATGGCGTCTTCCGCGGCGTCCCGCAGGGCAACGACACCTTCACCTGGCAGGTGCAGGGACGCGACTACCTCGGCAATACCATCTACCGGAAAGGCACTTCAACCCTCATCAAATGAACCCGGGCCGGCAAGCCCGCCGTCAACCCCACCCCCATGAACCGTACCGTCCTCGTCACCGGCGCCACCTCCGGCTTCGGCAAAGCCATCGCTGAAAGGTTCGCCGCCTCGGGCGACCGCCTCATCCTCACCGGACGCCGCAACGACCGGCTCGACCAACTCGCCGCCTCACTCTCGGACGCTCACGGCACCGCCACCACCACCCTGCCCTTCGACGTGCGCGACCGTCAGGCGGTGACAAATGCCATCGATTCGCTGCCAGCAGGCTGGCGCGAGGTCGACATCCTCGTCAACAACGCCGGCCTGGCACTGGGACGCGACTACTTCGAAGAGGCCAGCATCGACGACTGGGACACGATGCTCGACACCAACGTCAAAGGCGTCATGTACGTCAGCCGGGCGGTGCTGCCCCTCCTCCGGAAACCCGGCGGACACATCGTCAACATCGGCTCCATCGCCGGCAAGGAGGTCTACGAGAAGGGCAACGGCTACTGCGCCTCCAAGCACGCCCTCGACGCGCTCAGCAGATCCATGCGGGCCGACCTGCTCCGGCATGGCATCCGGGTGACGGGCGTCCACCCCGGCGCCGCAGAGACGGAATTCTCGCTCGTCCGGTTCAAGGGCGACGCGCAACAGGCCGCCGCCGTCTATGCCGGCTACCAGGCCCTCTCGGCCGACGACGTCGCCGACGTGGTGCATTACTGCACCGGCACGCCCCCGCATGTGTGCATCAACGACGTCGTCGTCACCTGCACCGCCCAGGCCAACTCCTTCTACCTGCACCGCTAGGCGCACCCGGCCTACTGCTGCGCCAGGCTCACCCGCACCTGAACGCCCGCCCTCGTGTTCACCAACGGCGCCGAACTCGAGATGTACGGGTTCACGCGCTTCTGATCGAAGTACAGCTGCACGTTGATGCGGTTGCTCAGGACGTAGTCGACCGTCGGACGGATGGTCAGGATCCGCTGCCCGCCCGTGGCGAAGGCGTTCGACTGGTCGAGCCGGCTGTTGGAGTTCATGTCGTCGCGGATGCTGACGTCGAGGGTGAAGGTGATGTCGTTGTCCAGCTTCTTCGCCGGCTCCTTCTTCCCGATGCGGATGGTGAAGGGCAGCGGGAAGCCACGCTTCCGCCAGCGGATGCCGAGCGTCGCCTCCGTGGACAGCACCTCGCTGAGCTGGTAGTCCACCAGGCTGAGGCTCAGGTTGCGGCTCTTCTTGTACTCGAAGCGTCCCGTGAACTGCCCAGGGGTGGAGAAGTCGATGCCGATCAGCGGGGCGAACTGCTCCTGGATGGTGACGTTGGGCACGAGGAAGTACGGGACGAAGTTGCCGGACACCGAGTCGATGAATGACGGGAACCCGTAACCGAACTCGTCCTGGAAGAGCAGCGCCGAGTTGAAGCTGTTCATCCCCAGCGTGCTCGTGTAGCCGTGAGTGAGGCTGAAGTTGGTGAAGTAGGCCTCCATCCCCGGGATGCGGCTCAATCCGTTGTAGGTGAGGCGCCAGTTGGGCCGCGGCAGGTAGGCGCGGAAGGGGTTGGAGCGGACATAGCCGCCGGAGCCGTTGCCCAGGAGCCCCACCGCCTTCGGGTCCTTTCCCGTGTAGGCCGCGATGAACGACGGGATCAGCACATCCTGCGCATACCGCCCGTAGCCCTTGTAGTATCCGTCGGCATCCACCGTCTTGCTGTAGGCATTGGCCTGGCCGAGGCGTTCCGACAGGATGAGCCGGTTGCCTTCGAAGGTGCGGAAGGTCTCGCTGACGACGTTCGGGTCGATCTTGCGGAACAGCGTCTGGAACGACACGTAGGTCATCGAGAAGCCGCCGCCCGAGTAAGGACTCAGGTTCGAGAAGCTGCCGGTGCCCAGGGTGTCCTTGAAGAGGGAGGTATAGGTCTTGCTGAGCGTCCGTTCCAGGTTGAGGTCGACCTGCAGGTCGCGCACGGGTTCGAGTTGCGCGTTGAGGCTCAGCCGCTGGTCGTAGGACTGGCGGAACATGTTGTTGAGCATCGGGTCCTTCGTGATGAGTCCGCGCGAGGCCGCCTGTTGCAGCCAGTTGCTGTCGGGCTGCCGGCCCATGACGAAGTCGAGGCCCGGGGCCATGCTGTTGAAGTTGTTGCCGAGCATGCGGGTGCTGTCTGTCCAGCCCGGGACGAAGGTCGTCCCCCCCTCGTTGTAGGTGAGGCCGGCCCGTTTGACGGAGGTCAGCACGCCTAGGATGGCGCGGGCGAAGGGGCCTACCGTGATCTCGCGCTTCTCCCTGGGCTCGCGGATGCGTTTGAGCTTACGGGCGGCACGCCGGGCCTTGCGGGCCGCCTTGCGGCCCTTGCCCACCGTGGTGGTGTCGACGGCCTTCGGGGGCGGGGCTGCCTGGACTGACGGCGGGGGTGGAGCGGCCGCGGCTCCGGGCTCGCTGGCTGCGCGCAGCAGCCTCGACTTCGCATACAGCTGTTGGAAGTTGAATTCCATCGTGGCGCCCTTCTGGTTGCCGTTCTGTATGGCGTTGCCCAGCTCGACGGCCAGTCGAGAGGCGCCGATCCAGCCATAGGTGCTGCGATAGGCGAGGTTGGCCGTCGTCCAGTCGAGGAAGGGGAACAGGTTGGTGGGCAGGTTGTAGGTCAGGTCGAGGCTCTGGTTGTAGAGCGTGTTGCGGCCGCCGCGCAGCACGTTGCGCCAGAGGGAGTCCTTCTTGCCCTTGGAGTCGATCCGGCCGAAGGGCTCGTCGACGCGTGAGTTGTTGGTGGCCTTGAAGTCGACGTTGACGGACTTGGTGAGGTCCCACCGCATGTTGTAGACCCTGTCCATGACGAAGTACTTGTCGTAGGTCTCGGGGATCTTGTAGGGCCCGCCGCCGACGTTGCGGGGGCGGATGGCGCCGAACTGCCGGCGGGCGTCCCAGCGGAAGCCCAGCAGGTTCGGGGTGGGGTTGACGTTGAAGGCCCGGACGAAGTCGAGCAGCTTGGTCTTGGGTTTGAGCACCTTGCGGAAGGGCTCGATGAACTTGGCCTGGCTGACATAGTTGTAGCCGAGGCCGCCGAGCTGCCGGGTGACCTCGTTGAGCTCGATGAGGGGGTTGTGCTGGCGGGTGCTGGTATAGGAGTAGCTGACGTCGAAGTTGGACAGGCTCCAGGGTTTCGCCTTGCCGTCCTGCGGCGGGGCGAGCCGGACGTTGGTGAAGTTGATGGTACGGATGCTGGTGAAGTCGACGGACTCGGAGCGGATCGAGTCGCGCCGGGCGCCGAAGGCGCGGATCTTGTCGCGCAGCAGCACGTCCTTGTCGTAAGGGTCGAACTGCGGCGTGCTGGAGACGCGGGAGAAGTTGGCGAAGAAGGGGATCTGGAGCCCGATCTGCTTGGGCAGGAGCTTGCCGAGCTGCAGGTTGGCGGAGGCGTCGAACTGGGTGAAATCGTCGCGGAAGCGTTCCATCACGCGCTGTTCGAGCTGGCCGAAGCCGCGGGTATGGACATTGCCCGAGAGGGAGACCGTGCCGAGGTCGGAGAGCTGCATGTTGACCTGGCCGACGCCGGCCCAGCCGCCCGACTGGTCGATCTCGGAGAGGCGGAGTTCGTTGATCCACACTTCGGCGCAGACGGCGCGGCCGCCGCCGGGGTCGCGGGGATTCTCGACACCCACCAGGATGCCGCGGACCTCGCCGAGGTTGGGGTTGCCGACGATGGCATAGACCTTCTCGCCCACCCGCTTGCGGTAGATGGTGTTGGGGTTGTTGGTGTTGATGTTGCGCTCTGTCTTGAGCTGGATGAGGTCCGTCAGGGAGATGTCGAGGCTGTTGACGTCGGGCCAGATGTCCTTGGGGTCGAAGCTGCCGAAGGGGGTGAGCTTCAGGGGGTATCTGACCTCGTAGAAGTTGTTGATGAAGTCGTTGCCGATGCGGACGACGGCCCATATCTCCTTCTCGCGGAGGGGGGCCTGACCCTTGAGGCTTTCGGCATGGATGAACATGGAGAGGCGGCGGTACTGGCGGATGTCGAGGTTGAGGTTGCGGAAGACGCCGCGCGTGTCGCCCTCCTGGAGGTTGCAGACCGACATGCTGAGGGCCTGTTCGTTCTGGAGGATGTTGATGCCGCCGTTGCTGAGGGCCTGGACGCGTTCGATGCCCGGCGGGATGCGGTAAGGGATGGGGTCGCGCTTGTCGTTCTCCTCGATGTTGACGGCGGTGACGTTGAAGGAGGTGGGTCCGGCGAGGTCGACCGGGCGGTATTGCCCGCTGGTGTCGAAGTCGTAGGTGAACCGCCGCCAGTTGTTGCGCACCAGTTCGAGTTTCGCGAACCGGAGCACGGCCGAGTCCTCGAAATCGGTCATGAACATCCGGATGAAGCGGACCGACTTGAAGTCGGGGATCTGACCCACCTTCCGGTCGTATTTGGCGACGGGGATGCGGAACTGGTACCAGAGCTGGTCCTGACGGCTGCCGTCGGCGAGCTGGACGTTGACGACCTTGCGGTCGGTGATGAAGTTCTGCCCCACCTGCATCCCGGGCTGGCCGCTGGGCCGGATGTCGACGCGGTACTGGAAGTATTCCTCGGCCTCGTTGAGGGTGTTGTCGCGGTTGAGGTCTTCGCCGTCGGGGTACATGGTGAAGGCCGAGGCGAAGCTGGAGCCGGCGGTGGCCACCGGAGAGTTGCCTTCGGGGTTGTTGAACTGCTTGTAGCGGCCGAGGATGCCGGTGGAGAGCTTGTCGTAGTACCCGTCGCGGTAGTAGCGGAAGTTGTCGGACGACGGGTCGAAGCGGAGGTCGGTATAGGCCTTGGAGCCCGCGCCGTAGGTGTTGCGGACATCGCTCAGGAAGGCATCGCGGATGCGCTGTTCGGTGGTGTCGGTCATGCCGTCGAAGCCGACGTCCTGATAGGGCCTGTCGGCGGGGTCGTTGCTGAAGGCCTGTGTGACCTGGATGGGGTTGAGGGGGGAGACGCCCCAGTTGGAGCGGGTGGTGGCGGAGGGGATGCTGGGCGTGGCCAGCCCGTTCTCGTAGAAGCGGCGCGAGTCCTTGAGCACATCCTCGGAGATGTTGCCGAGGTTGAAGTAGAGCGCCCCTCCGGCGGGGTTGGTGGACTTGATGAAGGGGTCGAGCATCCAGAACTCGATGAATTCGATGTTGGCCGTCTCGAAGTCGGTCTGGTCGATGGCGCGCATGATGCCGCCCCATCGGCGGCGGGGCTCCAGGAGGCGGCCGCTGGCGTCCATGCTGCGGGTGTCGTAGTTGTAGGGGCCGCGTTCCCGGGGGTAGTAGGCCAGGTCGAAGGTGACCAGCTGGTTCTGTCCGAAGTCGGGCGTCCGCTGCGGGAAGATCTCCTGCTGGGACACGCTGCGGACCCTCGGGTCGGACAGTTCGGCGATATTGCCGCGGACGGGGTTGTTGGGGTTGTTCTTTTCCTGGAGGATGGGTTCGATGTTATACCACGCGAGTTTGGCGCGGTTTCGGCCGTAGGCCAGATCGTCGAAGAGGCCGGCCTCGGGGAAGAGGACGTTGCCATTGCGGTCGGTGGCCTCTTTCGGGGTGGAGGCCAGGGTCCAGCTGACGATCGGGAAGCGCAGGTCTATGCTGGCGCGGGTACCCTCGAAGTCGTCGACATAGATCAGTCCCGCCGCCCCCTTCCCGATCTGCGGCGCATGGCCGGGGATCATGCGCGCGGCCTCTGCCATGGCCGAGACGGTGGAGGCCCCGGAGGGCTTGTAGTTGGGTAGGTAGCCGAGCCATTTGTTGAGGCGGGGCAGCTCGTTGTTGTAGTTGAGGTCGAAGCCGAGCATCGTGTTGCGGATGGGGTCGGAACCGATCTCCATCTTGGTGAAGAAAGGACGCTCCCCGAGCCGCACCGCCGTGCCCCCGATGGAGAAGTTGCGGTTGAGGATATAGTCCCACCGCATGCCCATGTAGGTCCGCTGCTGGATGCCGAAGGTGGCGTTGTTCTCGAACTGGACGTTGACGGGGACGCCCGACTTGCTGATGGCGTCGTTGATGATGCGGACGGTGCCCGAGACGTAGTCGACGGTGTAGTCGACGTTCTCCGTCAGGGTACGCCCGCCGGCGGTGACGGATACCGAGCCGGGTGGCACGTTGAAGGCGTTGAGGGATATCTCGCCGCCCGAGCCTGACGACTTGGACTGCCCCTTCATCACGAAGCGGTTGAGGTTGGCGAAGGTCGATGCGATGGCGCGGATGGTGTCGTAGAGGGGGTAGAAGAGGTACTTCTCGCGCAGGGCGGGGTTGGTGGCGAAGGCCGGCTCCAGGTCGCGTCCGAAGGGTTCCAGGACGGGGAAGATGACGCGGCTGAGGGCCGAGTTGACGGTGTAACCCTCCACGAAGTCGAACACGCCGTCGGGCTGCGGGTCGTTCTGGTTGTTCAGCCGGTCGAGGTTGAGCAGCGTCAGCAGGGGTACCCCTGCCTGGTCGCCCTCGGGGAGGTAGCGTTTTTCGCCGCCGCCCGGCTCCTGGTAGAGGACGTTGAACTGGAAGTCCTGGCGCTCCAGCTGCCCGTAGCCGACGGAGTATACGTTCTTCATCATCAGGTCCCAGATGGGAAGGGCGGTCCGCTGGGAGGTCGCCTTCAGCAGTTTCAGGAAGAGGACCTTCTGGACGCCCGAGGCCGAGTCCACCGGGACGTCCTGCGAGAATTCACCCACCTGGAAGACCCTGCCGTTGACCGTGTACTGGAAGGCCACGGCGAGCACTTCGTCGGGCTGGAGGGAGATGTTGAGCGAGATGAAGCCGAGCTGGCGGTTGAAGGCGTACTGGGTGCTGTCGAGCTTGCGGGCGAAGGTCTTCTCATAGTCCTGTACCGGCTGCAGGCCCAGGCTGTTGAGGTAGTTGCCGATGAGGGCGGGATTGCGGCTCGACGGGTTGGCGGCCAGTTTGCGGTAGAGGTCGTTGGCGGCGTTCGACGGATAGGCGCTGCCGGTGGACGGCACGACGACGGGCGGCTGACGGAAGGGCTTCTGCTCGCCGAGGTCCATCAAGCCCACCACGTCGCGCGTGTTGGTCGTGGCCCCGGTACGGTTGGTGACCCAGACGTCCAGGCGCAGCAGCTGCACCTGCGTGTTGATGATGGGCAGGTTCCGCATGGCCTTGTTGTAGTTGTCGCGGAAGTACTGCGCGAGCAGGAAATGCCGGTTCTCCTCGTACTCGTCGGCCTTGACGAGGAAGGGCTGGCTGCTGGATCCGCCCTGCATGGCCATCGACTGGCGCTGCGAGCGCTGGTTGGCGAGGATCGTCGTCAGCCAGAGCCGGCCGAGCTGCATCTGCGTCTTGATGCCGAAGAGCTGCTGCGCCCCGGGGATCAGCGTGCCCTTGGAGGCGAAGGACGTGTTGCCGACCTCGATCTTCCGGAAGATGTCCTCCCCGCTGCCCGTGTAGTCCAGCTTGAGCTGGTTCTCGAAGTCGAAGGTCGAGAGCGTGTTGTAGCTGATGGGCATCTTCAGCTTGTCGCCGATGTTGCCCATGACGTTGAGGTTGGCGGCCATGTCGAAGTCAAGGCCTCCGTTGCGGCGCGCGCGCTCGGGGAGCGTCGGATTCTTGATGTTCTGCCCCTGGTAGCCGGCCGTGAGGTTGACCTCGCCCTGGGGTTTGATGTCGATCTTGCCGTTGCCGAAGAGGCGGTTGAAGAGCCCCTCCCCCATGGTCAGCCGCGGCTTCTGGTTGTGGCGGTTCAGCAGCCCCAGGGTGGCCGCCCGGTCGCGGAAATAGTCGGCCTCGTCCCGGGCGGAACGCCAGCGGAGGTACTCTGCAAAGGTCATGACCGTCGGCGTCCGGTACAGGCGGGAGCCCACCTTCTCGTAGATCCGGTAGGTGCGCGTCAGCGGGTCGTAGGCGACAGAGTCGCGGATGATGGCGGGGTCGCGCAGGTCGAAGCCGCGGCGGGCACTGTCGGTGGCCCGGCCCGTGCGGCGATCGGCGATCGGATAACGCAGGGTGTCCGTCAACGGCAGGGTGTCCCGGGACATCCCCCCGTACCCCTCAGGCGGGCACCCGACCGCATGGGGGGCCGGCACGGGGTCAACCGCCCACGCATGGGTATGCGCGAACAGCAAAGCGAGCCACAGGATGACCGGAAGCCTTATCAACGTATGTGCACCTTCTGGGATGGGGTAGAGGTCCGGTCAAATAAGCTGCAGCGTTTTTTTGATGATGGTTTCGAGATTCCGCTCGCCGGGCATCGAGGCCATCGCCTTGCGGACGGCCGCCTCGGCAGTGGCCCGCGGGATGCCCAGGGCCACCAGGGCCTGGAGGGAATCCTGCTCTGCCGTGTCCACACCGGCGGCCGGCTGGCCGGTGCCCTCAACCCGCTGGACCTTGTCCTTCAACTCGAGGACGATCCGCTCCGCCGTCTTCCGGCCGATGCCCTTCACCCGTTCCAAGGCCCGGCTGTCACCCCGGACGATGGCCTGCGACACCTCGTCGGGCCGCATCGCCGAGAGCATCATCCGCGCCGTGGACGCCCCGACACCGCTGATGCCGATCAACTGCTGGAACATGGCCTTCTCGGCCGCATCGAAAAAGCCGTACAAGGTCTGTCCGTCCTCGCGGAACTGCTGGTGGACCAGCAGCCTGACGGCCTCCAGCGACTCGATCCGCGCCCAGGTGTTCAGACTGATCTGCACCTCGTACCCGACACCATGCACCTCCACATGTACCAGCGAGGGCGTCCGGTACGTCAGCAATCCGTTCAGATAGGCGATCATTCCATTCAAAAATAGTGCCTTTCGGCCAATACCGTACCCCCACAAGGGTCAGGGACCCGTCAATTTGCAAGGTTTCGATATTTTCGCAGCCTCACTGACCCATCCCCAACCATGCGCACCAAGATCACGGCGGCCATCACCGCCATCGGGGCCTACGTACCCGAAGACCGCCTCACCAACGCCGACCTCGAGAAGATGGTCGACACCAACGACGAATGGATCAAGTCCCGCACCGGCGTCTCCGAACGCCGGATCCTCCGGGAACCCGGAAAGGCCACCTCCGACCTCGTCGTACCCGCCGTACAGCGCCTATGCGAGAAACGGGGCATCGCGCCGGACGAGATCGACTGCCTCATCGTCGCCACCGTCACGCCCGACATGCTCTTCCCCTCCACCGCCAACCTGGCCTGCGCAAAACTCGGCGCCCGCAACGCCTGGAGTTTCGACATCCTCGCCGCCTGCTCCGGATTCGTCTACGCCCTCACCACCGGCGCGGCACTCGTCGAAAGCGGCCGCTACCGCCGCGTCGTCGTCGTAGGCGCCGACAAGATGAGCTCCATCGTCGACTACAGCGACCGGACCACCTGCATCCTCTTCGGCGACGGCGCCGGCGCCGTCCTCCTCGAACCCAACATCGAAGGTTACGGCGTCCTCGACAGCATCCTCAAGAGCGACGGGACCGGCGCCAAACACCTCCACATGAAGGCCGGCGGCTCCCTCCGGCCCCCCAGCATCGAAACGGTCACCAACAAGGAACACTACATCTACCAGGAAGGACAGGCCGTCTTCAAATTCGCCGTCACCGGCATGGCCGACGTGGCCTACGAACTCATGCAACGCAACAACCTCGAAGCGGACGATGTCGCCTGGCTCGTGCCCCACCAGGCCAACAAACGCATCATCGACGCCACCGCCAACCGCATGAGACTCTCGCCCGACAAGGTCATGCTCAACATCGAACGCTACGGGAACACCACCGCGGCCACCATCCCCCTCTGCCTCTGGGACTACCGCAAACAACTCGACAAGGGCGACAACATCGTCCTCGCCGCCTTCGGCGGCGGCTTCACCTGGGGCGCCACCTGGGTCAAATGGGCCTATTGAACCACCCCACCCTCCAAGGGTGGATACACCCTCCAAGGGTGGGGGTGCTCTCCATGGGTGGGGGCACCCTCCAAGGGTGGGGGGACCCTCCAAGGGTGGGGGTACTCTCCAAGGGTGGCAAGGGGTAACAAAACATCTTCACGTAACGTAATAGGACATCCATGGCATCCCCAGACTTCCCCTTCCAGGGCTTCAGCTCGCTCGCCATCCATGCCGGGCATGCGGAAGACCCCACGCATTCCCACCTCACGCCCATCTATGCCAACTCGACCTTCGTCTTCGACGACGCTGCGCAGGGCATGCGACGCTTCAGCGGCCAGGAACCGGGGTACATCTACACCCGCTGGGGCAATCCCAACATGACCGAAGCGGAACGCAAGATCGCCGCCATGGAGACCTTCGGCATCACCGACGCCTCCGGCAGTGCCCTGGCCGTGGAAGCCATCCTCCACGCCTCCGGCATGGCCGCCATCTCCACCCTCCTGCTCGCCAACCTGTCCAAGGGCGACAGGGTCCTCTCCCATTACTCCCTCTACGGCGGCACCCAGGACTACATGAACCGCATCCTGCCCACCCTGGGCATGGAAGCCGTCATCGAAGACCTGCGAGACCCGCAGAAAGCCGAAGACGCCCTCGCCCGCGACCCCTCCATCCGGATGGTCTATCTGGAAACCCCCGCCAACCCGACCATCCAGTGTGTCGACATCGAAGCGCTGGCTTCCATCGCCCACCGGCACGGTCGCATCGTCGCCTGCGACAACACCTTCGCCACGCCCTACCTGCAACAACCCTTCCGCCACGGGGCCGACTTCGTCGTCCATTCGACCACCAAATTCCTCAACGGGCACGGCAACATCATCGGCGGCATCCTCCTCGGGCGCGACATCGCGTTCATGCGCACCACCGCCACCAAGACGCACCGGCTGCTGGGCGGCAACAGCAACGCCTTCGAATCGTGGCTGCTCGTCAACGGCATGAAGACGCTCGAACTCCGCATGGAACGCCACTGCCACAACGCCATGGAAGTGGCGGGCTGGCTCGACGGACACCCCGCCGTTGCCAAGGTCAACTACAACGGCCTCCCCGACCACCCCGACCACGCCGTCGCCCTCCGACAGATGCGACACCCCGGCGCCATGCTGAGCTTCGAGATGAAGGAAGGCCTGCAGGCCGGCATCCGGGTGATGGACCGCCTCCGCCTCTGCACCCGCACCGTCTCCCTCGGCACCTGCGACACCCTCCTCTGCCACCCCGCCTCCATGACCCATGCAGGGGTACCACGCGAAGACAGGCTCCGCTACGGCATCACCGACGGACTCATCCGCATGAGCGTGGGGATGGAAAACATCACCGACATCCTCGCCGACCTCGACCAAGCCCTGGCAGACGCCTGAACCGACTGTCCCGCCCCGACCGCCGCCGGGCCCGGACGGCCCCCGAAGGAAGACCCATGTCGCCCACCCTCATCCTCATCCTGCGCATCGCCGTCCTGCTGCTCGTCGGACACCAGCTGTGGTCCATCCTGGCGAGGGCCCGCAGGCAAGGACACCTCCTGCCCCGCAACGCCCGTCAATGGCGCATGCTGGGTGGCGATGCCATCACCCTGCTCATCGCCGGCTACGCCCTCCTGACGCTGCAACGCAACTACCAGGAGCCGATGGACCGCATGGCGGCGATCAGCCCCGAGGCCATCCGGTCGGTCCGGTTCCTGGACGCCCGCACCGGCCACAGCCGCAGCCTATCCGAATGGAAGGGCCGATGGGTGATCCTCAACATCTGGGCCACCTGGTGCCCGCCCTGCCGCCGTGAAATGCCCGAACTCGACCGGGTACAGGCCGATGCCGGCCCCGCCGGCACAGCCGTCATCGCCCTCTCAGACGAAGACCCCGCCATCGTCCGCACCTACCTGCAGGAACACCCCATGCAACTCGCCATCGGCACCCTCACCGAGATGCCCGGCGACCTCGCCGCCATCGGCACCCGGCCCGTCTCGATGCTGATCTCGCCCGACGGCAGGGTCGTCGAACGCGTCGTGGGGGCCAGGGGATACGGCTTCTTCACCTCCTGGGCCGCAAAAGGCCATGGAAACCCGAAATGAACACCGATGAATGTCAGGATCCGAAGGGCCGAACGCTCCGACTGCCCGCGACTGCTCGAACTGGTCCGCGAACTCGCCGTCTATGAACAGGCGCCCGATGCGGTCACCGTCGACCCCGCACACTTCGAAGAGAGCGGCTTCGGCCAGCAACCCGTCTGGTGGGCCTTCGTGGCCACCCTCGACGACCCCGGCACATCGTCCGGCGAACATATCGTCGCCTTCGCCCTCTATTACGTCCGCTACAGCACCTGGAAGGGACAGGCCATGTACCTCGAAGACATCATCGTCACCGAAGAGATGCGCGGCCACGGCATCGGCGCCATGCTCTTCGACAGGCTGAAGGCGGAGGCGAAGGAAAGGGGATGGACGCGCATCACCTGGCAGGTGCTCGAATGGAACGAGCCCGCCCTCCGCTTCTACCGACGGATGGGCGCTTCGCTGGACCCGGAATGGGTGAATGGATCGCTCGAACGCTGAGGCGGACTATTCCACGCCGGCCACCACGGCGCCCTTGTGGATCTTGCCGATCAACCCCTGCAAGACCTTGCCCGGACCCACCTCCGTGAACCGAAGGGCCCCGTCCTCGACCATCGCCCGGATCGTCTGCGTCCAACGCACAGGCCCCGTGAGCTGGTCCACCAGGTTCTGCTTGATCTCGTCGGGGTCGGTCACCCCACGGGCCACGACGTTCTGATAGACGGGGCAGATGCCCCGGCGGAAGGTGGTCCCCCTGATGGCCGCCGCCAACTCTTCGCGGGCCGGTGCCATGAGCGGCGAATGGAAGGCGCCCCCCACCGGCAGTACCAGGGCCCGCCGGGCCCCCGCCTCCTTGAGGCGGACACAGGCGGTCTCGATGCCCGGCACCGTTCCGCTGATCACGAGCTGGCCCGGACAGTTATAGTTGGCCGGAACGACCACTTCCCCCGTCTCCTCTTGCACGGCGGCACAGAGCTCCTCGACCTTCGCATCCTCGAGGCCGAGGACGGCCGCCATCGTGGAGGGTATGCTCGCACAGGCACGCTGCATCGCCTCCGCGCGGACACTGACCAGACGCAGCGCATCCTTGAAGGATAGGGTCGCGTTCACCGAAAGGGCGCTGAACTCGCCCAGCGAATGCCCGGCCACCATGTGGGGCGACGGATGCTCGATGCTCTTGAAGGCGATCACGGAATGCAGGAAGATCGCCGGCTGCGTCACATTCGTCCGCCGCAGGTCCTCCTCCGTGCCGCCGAACATCACATCCGAGATGCGGAAGCCCAGGATCTCGTTGGCCTGGTCGAAGATGCGCTTGGCGAAGGCGTTGTTATCATAGTGCTGCTTCCCCATGCCCGGGTATTGGGAACCCTGGCCCGGAAAGACATAGGCTTGTATCATAGTCCGGATTATGCCTGCAAAACTACGGAATCGGAGGCATGACCGGAAGAGCCGCCCTGCCTCGCAACGGAACACGGACGCACCCCGCCGGGACCGACAGGCGGCCCGCCAGGACTCAGTGCAGCTTCGAGCCGATCAGCCGGATGAACTCGCTGCGAGACTCGTTGCGCTCGAACTCGCCCCAGAAGGCCGAAGTGGTCGTCACGGAATTCTGCTTCTGCACCCCGCGCATCATCATGCACAGGTGAGAGGCCTCGATGACGACCGCCACACCGATCGGGTCCAGGGTCTCGCGGATCACATTCAGGATCTGCGAGGTCAGCCGCTCCTGCACCTGCAGCCGCCGGCTGTAGACGTCCACCACCCGGGCGAGCTTGCTGAGCCCCGTGATCCAGCCGTTGGGGATGTAGGCGATGTGCGCCTTGCCGAAGAAGGGCAGCATGTGGTGCTCGCACATGCTGTACAATTCGATGTCCTTCACGATCACCATCTCGCTCACGTCCTCGTGGAACTTCGCCGAGTTGAGGATGGCCTTGGCATCCATGTGATAGCCCTGCGTGAGATACTGCATGGCCTTGGCGACGCGCTCGGGCGTTTTCAGCAGACCCTCCCGCTGCGCATCCTCGCCGAGGAGCTCCAGGGATTCCCGGTAATTGTCGGTGAGGCGGGAAGTCACCTTGTCCTCGTACAGCTCTACCCTGTTGTATGCCATTGGTCTGCGGTTGTGGATATGTCGTTGGTGCGGGTGAAGGGTCTAGGCGGGATACTCGACCGAGTTGCGCGGCGTCTCGAAGAGTACCACCTGCAGGGCCAGGTCCGCCGGCAGGAGTGGCCTGAGGATGTCGTGGATGACGATGGCGATGTTCTCGGCCGTCGGGTTCAGCTGACGGAACTCCGCCATGTCGATGTTCAGGTTCCGATGGTCGAAGCGGTCCGTCACCTGCGCGCGGATGATGTCGGACAGCACCTTCATGTCGATCACATAGCCCGTCTCGGGGTCGGGCTCGCCGGTGACCCGCACGATGAGCTCGTAATTGTGCCCGTGATAGTTGGGGAGGCTGCACTTGCCGAAGACCTCGCGGTTCCGGTCGTCGTCCCAAGCCGGGTTGTACAGCCGGTGCGCGGCGTTGAAATGCTCCCTTCTGCTGACCGTTACCTTCCTTCCCATGGTTGCGTTTCTCGGTGTGGACCCGGACCCTCAGTAACATTCCGGGTCCCAGGCCGTCACAACAAGACGGAAGGGGTTTGGTTCAATCTTTCAGGCGATCACTCCCCGAAATATTCAACATGGATGCGGGGTGTCTCCACCAGCTTGAGGCGGTGCAGCCGCACACCCGCGGGCAGGTGCGGCGCAAGCTCGCGCCAGATGGCGACGACGAGGTTCTCGATGGAGCAGATGCGGTCCCGCATGAAGTCGACGTCGAGGTTGAGGTTCTGGTGGTCCAGCCGGTCGACCACCCGCTCATTGACCAGGCGGCTCAGCCGTTTGGCGTCGAAGACGAAGCCCGTCTCGGGATCGGGAATCCCCTTGACGGTGACGTGCAACTCGAAGTTGTGCCCGTGCCAGTTCTCATTGGCGCAGCGACCGTACACCTCTTCGTTGCGCGCCTTGGTCCAGGCCGGGTTGTACAGCTTGTGGGCGGCGTTGAAATGCTCGATGCGGGTGAGGTAGACCATGGTCGGGGCGCACGTGTCCGGCGAAGCGCGAAAATACGAACTGACACAGGAAATGAAAACCCGGCCGGCACGACGACGCCCGCGGAAATGCACGAACTTAGCCCCATGAGGATCGCCATCGCAGCGGCCACGGCACGGGAGATGGATGCCATCCGGCAGCCGACCCCGCCCGGATCGGCGGGGCAAGGACCCCTGCGGCTGTCCTATTGGACGACGGGCGTCGGACTGCTGCACGCCACCCATGCCCTGACCGCGCGCATCCGCGCCGAACGCCCCGGGCTCGTCCTCCAGGTGGGCATCGGCGGTGCCTTCGACACAGTCCGGCATCCGGTCGGCTCGGCAGCCTGCCTGGCGCGCGACGGCGTGGCCGACCTCGGCGTCAGGGAAGCCGATGGGTGGCGGGATGTCTTCGAGATGGGACTGACCGACCCCGACACCCATCCCTACCGGGGCGGATGGCTCGTCAATCCGCACGACCGACTGCTGACGCGCTCCGGCCTAGCCGCAGCCACCGGGGTGACCGTCAACCGGGTCAGCACCGATCGGGACTGGATCGGCGACCTCGAGCGGCGCCTGCGGCCGGACATCGAGTCGATGGAAGGCGCCGCCCTCCACTACGTCTGCCTGATGGAATCGGTCCCCTTCCTGCAGATCAGGGGCGTCTCCAACCGCGTCGGCGAACGCGACAAATCGGCCTGGCAGATCGCAGCGGCCCTCGACAGCGCAGCCGCAGCGCTGCACCGCCTGCTTGCCATCCTCCCCGAAAACGGTCATGCATGACACTCTCCCTCTGCTTCTCGCCCTGCCCCAACGACACCTTCATCTTCGATGCCATGGTCCACGGCAGGGTCGATACCGAAGGCCTGCAGTTCGATGTCACCCTGGCCGACGTCGAGACCCTCAACCGGATGGTGCTGGCGGGCGGGCCGGACATCTCCAAGATCAGCTACGGACTGCTGCCGCGGGTCGTCGCGGAATACCGTGTCCTCGAGGCGGGTGGCGCCCTCGGTCGGGGCGTAGGGCCCCTGCTGGTGGCCCGCCGTGAACCGCTCCCCGAGGACGACGGGCTCGAAGGGCTCACCATCGCCCTCCCCGGCCGACACACCACCGCCCACATGCTGTTCTCCCTCGCCTATCCCAGGGCGCAACGCAAGGTCTTCCTGCCGTTCCACGAGATCGAAGGCGCCGTCCTCGGCGGCATCGCCGACGCCGGCGTGATCATCCACGAGAACCGCTTCACCTATGCCGCCAAGGGACTCGTCCGCTGGGCCGACCTCGGGGAACACTGGGAGGCCGAGACGGGACAGCCGATCCCGCTGGGCGGCATCGTGATGCGCCGCGACAGGCCGGTGGAACTGATGCGCAAGACGGACCGGGTGATCCGACGAAGCCTCGAATATGCCTTCGAAAAGTATCCTGAACTGCCCGGATACGTGCGGCAGCATGCGCAGGAGATGGACGAGTCGGTCATGCGGCAACACATCGAACTCTATGTCAACCGCTACAGCCTCTCGCTGGGGCCTGCGGGACGTGCCGCCGTCTGGCGGCTGCTGGAGGTCGGCAGTTCACTGCACCCCCAACCCCTGGGCGGCGCCTTCGAGGTCTTTCTGTGAGGACCTGCCGTCAGGCAGCCCCCATGCCGGACAGGGCCTTTCCGTAGACCTCCAGACAACGCGCGCGCGCCGCCTCATGCACGACGACGGGCCTCGGATAGGATGGCTGCAGGCAATCGGGCACCCACTTGCGGATGTATTCGCCGGCAGCGTCGAACTTCTTGGTTTGGAGTGCGGGGTTGAAGACCCGGAAATAGGGTGCCGCATCACAGCCGCTGCCCGCCGCCCACTGCCAGCCGCCGTTGTTGGCGGCCAGGTCGAAGTCGAGGAGTCTGCGGGCGAACCAGGCCTCGCCCCATCGCCAATCCACCAGCAGGTGTTTGCTCAGGAAGCTGGCCGTGACCATGCGCACCCGGTTGTGCATATAGCCGGTTGCGGCCAGTTCACGCATGCCGGCGTCCACGAGCGGATAGCCGGTCGTGCCCGCACACCAGCGGGCGAAGCCCTCCTCGTCGTTCCGCCAGGGGATGCGGTCGTAGGCGGGCTTGAAGGCGCGGCCCTGTCCGACCTGGGGAAAATGCCAGAGGATCATGTGGTAGAAGTCGCGCCAGATGAGTTCGTTGAGAAAGGTCTCGTCGAGGTGTCGGGCGCGCAGGGCGACCTCTCGTATGCTCACCGTCCCGAAGCGGAGGTGTACGCCGAGGCGGGAAGTGCCCTGCCGGGCGGGGTGATCGCGCCGCTCGGCGTAGTGCGACAAGACACTGTCGCCCACTTCGCGGGGTGGGAAGCCGAGGTGGGATGCCCTGAAGCCGAGTTCCTCCAGGATGGGCGGGGGCTGGGGCGTATGGCGGTGGAAGGATGCCATGTGGCGTTCCGAAGGGTGCTGCGCGATACACTGCATGGCCATGACGGCCTTCCATTTCCGGCTGTAGGGGGTGAAGACGGTATAGGGCAGACCGTCGTCCTTGACGACTTCCGACTTTTCGAAGACAACGACGTCCTTCGTGGTGACGAGTCCGACGCCCTGCTCTCGGAGAAGCCCTGCCACTTCTGCATCGCGCCGGATGGCATAGGGCTCGTAGTCGTGATTGGTGAATACCGTGCCGATGTCGTATTCGTGGAGGAGCGATTGGAACACGTCGACGGGTCGGCCCTGTCGCACGTCGAGGCCGGCGCCGATGGCGGTGAGGGCCCGATGGATGTCATGCAGGGCCTGATGGATGAAGGTGATGCGGGCGTCGTCGGGGTCTTCGAGCCGGTCGAGGATGTTCCGATCGAAGATGAAGACGGGCAGGACGGGGCGGTCGGACCGCAGGGCCTGCAGGAGTCCTGCGTTGTCGTGCAGCCGCAGGTCGCGTCGGAACCAGAAGATGTTGACGAGGGGTCGCAGGGCGGTCATGCCCGTGCAAACAACGGGGAGGGGCGAAGGTTGTCGCCGCGGGTCACTTGCTGCTGATGATGCCGGCCTTTACGGCATACATGACGAGCCCGGCAACGGACTTTGCGCCGGTCTTGACCTTGAGTCGGTCTCGGATGGCTTCGACGGTACGGGGGCTGAGGTCGACCAGGTCGGCGATCTCCTTGGTGCTTTTCTCTTCGCACATCATCCGGAGGATGGTGATCTCCTTTTCGTTGAGTTTGGCTTCCTCGGGTGTGGCGACGGGCCTTGCCGTCTTTCCGCGGAGGACGTCTATGAGGGCCTTGTTGGTGAGGTGGTTGATGTAGTATTCCTTTTCGAAGACCGTTTTGACGGCTTCGTAGATGACTTCCGAGTCGGAGTTCTTGGTCAGGTATCCGTTGGCGCCCAGTTCCAGGAGTCTGGAGATCATGGAGTGGTCGTTGTGCATGGTGAGCATGACCACTTTGATCTCGGGATAGAGGCGTTTGATCTCGGGGAGGGTGGTCATGCCGTCCATGATCGGCATCTGGATGTCGAGGAGGATGACATCCGGGTTGACGTGTTTGAGCAGGTTGAGGAGTTGCATGCCGTTATCCGCCTCAGCCACGATGCGGATATCGCGGTGCATGGAGAGGGCGGTCTTGACTCCTGCCCGGAAGAGGATGTGGTCGTCGGCGATGGCTACCCGGATCTGCTCCGATGACATGTCGCTGCCCGGCATGGAGTTCATAACAAATTGTTTTACAAGGATATTGGAGAAATGCGCTGTGCAAGATTACGCAAAAGGGCAGAAAAGAGATATCGTAAAAGTGCCCGATTATGGAAGGATGGGATGTGGTTTTTACGATGGGGGGAGGGGGGGCAAACAAATACGTAGCACGTTAGTTGGCGTTTTTTTCTACTTGAAAAATGTTTTTTTCACATTTCCGCCCTATTCAACACTTGTAACTTCATGCCTAACCAAATTCATTCAATAATTTATGGAATCCCAATGGATATACACTATATCATACTTGCTAAACTTTGTTCAACTAGTCCTTTGCGCCCACATTTTAAGTCAATCTATTGTTTATCGAAAAAAACTACGGCCATACCTGATCTTTTCAATCCTTACACTCCTTTCTTTTTTACAGAATATCGCATTAAGCCTCCTATTCCCGATTGAAAGAAAAATCCTAAATACCAATACAACAATTATTTCTCTTTGGAAACTAGACTACTTCACGACAAACAAAATCATCATACACATTTATTCATTAGTAGAATTTTTTGGATTGTCATTTTTCCTGCTAAATCAGATCAAGACAAAAAAAAGAATTATTGAAATATCTAGTCGATTTGCAATTCCTATAATTTCTGGAATAATCATTTTAGACATTATCAATCCTAGGTATAGATTTGTAAAAATTTTGATTGAACCGCTATTTCTGATATTCCTATCAGCTATTTCTATTGTCGAAATCGTGTATGGAAACAATGATTTAATCCGACTCAAGGAAACAAACTTTACTCTTATATCGAGTGTGCTGTTTCTCTACAGTTCAAACCTACCCAACTCGTTGATTTTAAACTCAATCAATGGCACACATGGGGAAATATCACTGTACTACAGCCTAACGAATGTATCGATCTATATTATTTTTTACTCGCTGATTGCAAATGCTTTTAAATGGAAAATTCAAGCGAAATCGTAATCCAAATAGCACTTTTGAGCACAATCCTCATCTTTTGTTTTATAGCACTTTTATTTTATATAATGATAAAACATAAGCACAATTCATTATTAAACGAAAATCAGATTATTCGCCTAAAGCATCAGTTCGAAAAAGATATTCTTTCTGCTCAACTTGAAATGCAGGAAGAGACGATGATTAGAATCTCGAGAGAAATCCATGACAATATTAGCCTAGGATTGACTTTATCGAAACTATACTTGAATTCCTCACTAGACATTCCAAATGAGAAAATCAAAAAAAACATAGATTCTAGTATCGATTTAATAAGCAAATCACTTGTTGACCTAAACGATCTTTCCAAATCGATTAATGGCGAAACAATTAAGAAAATAGGATTAATTCATTCAATAGAATTAGATATCGAATACTTGAAAAGAATAAACCTATTTAAAATTGACTTTCAAATTGAGGGCCATGCACTCTATTTGGATTGGACTAAAGAGCTTATGATTTTTAGAATAATCCAAGAGTCATTTAGAAACATTATAAAACACTCCCTTTGTAGTACAATTTTATTAAAGCTCACATTCTCTGAAAAAGAATTAATCGTTGAAATTAAAGACGATGGAATTGGTTTTGATTTTGGCAATGATAATTTTTTGAATTCCGAAAGACGTTCATCAGGGTTAGCGAATATGCATAATAGATCTTTGTTGATTAATGCAAAATTGAACGTTTATTCCGAGAAGAATACGGGAACAAAAATAATTCTCACTACCCCTTATCAATAAATCATGAATCAAAATAATCTAATTAAGGTTTGCTTAGTGGATGATCATATATTGCTAAGAAATGCCCTTGCTGCACTGATAGATAATTCAGACACTTGTCAGGTAATACTACAGGTATCTAATGGCAAAGAACTGTGCGATCAAATTTGCGAAAGTACTATGCCAGATGTTGTGTTACTCGATATGAATATGCCAGTGATGGATGGCTATAGTACTGCAACTTGGTTACGAGATAATTATCCTAAAGTAAAGATATTGATGCTTACAATGTATGATTCAGAAATTGCCCTAATCCGATTACTTCAGGTTGGAGTAATGGGATTCATGAAAAAGGATGTACATCCCCATGAAATGATTAATGCAATTCAACTCGTTGTAAGTCAAGGATTTTACTACTCTGCAAATACAAGTAGCAAACTTGCAAGTTTATTTAGAGATGTGTCAGATAAGAGTTCATTGATTCAGAAGGTTATGCTTGACGTCACTGAAATTAATTTCTTAAAACTCGTTTGCACAGAATTAACATACAAGGAGATTGCCATAGAAATGGGATTGAATCCGAGGAGCATTGACAGCATTCGGGACAGTCTCTTCACGCGACTGGATGTGAAGAGTAG